>Ga0209296_1000945_pt1 | contig 23826 bp, 25 predicted proteins | sample S_130206_EF_Meta_FD_187319 | JGI IMG/M metagenome (GOLD analysis project Ga0209296, IMG submission 187319) | Freshwater microbial communities from Lake Simoncouche, Canada to study carbon cycling - S_130206_EF_MetaG (SPAdes) (version 2) | ecosystem: Environmental > Aquatic > Freshwater > Lake ...
CCGATGTGAGGACCGCTGACCGTACAACTCCGCGCGCGCGGCGTCAATGGTTGCCGATTTTCTGCCTCAGGACGCGAAATCCTCGGGATTCACGTTGTCGATGAAGGCTCGAAATTCTTCAACCACGTCTCCCCCGTCGCCGCCGTCCTCGGATTCGTCGTCAGGAAGGAGACCGGCTTCGTCGAGCACCGATTCCGACGCCCAGACCGGGCAGTGAACTCTGAGGGCGAGCGCCACGGCATCGGATGGACGGGCCGAGAGACGCGATTCGCCATCGCCAACCTTGAGGATGAGTTCCGCGTAGAAGGTGCTTTGTTCTACGCGGGTGATCTCAACCGCTGTGAGGGTTGCTCCCAGGTGTTCGATGGTTTCGCAGAAGAGATCGTGCGTCATGGGCCGAGGGGTTACGACTCCATCGAGCGCGAATCCGATCGCACCGGCTTCTGCTTGACCGATGAAGATCGGAATTAACCGGCCTGCTCCAGCAACTTCTCGCAAAACGAGCACAGGCGCATTGCCTGGAATGTCCACTCGGACAGCGATGACTTCCATCTCAACCACTTCGTCACCCTACCGGGGAAGAGTCCATTTTGGACTTCTTGGTCAGGCCTGGCCGAGATAATCGCGAAGTGACGCCCGCACCATGACCGCTCGTAAGTCGTCAGCCAATTCTGCGAGCTCCTCGAGCATCTCCACTGCCTCATCGCGAGCCGCTGCGCGTCGCTGTTTGAGAAGCGGCGTGATGAGTTGCTCGAAAAGTCCTGCCTCGCGATCTGCAGAAACCTTGTACATGCGAAGATGGCGAGGCTCAATACCGAAACGAGCGAATCCGGCAGCTAGGCGCGCAACGACCAGCGCCTCTTCGTCGTAGTAATCGACGTGACCCATTGAGCGAATCTTGAGCAACCCGAAACGCTCGAGATCGGCAACACCAGAAGTGTTGAGTCCGCTCTGAGCACAAAGTTCCTCCACAGTGAGTGCCACCGACGGAGCATCAGGCTCGGCTTCTCCCATGGGCACTGGTGTTGGTTCGCCTTTCGTGTGCCCGGTGGGGTGGCGCTTACCGCCACGAGGCGTGATCGTCGACACCTCGTTGGGACCTTCGACCAAAATCGCAACAGCTCGTGCCCGATCCTTGGAAGTTCCTTCACCGTTGGAGGGCAGGCTCGAGCCCGAAGGTCGCGCAGTCGAGTGACGGTCGCTATCTGACTGACCGTTGACTGCATCTTTCGCTTGAGCGGAAGAATTCACACCGTTTGTACGAGTTTCGCTCGGGAGACCAGAGGGACGTTCAAAGGGAAGCACTCCTTCAGGCGGACCGTCAGAAAGATCTCCTGCTGCCAAACGTTCCTTAATGACTTTCAGCGGAAGAAAGTGATCTCGCTGTTGAGTCAGAATCCACCGCAATCTCTCGGTGTCTTCGTCGTGAAACTTCCGATAACCAGACGGGGTGCGCTCGGGGTTGAGCAACCCTTGACTCTCGAGGAATCGGATTTTAGAGATGGTGATATCGGGGAAGTCATCTTGCAAGAGAGACAGAACTTCACCAATCGACAAATGGGAGCGAGTTTCGGTCACTGGCCATCACCGCCCAGCAAGAACACGAGTTTGAACTTGCCGATCTGCAATTCGTCGCCGCTCGAGAGAATCGCTGTGTCGATTCTCTGACGGTTTAGGTAGGTGCCATTGAGTGACCCGGAGTCGCAAGCGAGCCAGGTCCCATCGGTAACGCGTCGCAACTCGGCATGGCGCCGCGAAACGGTGATGTCGTCAAGGAAGATGTCTGAATCAGGGTGACGACCGGCGGTCACGACATCATCATCGAGAGCGAATCGGCTGCCTGCCTTCGATCCTCTTTGGACCACCAGCATTGCTGTATCAGCAGGGATTCCCTCGACGACGACTGTGACGTCACCCTCGACGGGATCTCCTGGTGAAACCGGGTGGAACGTAATCGTGGTGTGATCAGGCGCGAGTGATTCGAGCACGGCGCCGCAAGAAGAGCAGAAGTTTGCTCCAATCGAATTGCGGTGACCGCAGTTATTGCAGAACCCCTCGACAGCTGCCATCACGAACCTTCGATCAACCGCCGATAGCCGTCGACGTCGAGAAGGGCATCAACAGAACTTGGATCAGTGGGTTCGATCACGCAGATCCAACCTTCACCGTAAGGATCATCATTCAAACGCTCAGGAGAATCTGAAAGCGCATCGTTGACGGCCACAATTGTTCCGGCAACTGGGGCATAGATATCTGAGACCGACTTCGTCGATTCAACTTCACTGACTTTCCCTGAGGCATCGATCTTGAGTCCCATCTCTGGGATCTCGACATAAACGACATCGCCGAGCGCATCTTGGGCGTAGTCGGTGATGCCAAGACGAAGTTGACCGTTCTCGAGACGGACCCACTCATGATCTGTTGAATAACGAAGGTCATCAGGCAGCTGCATGGGTCGCACGCTATCCGATCGCCTCGACCTCCACCGAAGCGTGAGGGACACCGGCGCGACTCGTTATGACTTCGGGGAGCGGAGGGCTCTCCCCTCTCGCAAAGCGCTCAGGCCGAGAGGGACGTACAGGGCCGCCGCATAGTACGAAGCGGCAAGGGCCGGAATGGCGCAGACCCAAGCGAGTACTTCAAAGGTCGATTGCAGAGGCCAAGAGGTCGACGCCCAGATGAAGCCGGGGAAAGCGAACATCAGACCGAACGTTGCGGTCTTGCCCATCCATGTCACGTCGATTCGACGAGCTCCGAGTGATGCAAGAATCAGCGTCGCGATGGCAATCACGACCTCGCGCACCAAAACAGCAATGCAGAACCATAAGGGCGCAGCTCCCGCGATGATGATTGCGATAATGGACACAAAGAACAGCAGTCGATCTACAACGGGGTCGAAGACTTTTCCGAACGTCGAGATCTGATGAAACTTTCTCGCGTACCAGCCGTCGACCCAATCGGTGGCGCCAAGTGCTCCAAGCAGCGCGCCCGCCAGTAGCGCGTTGTCGGCGCTGAGCAAGAGCCACACAAAGAGAGGCAAGCATGCCAACCGAACCAACGTGATCGCATTGGGAACGGTGAGGATCCTGTCTTCGACACTCGACTCATTAGGCATGCTCATCCCCCGCACTCTACGATTCTCTAACCATGAGCACGCTGTTCACCAAGATCATCGATGGAGAACTACCGGGACGCTTCGTCTATCGAGACGAAATCTGCGTCGCTTTCCTGACAATCGCTCCAATCTGCACAGGACATACGTTGGTGGTTCCTCGTTTGGAAGTCGACCACTGGATCGACCTCCCCGACGAGATTGCTGGCCACCTGGCCATAGTGGCTCGCAAGATAGGCGCCGCTCAGGTGGAAGCCTTCGGCGCAGAACGAGTTTCGCTCATCATCGCTGGGCTCGAGGTTCCGCACACGCACCTTCACGTGCTCCCGATCACTTCTGAAGCCGATATCGATTTTAGAAAAGCGGACAGTTCAGTGTCCGGCGAATCTCTCGACGCCGCAGCCGATGCGCTTCGCTCCGCGCTTGGCCCCGACGGCTCGCGCTAAGCATTTCTCTCCGGACACTAGAGAAGACGTCCTTGGCCTTCTCCTTCACCATCGGGCGTCACCGGAGTGGCGTCGATGAGCGTCGCGTCGTTGTTGCGAACACTGTTGACGCGCATTGAGACGAGCCACCACTGGAGCCAATCTTCGGGTGCCGGCTGCAACATCGTCTGCAAATACGCGACATCATCAGTAGATTGATCAAGCCATTCGCTCCATTGATCTCGACCAAGAATCATGGGCATTCGGTCGTGAAGTGGAGCAATCAAATTATTCGGCGGGCCGGTCAGAATTGCGCACGACGTAAGCGTCTCCGGCCCACCTGAACCTGTGCCATCCCGCCACGTCTCCCAGATGCCCGCAAATGCCAATGGACGAGAATCTCTCGAAGAGACATAAACCGGCTGTTTCTTTTTTCGGTCTGGATGGGAGACCCATTCGAAAAATCCATCCACTGGGATGATGCAGCGACGCTGCCGAAAAGCGGATCGGAACGACGGCTTCGACGCTGCTGTCTCAGACCGAGCATTGATCAGCCTCGATGCGCCTGAAGGACTCTGTGCCCAACTCGGAACGAGTCCCCAAAACATCAGATCGAGACGACGTTCACCGTTCTCATCTTCGCGCACCACCCTGATGTCAGAAGTGGGAGTGACGTTGAAATTTGCACCTTGATCAGCGAGTTTCGAATCGGCCTCGAAGAAATCGGCCAGTTCAGAGCTTGTTGTGATGCTGGTAAATCGCCCGCACATCTTCAGACCACATCCCGAGCATGTGGATTGGCCACCCCGCCGACAACCGGATGCCCCGGATGAATCACCGTGCGCGGAAGAAGGTATTTACCGATCACTGGCAATGTCAGGAATCCTTCAGCAGCGGAATACAAAAGCGCTACACGTGGCAAAGTGCGAAATCCTTCATACGCGATACAACGAGGTACCCATTCAGGATGCAGACGCTGATTGAACTCTTTCAGTGATTTGATTTGGTAGAAGGGACTAACGAGGTTGAGCAGGAGTTTGGCGCCACGCTGCGTGAATGTGTAGTCGACGTCATCCTCAAAGAACCGGCCCCAAGCAGCAAAATTCATACTGAAGCGCTCGTACCCAAGCTCGTCAAGCTTCATGATGCTGCGGGTAAGAAGAAACTCTGTCATTCCATTGGGAGTTTCTGGATCGCGGCGCATGATGTCCAGCGTGTAGCCCGGCCGGTCTCCGTAGATCGGAACGACTCGAAGAAAACCACCCGGCTTCCCTCGCTCGTCGATGGCGATGCAGAGGTAAAAATCAGGATTCGTACCTTCGACGTCCTGGCTGAGAGTCATGGTGAAACCTCTTTCGGGTCTCTTTCCTCTCCATCGCCTAGAGATGTCATTTAACTCGTGAAGCATATCGGCGGAGACTTCGGTCTCTGCAATCCACTCGTAGCGAAAGGTTCGATCGACTCGACCCGAAGACTGTCGAACGCTCTTCCACTTCTTGCCTGCTAGCGAGAAGTTGCGTACGTCGATAACTGCTTCATCGCCGAGATACACCGTATGGAGACCGCGAGAAACATAGAGATCACGGTCCGCCTCACGCACAGCTAGAAATGAAACCCCCCACGCCCGGTCGCGACACATGCTGAGGAATTCATCAATCACCAGCGGAATGGATGACACATCGCCAATTGGGTCTCCTGAGACCAACGCCTGACGAGCAACGAAGGTGTAAGCGATCAATGCTTTTCGATCCGACGAAACGAAAAATAACTTGTCGTCTCTTAGAGCAAAGTAATCAAGCGAGTCTGAGCTGTAACTCTTTACGATCGTAATCGCCTCTTCACGCGAATCAGCTGACACGATGGAGCGAGAGACGATGGGTCGGAAGATCAGAATGATTGCTGCTAACAGGCCTGCTACGCCGAGCACGAGCAACGAAGATGGAAACGCCCAATCGAAAAAATCCCGCTCGTAATGATACGGACCCTCGATTCCGAGAAGGCCCAACAAAATGGTCTGCACATTCATCCAAATAGTTGGAGAAGGGCTTATGGAGTTTCGCTCAAAGAAGAGCGCAACGAACCCGTAGACAAAAATGATGACGAAGTAGCGAGGTAGAAATCGGACGAACTCAAGTAGCGTCGGAGGGTCGCCCGGTGCTTTAAATTTCGAGCGACTTATCGCGAGAAGAACAACCATTGCTAGCGAGTAGGTGGCAGCAATGTAATGGTGCTGTCGAACTATCTCTACGACGAACGAGGCACCGAAGAGCAGCAAGGCAAAGATCCAAGCCATCCGACGTCGGCGCGCTAACTGACCAGCCAAGTAAAGAAGTGAAACTCCGGCGGCTACTGAGATCACATGGCTCGTCACCCGCACGCCAAACGGTGTCACGACATTCACTACGTTGCCGAGACGAAATCCAACGGCAGGCAGAGTCGAGACGAGCAAGATCAACCCGCCGAGGGCTGTCAAGTATCCAATAAGCCTGGCTCGCCGGGAATCACGACGCATTCAGAAAACCGCCGAGTTCACCGAGATTCATCGTTATGCGTTTGACCTTGGCGGAAAATCATCTTCGGTCAAACTGTTTTCAGGTCGGAGCGTCGGGAAAAGAATTACTTCGCGAATGCTCTCGACTTCAGCCAAGATCATGATGAGCCTGTCGATTCCGATCCCCAAGCCGCCAGCGGGCGGCATGCCGTATTCGAGTGCTCGGATGTAGTCCAGATCGACATCTCCGGCCTCAGGGTCCCCCGCCGCCTTGTGGGCCGCTTCTTCCTGGAATCGAGCCAGTTGCTCGATCGGATCGTTGAGTTCGCTGTAGGCGTTAGCAAGCTCGCGACCATCGACGATGACTTCAAATCGCTCGACGAGCGACGGATCGCTCCGGTGTGGTTTCGCTAGCGGCGATGTTTCACGGGGATGATCAAAAACAATTGTTGGTTCTATGACCTTGGGTTCAACAAGTTCGTCGTACACCTCGTGAGTGCAACGGCCGGGACCCCAGTGCTCTTTCCATTCGAGTCCAAGACCATCGAGCACAGCGCGTGCATCGTCCAGATCCATCGCGGGGTTGATTTCTACACCGACGATTTCACGAATGAGTTCGACCATCGACACCCGTCGCCACGGCGGCGCAAGGTCGACCGGCGTCCCTCTCATACCGACAACGGTGGTCCCATTCGCTGCGACCGCTGCCGCTGCAACAAGGGTTTCTACAAGAACCATCATGTCGGTGTAGTCAGCGAATGCTTCATACGACTCGAGCATTGTGAATTCGGGGTTGTGCCGCGTATCGATGCCTTCGTTCCGGAAAACACGCCCAATCTCGAACACGCGATCAAGGCCACCAACGAGGAGACGCTTCAACGGAAGTTCCAGAGCAATGCGGAGGTAGGTATCAATCGAGAGAGCGTTGTAATGCGTGATGAACGGTCGAGCGGTCGCTCCACCCTGTTGCAGATTGAGGATCGGCGTCTCTACCTCGAGGTAGCCGCGCTCTCTCAATACCTGGCGAATTGCATCGACAGCGGCGAAACGCACTTCGAAGACTCGGCGCGCATCAGGATTAACGGTGAGATCGACATAACGCTGCCTGTAACGGGCGTCGACGTCGGCCAGCCCTTTCCACTTATCGGGGAGAGGACGTAATGCCTTGCTTAACAGTTCCCAAGTCGTGACCTTGATCGAGAGCTCACCTTTCTTGGTGGCCATGACTTCGCCTTCGACTCCTACCCAATCGCCACGATCAAGTCGGTTGAATTCGGCGAATGACTCTTTACCGAGGACACCTGCAGAAACGAAAAGTTGGATCTCGCCTGAGTGGTCTCGTAACTGACCGAAGGTAAGGCGTCCTTGCTCTCGCTTCAGCATCAGCCGACCCGCTAGCCGAGCGATAGAACCCGTTTCCGTGCCGGCCTCGATCGCTGACCACTCTTCGCGTACCGGACCAATGTCTGAGGAACGCTCGAAGCGATAGGGGTACGGGTTGACCCCACTCTCCCTCAACTCCGCAACGCGCTCAAGCCTCTGGGCTCGAATCGAAGCTCGCTCCTCGGAACTTGTTTCGAGATCCTCAGGACCCTCTTGGGTGTCGGTCGATGTCTCGTCTTTGCTCTGGTCTGACATCAGTCTTCCTGGAGTCCTCGGGGGTGACGGGGCGGGGTGCCAGTGTGGCACCCCGCTCGTGTCTGGTCGGGCTGGCGGGATTCGAACCCACGACCTTCGGTCCCCCAGACCGACGCGCTAACCAAGCTGCGCCACAGCCCGTGGACGGAACACCTTAGCGAGCAGGTGTGATCTCACCGAATCGGCCCGGAGTTACCACGTATCGATCGGGATGGAACCGCCGCGCCCGCCACCAATACTCGGTCGTCGTTCCAGGCCAGATTGTGTCGACCTGGCCGTCGGGCGAGACATACCAACTGGTACAACCCGATGCCCACACCGTCTTCTTTATTCGTTTCTGCAGTTCTGCATACGAGGCGGCTTCAACTTCCGGACGAAGTTCCAAAACAGCCCCGGAAGACTTTCGAAGAAAGCGCAGTGCGCGAGCGATGTGCTCGAGTTGAACTTCGATCATGAAGACGATCGAGTTGTGCCCGAGACCAGTCCCTGGTCCGGCCAGGAACCAGAGATTCGGAAACCCAGAAACGGTGAGACCAAAATCGGTTGACGCCCCCTCGCTCCAGTGTTCGGTTAAGTCGATGCCATCGCGTCCGATAATCCGGAGCGGAGACGGGAAACTTGAGACGGCGAAGCCTGTTGCGAGCACGAGCACATCGAGATCATGATCAACTCCGTCGGCGGTACGAACTCCAGTTTTCGTCACTCGTTCGATCGATGCGCTGACGAGTGCAACGTTGGACCTCGCCAGCGCCGAGTACCAATCGTTAGAAATCAGAAGTCGCTTACAACCCGGGATGTACTCCGGGACCAACGCTGCTGCCACTGCTGGATCATCGAAGGCTTCGGCAATCAACGACTTCGTTTCTTCGATAATCCGCTTGGTCATTCCCTTCGCGATTTTGCCACTACCAAGAAAGGCGAGCGCCAAAAACTCTTGTCGGAAATAAATCCGCCACCGGTGCAGACGCTGCAGAAATGGCAGAGCCTTGTACAAGTGCTGTCGCCATTTCGGGGTCGGCCGATCATCACGCGGTAGAACCCAAGGCGGTGTTCGTTGAAAAACATCGAGATGCTCGACGGCGTCAGCAATGGCGGGGACCAATTGGATCGCTGATGCACCTGTGCCTACAACTCCGACTCGCGTGCCGGTCAGGTCGACATCATGGCGCCATGCCGCCGAGTGGAAGATCTCACCTTCGAACACATCGAGCCCTGGAAGATCCGGAACCGAAGGTTGACTTAGGGGTCCAGTCGCACAAATGACCGTCGATGCCTTAATGAGGTCACCATTTCGCGCAGTGATTACCCAGCACCTCTCGTTCTCACTCCAGACGAGATTCTCGACTTCGAAGCCGAATCGCAGTCTCGAGCGCAGCGCGTAATGGTCGGTGATTCGTTCGAGATATTCCTCGATCTCTGGTTGCGCTGGATAGCTGCGTGACCATCGAGAGTTTTGCGCGAAAGAGAAGGAATACAGGTTGCTGGGAATGTCACAGGCGCAACCCGGGTAGGTGTTGTCACGCCAAGTACCGCCGACAGCTTTCGAACGCTCGAGAATCACGAACGAGTCGATTCCCTGCTCGAGCGCCATAACGCCAGCACCAAGTCCTCCGAACCCACTACCAATGATCGCCAGCTGAACAATTCCCAATTCGTTATTCACTGAAACAACCACAGGATGCCTTGTACTGCGCGCCATCCTAGATAAAGACCCGCAGCGACAACCAGAATCCAAAAATGCCAAGGGACTCGTTGGGGCTTGGGCGGCTCACCAATCATGCGACCACACGATGGACACGTTCCATCGGGAGGCATCGAGTTTGGGTTCCAAAACTTGGAACACTCTTCGCACCAAGGCATCGCTTCTCAGCCCCGAAGTGTCTTCAGCAGATCAGGGACGTTGGACGCCTGTTGACCCTCGCGTTCACCGCGTGAATGTGCACGCATTGTTGCAATTCGCGCGGGAAGGGTTGAAGGAGCCCACTCGGTGAGTTCCTCCGAGCCGTCGAGAGAGAAAGTTGGTCGATTTAATTCAGCGAGCAGTTCGAGGCTGTAAGTGATTCGGCCGGTGAGCTCTGCGGGTGACGCTGTTGCCAGAGCAAGTGCTGCTTCGGCCATTGTTTCGAGTGGTTCGTAGAGTTCATCGGGAAGATTCGAATGTGCGAGAAGAACCTCGGTCGCCGCCGCTGCCTGCGGAGCCAACGTATTCACCGCAATGCCTTCTGCGCCGGCCTCGACTCCAAGACTCGCTGTCCACCGATCGAGGAACGCTTTACTTCCTCCGTACATGGTCCCCATCGAAGCCGGTCCAGTGGGAGGAAATGGTGGACCTTCGGGAGGAATTGCTGTCGCCGAGGAAAGGTTGATGATCCATCCCTCTCCTCGTGTTCTCATCTGAGGGAGAACCTCGCGGATGAGTTTCCAAGGAACCCAGAAATTGAGTTGCAGAATTTTTTCAATCCCACTGTCAGACCAGTCCATAAACGGTTTAAAACCGCCGGCGGCTGCGTTATTGACGAGAATGTCAATCGGTCCGAGTTCTTCTTGAGCAAGTGACACGAGATTAGAAAGATCGTTTGCGGGATCACTCAAGTCGAACGGAATTCCGATGATCTTTGATCCCGTGGACTCGAGGTCTGCAACTGCTTGCTCAAGGGTTCCTAGATCGGCAAGCCCGGGTTGCGGCCTCGAACAGATAGCAACTGAGGCACCCTCAGCAGCGAGACGGTGGGCTATCGCTTTTCCGATACCGCGACTGGCGCCGGTTACCAGTGCTACTCGTCCTTCGCATGATCGTCCCATGAAGATCAGTCCCTCTTTCGTACTCTCATCTTGATAGGTGTTGCACCCATATCAAATGCTTCCCGAAGCGAACGTTCCAAGTAGCGCAGGTAGGAGGGGGGAATTTCCTTATTCGCGAAAAGAGTGAACGTCGGAGGGTCAGTCGCACCTTGGGTTGCATAGAGGACTCTCGCTCCGTGCGGGCCGGGCTGCGCAGCTTGAGCAGCGCGTAGAACCTGATTGACTTTTCGAGTCGGTACCCGGCGGTGGTAGTCCTCGATCGTTCCCTGCAACGCCGGAAGCAACCGATGTACGCCTTTGCCGGACAGGGCGCTGATTTTCAGCACTGGGGATTCACCGATGAAGTGCAGACGCTGACTGATTTGATAGCCAACTTCTTCTCGACCATCAGCGTCGAGAAGTTCCCACTTATTCAACAGAACGACGACGGGACAACCGGCGGCATCAATTCGCTCGGCAAGTCGCTGATCCTGAGCAGTCACACCGACGGTCGCGTCGATAACCAAGAGTGCAACATCAGAACGGTCAATTGCCTGAAGTGCTCGAACAAGTGAGTAGTACTCGAGCGCTTCGTCGACTTTGCTCCGTCGTCGCATACCCGCAGTATCCACAAAACGGATTGGGCCATCTTCGGTTTCGACGATCGTGTCGACTGCGTCACGCGTAGTGCCAGGCATATCGTGAACTACCGAGCGTTCATCGCCGATTAATCGGTTGAACAGTGTTGACTTGCCCACGTTGGGCCGACCCACGATCGAAACGGAGAAAATCTTGTCGACTTCGGCCTCGTCCTCGTCGATGACAGCTTCGGGCTCTGGCGGGAACTCGAGCATTAGCGACTCGAGGAGGTCACCAGTGCCACGACCGTGGAGTGCACTTACGGGAAACGGATCACCGACACCAAGATTGAGTAGGTCCCAGATTGCTGACTCGCGATTCGTGTCGTCAACTTTGTTCGCCACCAGAAGAACAGGTCGACCACGCTTGCGCAGGATCTGAGCTACACGATTGTCTTCTTCGGTAATGCCAACAGTTACGTCGACGACGAACAACACCACGTCGGCTTCGAAAATCGCCTTTTCGCTTTGCTTCGAGACCTTCTCGTCAAGAGCATCGCCACCCGGCATCCATCCACCAGTGTCGACGAGTCGAAAATCACGCGCTTGCCACTCTGCGATCACTTCTTTTCGATCGCGCGTGACGCCAGACTTCTCTTCAACAATCGCCTCGCGACGGCCGACTATGCGGTTGAATAACGTTGACTTCCCAACATTTGGTCTGCCGACGATGGCGACGAGGGGAAGTTCGGTGGGTTGAGTAGTCATTTCGGCTCCAATGCCCTACGAAGGGCGATCCCATCAGTGGGAAGAATTTCGACCTGTCGCGGCAGATCATCAGGGGAAAGACCATCGAGGAAGACGCCCTGCGAGAGACAGACATCAGGTAAGAGGTAACGATGACCCTCTGGTTCAGAAGCGAGCACTCGGATGAGATCAGTGCCTGTCATCAGACCAGCCACGCCGGTGTTGCCTCCGAAGAACTTATTCTCCACCGTAATGACGCGTACGTCAGATCGATCGACCGAATCGATTAACGGAGTGATCACCTTTGCGCCGTAATTCCCGGTCAGGATGGCTATCGGAGCGTTTGGACGGGGCCGGAGACTGACCTCTCCCCCACCTCGAGGCGCGCGGTAACCCTCTGGTGGAGCGCCATCGACCCAGGCGAAGAACCCGGTAGCCACGCCCGTAGGTGTCTCCGTTTCGCCCAAGAACTCTCGTTCAAAGGTTCGGGCCATGCCAATTCCGTCCTCGTGCATCGGAAACTCTTCATAGGAGGAGTGGTCCGGGAAAGGGCGACCGGCGAGAAGGTAATACTCGTCGGCGGCATGGACGACTCGCCGACCTAGCGCGGCGAGATACACATCTTGCCAATCGTGGACTGCATCAATGACATCGGATGCTTCTGCAACCGTATGCGGACGCATCGTTGTTTCCGTATTGAAGCGGCTCACTCCGAGGGGCACCACGCTCAGAGTCGCAAGCTCTGAATAATGATCGAGCACATCGGCGAATGTCTGATCGAGGGCAGCGCCATCGTTGCGGCCCGGACACACGACTACTTGACCATGGACCTCGATGTCGTTGTCGAGCAGCGCTCGTAACCACCGGAGACTCGTCGCACCACGGCGATTGCGCAGCATCGACGAGCGAAGATCAGGATCGGTTGCGTGAATCGATACATGTAAAGGTGAAATACGTTCAGTCACGACCCGCTCGAGATCTAACTCGGTAAAGCGCGTGAGAGTCGTGAAGTTGCCGTAGAGAAACGACAGTCGGTAGTCGTCATCTTTGAGATAGAGCGATTCCCGTAGATTCGGAGGCAACTGATAGATGAAACAAAACTCGCAGTGGTTGTCGCAAGTTCGGACTTGATCGAAGAGGGCCGAGTGAATTTCAGCCCCGAGAGACTCTCCGTCCCGCTTTTCAACGTCGAGCGAGAGTTGGAGTCCACCTCGATCGATATCGAGGCTTAGTTCGCCCTCATCAGCGAGGAGCCGGTACGAGATGATGTCGCGAGGAACTTCGCCGTTGAGACGGAGGATCTGATCCCCCGGTAAGAGGCCTGCCCGATCAGCCGGCGACGCGGGCGCGACACTGACAACTCGAGGTGACGACATGGGCAGTAAGGCTAGTGCCGGTAGCCTCTCATTCCATGAACGAGCAGAATCACGTGCCCTCGGACACGCCGCAATCGCCTTCGGTCGAGAGGGTTCTCCTTGCCGCGCCGCGTGGTTTCTGTGCCGGCGTCGAGATGGCAATCAAAGCGCTCGCCTGGATGGTTCGTTCCTTCGAGGCCCCGGTCTACTGCTACCACGAGATCGTGCACAACCAGCGAGTGGTCGAGCGCTTTCGTGATCTTGGTGTCGTCTTTGTCGACGACATAAGCGAGGTCCCGAAAGGAAGTCCCGTCATGCTGTCGGCACACGGTTCAGCCCCTGAAGTTGTGGCTGCAGCCCAGGCCAACGGCGGATACGTCGTCGACGCTGTCTGCCCGCTCGTCACCAAGGTTCACCACGAAGTGAAAGTACGAGCAGGAAAGGGTTATCAGATCGTCTACATCGGCCACGAAGGCCACGAAGAAGCCGTAGGCACCATGGCCGTTGCTCCCGACAACATTCATCGCGTCGAATCAGTCGAGGAAGTCGCCGCCCTTCCGCTGTTCACAGAACCAGTTGCACTCCTTGCACAAACAACGCTGAGCCATCGCGACTGGGCCGATGTGCTTGAAGCGACTCGGTCGCGCTTTCCCGACATGTGGGTGCCCGGCCGCTCCGACCTCTGTTTCGCCACAACGAACCGGCAGTCAGCGTTACTTGAGATCGCCCCGCGCTGCGATGCGGTTGTCGTAATTGGCTCAGCCAACTCCTCGAATACACGAGCGCTTGAGAGCCTCGCCCGGCAGGCCGGTTGCGATCGTGTGTATCGGATAAATGGCCCAGAGGAACTTCCCGACGACCTCCACGGAATCGTGGGCGTGACTGCAGGAGCTTCAGCGCCGGAGGAACTCGTCGAATCAGTTATTGCCCGAATTTCACCTCGCTTCGGCGTCGAGATCGTCAGCGTCACCGAAGAAGACGAATACTTCCCTCCCCCGCGCAACCTTCGCGATCTCATTTCCACTATCGATGCTGCTGCAACCCTCGCTTTTGGCGGCCCAGTCGATAGTCGTCCGCCCACGCAAGATCGTTCGCTGCACGCCAGCGACGTACTCGCCTCACTCGCGTAGATCGCCATAGGTGGGGCCGTTTCCTTACTGGCAGGAATCGCTGCGGTACTTCTCGGCGTCATGCTCTTGTTTGGCCCGTCCTAACCCACGAACAAGGAAAATCAGCGTTGCGGGCGCTCGGCGAGGCAGAATGGTGCCATGGCGACTTCCTTCACCCGCATGGACGAATCAACCCAAGAGCAGTGGCTCCACATCGGCGCACAGCACGCTCTCAGTCAAGGGCGTGTAGCTGACCGAATGTTGATGTTGCTCGAGTCACTCGGCGAGATCACTGATGGGTTCAATGCCGATCAGCTCACCCATTGCCTGCAAACTGCGACTCTCGCTGAACGCGCAGGCGCCGATGATGAAGTTGTCTTCGCTTCGCTGATGCATGACGTGGGTAAAGCGATCACGGTTGCAAATCACGGAGCGATCTCAGCAGAAATGATTAAGCCATATGTGCGCGACGACGTCTACCAAATGATTCGCGTACATCAGGACTTCCAGGGCAAGCACTACTACCAGCACTTCGGCGCTGACCCGAACGCTCGTGAGACCCATCGAGACACACTGACCGCTGAGCAGTTTGCTCTCGCCGCCCAATTTGCCGACGAATGGGATCAGATCGCGTTCGATACCGAGTACGACACCTTGCCGCTGTCGCATTTCGAGCCCCTCGTGCGCAAACTCACCGTTGGTTCAATGCTCTGAGGCAATTGCCTCGCGTTGCAACTTGTCGCCTCGACTAATGCTGGTTGAGCGATCCTGCAAGTAACTGAGCTTCATCGAAGAGGTCTTGAATCCGATCGCGTAGCTCAGCTGTCATTTCGCGCACACCATTACGAGAGACACGCCCACTTTCCTTTTTGGGCGGCGGAGCAATTGGTTCGCCGATGACGACGACCATTTTCACCGGGCGGATGAATTTTCTGCCTTTGGCCATCGCCCGCTCTGTGCCTCCAAGCCCAATAGGAATGATCGAAACTCCAGTCCGACAGGCAACATAAGCAGGACCATCGAAGAGCTCATTCACTACTGGACCGGCCTGGCGCGTGCCTTCTGGAAACATCACCAAAGGCTCACCGCGCTCGACGACGAGTAGCGCCGCCTTCAACGCGTCTCGATCGGCTGCTCCGCGCTGCACCGGAAATCCGCCCATCGCCGTGAGAAACCAACCGAGCTGACGATTGGTCCACATCTTTTCTGCGCCCATATAACGCATCAGCCGCCAGATCGAGGCGCCGATCACAGGCGTATCGAGATACGACCGGTGTATGGGAGAAATGATGAACGGGCCCCGCTTAGGAATATTTTCTCGGCCATGCACTTCGAGTCGGAAGTACAGCCGAATAACAATTTCCAGAAGCAATCGAACAAAGTGATGCAGTGTCTTCTGTGGAAGCGTGAGTTTTTCGCCGTTGTCGTGACCTTCGGGAATGAAGATCTCGCGTCGACTCACGCGAGGTGCCCCATGATTGCGTCAACAATCTGATCGACACTGAGATCGCTGGTATCGATGGTGACCGCGTCCGATGCAGTCCGGAGGGGGTCATGTGTTCGGTTCTGGTCCAGCGCATCGCGCCGGGCCAGGTCTGTTGCGACGGTCTCATAGGACAGGTCAGAGACTTCCTTTGACCGCCGAGCGGCCCGCACATCAGGGCTCGCATCGAGGTAGACCTTCAAACGCGCTTCGGGGAACACCACCGTGCCGATATCTCGACCTTCCATCACGCCGCCACCTCGTTTCGCCACCCACTGACGTTGGCGAGCACGCATTTCCTTCCGCACGTCTGGATTGGCAGCAACGATGCTCACGGCCCGAGTCACCTCTGGCCCACGAATCTCGATCGTGGCATCTACATCATCAACAATGACTGTTCCGTTGGTATCGATCTGGAGATCAATGTTGCGAGCAAGGTTGCTCACAACCTCGGCGTCTTCAGGATCGACTCCCCCGCGCAACGCTGCGAACGCGACGGATCGATACATGGCACCGGTATCGAGATAATCAAGGCCGAGTCTCGAAGCGACCGCTTTGGCGACCGTCGACTTCCCCGAGCCTGCTGGCCCATCAATCGCGATAACCATCGGTTGTTCAGTCACAGTGAGCTCCCATTGCGGAGTCGATCCATCTGGTCGAAGTAGTTCGGAAACGTTTTCGCTACACATCTCGGATCGGAGATGGTGACACCGGAACGCTTGTAACCGACGAGCGCCATGCTCATAGCCATTCGATGGTCGTCATAGGTTTCGATGATTGCATCTTTCGTACGACCCGGGTTCACAGTGAAACCATCGGAATCCTCAGTTGCTTCGATACCAAGTCGTTGCAGTTCGGTGACGACGGCCGCGATGCGATCGGTCTCTTTCCGCCGGATGAAGCCGATACCGGTAATTGTGGTTGGGCTATCGGCGAAGACTGCGACTGCTGCAATGGTCTGAGCTGTATCGGAAATTTGACTGAAATCGGCATTGACCCCATGCAGCGGTGCACCGGTGACTGTGATGGCATTCGATTCGAACACCACAATCGCTCCCATAGTTCCAAGTACATCCACGAATCGAACATCGCCCTGCAGAGAATCTCGGTGTAGGCCCTCAACACGAACGCTTCCGCCGCAAATGGCCGCGAGCGCGAAGAAATACGACGCTGCCGAAGCGTCCGGTTCAATTTGGTAGTTGTTCGACTGATAGCCGCTTGGTGAAACAACAAAAGTGCGATCATCAGGCATGAGCACCTCCGCACCGAAGGCGTTCATTACCGAAACCGTCATATCAAGGTAAGGGCGGGAGACGACGTCGCCTCGAAGTTCGATTCGCAATCCCTCCTGCATGCATGGAGCGGCAATCAAAAGTCCTGAAGTGAATTGACTCGAGGTTGAGCCGTCAATGACAACAGTGGGCATCGAACCGACCAGCGTTGGCGGGCCCGAGATTTCGACGGGAAGAAATCCAGGTTCACCCTTGGCGCTGATCGTGACCCCGAGACTCTCGAGCGCGCTCAGCGCGTCATTCATCGGTCGACGTCGCATCGCGTCGTCGGCATCGAGCTGAAACGATTGGGATCCGAGAGCTAGGACTACAGCCATGAATCGGGCCGTAGTGCCCGATTGACGAACGTGGAAAATTGATCCTGCTTTGGCGAGGTCGCCACCAATGCCGGTGACTGTGATGGTCGATCCGTCGACATTCCGATCGACATGAGCACCGAGTGCTTCAACGCAATCGATCATTGCTTGAGTGTCTTCGGCCAGCAACGCGCCTCGTAAAACACTCTGTCCACCAGCAAGAGCTGCAATCACTAATGCTCTATTCGTGATGCTCTTCGAACCGGGCGGGGTAACCACCGCGTCGACAGGCCCATCAAAAGGGATAATGCTCAGAACATCAGGCATCAGCGTTCTTCGGCCCCATCAAGAGACCGCAACACCGCTTTGTAACCACGCTCGGTAAGGCCGTCGCGAAGCTGCATTCCATTTGTTGCTTCCACCAGCAGAATGACTACCCCTTCGTCGCCCTCCACTGAATGGGCAATCTCGATGTCGGCGATGCTGATGTCGAGTTCAGTTGCGATCATGGTGATCCCGGCCAATGCGCCCTTTTGATCCGCGACCGGGATACGTAATTCAGCAAGATCTTCCGCTCGGGCAAACCGAGCGGGAAGGGCAAGCCGAGCGTTTCGAGCACGCTCAAGGACAGCAACAAGTGCTTCACGGTCGCCGTTTTCGACGATTTCGCGAACAGTTGAGAGCGTCGATAACAAGCGATCAAGTTCCGCCACGATTGCATCACGATTCTCAGCACAAATATCAGGCCAGATACCTGGATGACTCGCGGCAATTCGAGTCATGTCGCGAAATCCTCCTGCAGCCAAACGCAACAGGCCCCGGTGTTCACTTGAACGTTCATCGGCCAGGCCCATAAGGCTCGCAGCAGTGAGATGGGGAACATGCGAAACAATTGCGACCATCGAGTCGTGTCGTTCGGGCGGCAGTGAAACAACTTCCGCTCCGAAACCCGAGACAATCCCTCGAACCGTCGCTAACGCATCGTCATCGGTTGTGTCGACCGGGGTGAGCACCCATGTCCGTCCTTCAAAGAGATCTAGGCGTGCGCCTTCGACGCCTTCTTGCTCGGAGCCTGCCATCGGGTGGCCGCCGATAAATCGGGGATCACTCATTAGAGCAAGTAGAGGCGTCTTCACGCTTCCGACATCGGTGACCAAACCAGCGGTGTCTTGCAACGCGAGCGCGACCTCGTCAGCGATTGCCCCAACTGGGGTGGCGACGAAGGTGAGATCGATATCGGCGACGAATCCTTCGGGCGCAACGGAGTCGATCGCGCCAACTTTGAGTGCTCGCTCAAGGCATTCGGGTGAACGATCGCGCCCAACAACGTGCCAACCGGCTTCTCTGAGCCGCTGGCCGATCGAACCGCCAATGAGTCCTACCCCGATGATCAAGGCGGATTGCTCTGATTGGTTTGGGCTCACGACGTCACTCCGGGAGGTCGTCGCGTAGACCGCTTGCGCCCTCGAGGTACACGTGCCGCAGATCTGAACGAGACACGGTGGTGCTCAGATGCATCAGCACCCGAATACAGAGAGGCGTTGCATCTTTGATATCGAGTTCCCGAGCACAGATCAGCGGGATGTCTCCGAAACCAATGTCACGAGCTGCCGAAGCAGGGAACATCGAATGGATGTCGTCGGTAGCCGTGAAAAGGACGCTGATGATGTCGTCATGGTTCACAGCATTGCGTTCGAGCATCTGCTCGAGGAGCGCAATCGTTCGCGTCCGAATCTGATCGGTGGTGTCGCTCTCGATTGTGGTTGCGCCACGAAGCGCTCGAACTGCAGAAGTCACAGTGTGATCCTAGAGCGGTGATGTCACTTGGCTGAAGGTGTTTCCTCGGAGCGCGAAACAGCCGCCTTTTCGAGGGAGCGAAGTTCTGGCCCCGTCAGTGGACGCCATTCCCCTGGCTTCAGTTTCCTGTCGGCCAATGGACCGATCCGCGTGCGAATTAGACGAATTACCGGGTGCCCCACTGCGTCGCACATTCGTCGAATCTGGCGGTTGCGGCCCTCGTGGATTGTGAGGCGGAGAATTCCGGGACCGACCAGCGCAGCCTTGGCTGGCGCGGTGAGCCCATCATCGAGTTCCACGCCCTCCCGGAGGAGCCGCAGTTCGCCGCGTGTTGGTTCACCTTCGACATGGGCGATGTATTCCTTCTCGACACCAAACGATGGATGTGTGAGTCGATGAGCGAGATCTCCATCGTTGGTAAGCAGCAAGAGACCTTCGGTATCCATATCAAGGCGGCCGACGGGAAAGACGCGAGGTTCCTCAGGAACAAGTTCGAGAACGGTAGGACGACCATGCGGATCATCGGCGGTCGTGATCACGCCAGTCGGTTTATTCAACAGGAGATGCACAAGTCCTGGACGAACACCGATGATGACTCCGTTGATTGCGACCACGTCCTTGTCAGCATCGACACGACGGCCCAATACTGCTATCTCACCATTAACGGTGATTGCACCATCAGCAATTAAGTCTTCACAGACTCGCCGACTACCGATACCTATGCGAGCAAGGACCTTCTGCAGTCGCTCCCCTGCTCGATCCTCGTCGTTCACCCTTGTCCGTCCCCGTCGAGCAAGTCGCCCAACGAAGGTCGAACACTTTGAATACCTTCGGCCAATGCTTCTTCCGCAACCCTGAGTTCTGCCTCTGCTGAATCAACACGCAGGCCAATCTCGAGTGCCTCCACAACATCTGCCCCGGGAACAAAATCGGCGATAGAGGGAAGTTGCGAAAGAGAATCGAGGCCCATCTTCATGAGGAACTCTGGAGTGGTGCCGAACATCACCGCTTGGCCGGGTCCTGGATCGCGAGCGACTTCACCGATGTATCCGCGTTGTTCCAAAGTGCGCACGACGCTGTCGACGCCGACCCCACGGATCGATGCGATCTGAGCGCGACTGATGGGCTGCTTGTAAGCAACAATCGCAAGCGTCTCAAGCGCTGCAGCGGAAAGTTTTGCGGACTGGCCTTCGAGAACGAATTGCTCGATGTACGGGGCTTGATCGGGGTGACTTTGATAGCGCCAACCGCCAGCGACTCTCACCAGCTGAAATCCTCGCTGCTCAGCCGCGTATTCACCAGCAAGTTCCGCCAACAACGCATCAACTCGATCGGCAGCAAGACTGGTTAACTGCGAAAGCATCTCGTTTGGCACAGGTGTGTCGGCGACCATGATGATCGCTTCGAGTGCTCGCTTGTTGTCGGCAGACATTGTGAACCCTTTAGCCGTCGTAGGTGTCGATGCCGGCGAGGTCCGCCACACCGAGGGCCGGAGATCCGACCCAAATGATTTCGATGTCGCCGAATGCCGCCGGTTGATCGAGTTCGATAAAACCTTGCTTAAACAGTTCGAGCACCGCGAGGAAACGCACAACTATTTCCAGCCGCTCCACAAGCGATTCAGTGAGACGCCGGAACGAGACGCGTCCAAACCGTGGGAGTTCGTCGATCAGTTCCTCAACTGCTTCGCCAACACTGACTCGAACGCTGTGAATATGTTCGATGCTGACGGTTGGTACGAGCTTTGGAGTCATCGCTCGGATGTAGGCAGCCCGAACATCGTCGATATCGACGCCCTCAAGTAAATCGGGGGCGAGTTCCAGAAAGCGCTCATCGAGACCAGCGCGACGTGGGACGCACAATGCTGCGTTGTCGAAAAGGTCGGAAAGAACATGTGCTGCATCTTTGAAGGTCTTGCAATCGAGCAGACGTGCAATAAGAAGGTCTCGCTCTTCCCATAACGAAAACTCATCGTCGAGATCGAAGTCTGTATCGTCGGGCAGCAATCGCTTGCACTTGAGCTCGACCAAAGTGGCGGCAATCAGCAAAAACTCAGTCGTGATCTCGAGATCGACGTGTTCCATCTTCTCGATCTCTACGAGATAGGCATCGACGATGCGAGCTAAAGAGATCTCGTAAAGATCAACCTGCTCGCGCAGGATGAGGTGAAGCAGCAGGTCGAAGGGACCCTCAAAGACTGACGTCTGGACCTCGTATGGCACGGGCCCACGTTAGAGGGGTCTAGGGGCACCAAAGTGCATAGAGGTCCCGGCCTATGGCCCCGGACCTCTAGCATCGGCCCCCATGACGCGAGTCTTCTCGGGCATCAAGCCCACCGGTCCGGTCCAGCTTGGGAACCTCCTCGGAGCGCTTCGCCACTGGGTGACCGATCAGGACGAGGCCGACACGATTTTCTGTGTCGTTGATCTGCATGCTCTGACCGTCCCCCAAGACCCGGTTGAACTGCGAAACCGCACCCTTGAGCTCGCACAGTTGCTCATCGCTATTGGCATCGATCCCGCCCGAACCACGCTGTTCGTGCAAAGCCATGTTCCCGAGCACGCCGAACTCTCCTGGCTCATGGAATGTACGGCTGCTTTCGGAGAATTACGGCGCATGACCCAGTTCAAGGACAAGAGCGACAGTTCCGAGTTCGTCTCGGCTGGTCTCTTCACCTATCCGGCTCTCATGGCTGCAGACATTCTTCTTTACGACACCAATCGCGTTCCCGTCGGAGACGATCAACGTCAGCATCTTGAGTTGTCACGAGACCTCGCTATTCGATTCAACAGCAGGTACGGCGACACGTTCATCGTCCCCGAAGCAGCAATCGCGAAGGTCGGAGCGCGAGTTATGGACCTGCAGCATCCCAACAAGAAGATGTCGAAGTCAGAAGACTCGCCACAGGGAACGATCCTTGTACTCGAGGACCTCGATGCCGTTGCGAAGAAGATCAGACGGGCTGTCACTGATACCGACACCGACGTTCGCTTTGATGTTGCCGAAAAGCCAGGCGTTTCGAACCTTCTCTCAATTCTGAGTGCGTGCACCGGCACTGCTCCAGAGACGCTGGCCGAGTCCTACACGCGTTATGGCGATTTGAAGACTGCAGTTGCCGAAGCCGTCGTTGAAACGCTGCGACCAATCCAGCAGCGCTTTACAGAACTTGCCGCCGATCCAACGGGAACTGCGGCAATTCTTGCAAGCGGTGCTGAAAAGGCTCGCTCGATTGCCGGACCCGTTTTGGAACGGGCCCGGACCAACATCGGCCTGTTGCCACAGAGCTAACCGCTAGAACGGGTTTCCCTTAATCAGGGAGCCATCGATCCGCCGTTGGCGAAACCTGATGGCGTATGGCGTCCGGCGCATGAGTGTTCAAACAATCCGTATCCGACCTTGCCGTCGAGCGTTGCCTTACCCACGTGATCAAGGATGCTGTACTGAGTCGCAATCATGATGCCGGGATCTGACTGATTCGTAAGGTCGTAGGTCGCGGTTTCTATCCAGTCGCGACCGCGCCACACACCGTGTGTCCACTGCGGGTCGGGTCCGTAACCGCAACCAGCGGAAAGTGCAACATGGCCAAGGCATTCAACCTCGACAACGAGTGGTGATCCGTCAGCAGCCTGAGCAGTGATGGTTGCCGATTCAGGAATACGCGTGCCTGACCGATAATTGATGTCGTACTTCGGATAGCCGAGGGGCTCAACGCGTCCGTCGGGCCAAATGCGAAGCGCGTCGTTCAACGTGCGCAAACCATCGCCATCTTCTTGTGCAATAAACACCAAAGCGAAATCGTCGAATCGAAGCGGCACGTAGATCCAATAGAAGCCGCCATCGGCTTTCGGTTCAGCAACCCAGCGGCCTGCTGGTTCAGGTTCACCAACTGGGCGAATACCCCATGAACGGTCACGAGTGCCGACCCATGTGGCCGGGTCAACGATGATCTCTTCACCCTTGACTCGAATGAATCCCTCCCAAGTTCCGACCTGAGCGAAGCGTTGCGCGTCGAGCATGATCTTTGCCCCGTTGCGCGAAACGTGTGGAGATTCATCAACAGCAGGAAATGATCCCCGCCAGTGCAGATCGAGCTCAAAGTCTTGTTCCTTGCCGTCACACGTAATCCGAAGTTCGTTTAGAGGATCGATGACTTCGATGCGATACGGGCCAACCTGCTGGTTCATGCGATCGGGGCCAAGAACATCAGACATGCGGATGGTGTGCTGCAGATCGCCGCGCCGGATACACGCGAACGCATCGGTCACACCAAGATTCGGGTACTGACCGAGACCAGTAATCAGGAATACCTCGCCAGAGCGATCGTGCGCGTTCCAATACGAACGGTCATAAAAATTGCGATCGCTCGACGCGGCGTGAGCAAGTGAGTACGGGGCTTGATGCAGCGGAAACTCGTCGGCAGGAATCGGCATTAGTGCTCCCCTAGGTCAAACCAACCCGCACCATCCGGCGCGTGGAGCCCGAACATTAGGGCGAGTTCATGAGGCCAGGCAGCAGAGTTCGGGCTGTGGAGCCACGGAACGGTTCGGCTACCATCTCGCCCTTCAGGGCGATTAGCTCAGTTGGCTAGAGCACTGCCTTCACACGGCAGGGGTCGCTGGTTCGAGTCCAGTATCGCCCACTCGAAAACACAACGAGGGACCGCCTTTCGAGGCGGTCCCTCCTGCGGTGACGTCCGGCGAGTCTCACCAGAACAAGGTGACA
>Ga0209296_1000946_pt1 | contig 23820 bp, 25 predicted proteins | sample S_130206_EF_Meta_FD_187319 | JGI IMG/M metagenome (GOLD analysis project Ga0209296, IMG submission 187319) | Freshwater microbial communities from Lake Simoncouche, Canada to study carbon cycling - S_130206_EF_MetaG (SPAdes) (version 2) | ecosystem: Environmental > Aquatic > Freshwater > Lake ...
CTCTCGTGAATACCCCTCGCAATTCCCAGACGCTGAGTCTGGATTACCTATTTCCAGGCAGCACCCATAGGGTGCCTACATGTGGAAGTCAGGGTTCGGATGTTTAACCGCCGTAACCGCTGGCATGGCCCTCTTCATCTCCATGGTGCTCGTCATCAGCGGCGCAACGCACGCACCGGGTGATACGACTCCCCAGGTTGCCACTGCTTCGCCAGCGAGCGTCTCGTTTGATATTGAGCTTGGAGACATGTACATCAAACCGGCCACCATCACGGTGCCGAACGGCGCGAACGTGGTGTTGCACATCACCAACGCTGGCTTCATGCCACATGACTTCAAGACAGAGGGTGGCGCAGGGATCCCGATCATCAACCCTGGTGCCTCATCTGATCTCACCGTGGGACCGATGACCGCAAGCTCTACCGCCTGGTGCACCATCGCAGGCCATAAGCAGGCAGGGATGAACCTTTCGTTCGTTGTCACTGGCGGCGCCTCCGCGGGCGCGTCAAGCGCCCCTTCAGCCGCTCCAGCTACCGACCTGAATGCAAAGATTGATGCCGCGGCGATGCCGGCACATGAATGGGTTGGACGAAGCCCAATTCTCCCCGCCGCCAGCGGCGGCACCCTTCATGAGGTTGCGTTTGACGCCGTGGAGTCAATTATTGAGGTTGCGCCGGGTGTGACGCAAGAGATGTGGACCTTTAACGGCACCGCGCCTGGCCCAGTACTTCGTGGAGAGATCGGTGACACTTTTAGGATCACGTTGACGAACAAGGGGAAGATGGGTCACTCGATTGACTTCCACGCCAGCAAAGTTGCATGGAGCGACGAGATGCGCACTATTCAACCAGGCGAATCACTCGTCTACGAATTTAAAGCGCAGTTTGCTGGCGCCTTCATGTACCACTGCGGAACTGCGCCAGCACTCCATCACATTGGAAACGGGATGTACGGCGTGATCATCATCAACCCGCCGAACCTCCCCGCCGTTGACGAAGAGTTCTTCGTCACACAATCGGAGCTCTACCTAGGGCCACAGGGTCAGCCGGGCGACCTCACCAAAATGGTGAACGAGCAGTGGGATGCGGTGGTCTTCAACGGCTACTTCAACCAGTACAAGTTCAGCCCAATTAAGGTGTTGCCGGGGAAGCGTTACAGGATGTGGGTCTTGAACGACGGCCCGAGCGAAAATTCGGCCTTCCATATTGTTGGCACCATCTTTGACACGGTCTTTAAGGAAGGCGCCTACTTGCTCCGCCCGAACGCCACCCATGGCGGATCGCAGGCGCTCGACCTGCAGCCGTCGCAGGGTGGCTTCGTTGAGTTCAGCTTTGCCGAAGATGGCCTCTACCCGTTCGTCACCCATAAATTCGCCAACGTGGGGAAGGGTGCCCTCGGCTTCTTCGTGGTCGGAAACGCCGACGCTAGCGCGCTCGGCTCTCACTAAACCGATGCGCCGCACCGGTCTGAATCTATGTAAGATCGCGTCATGTTTGACGTTGGCGCTTTAGATTGGAACGGCATCTTTGGTGGTCTCATTAGCTTTTACGTTGTGTTTTACGTGCAGCAGCAGCAGCGCCTAATGAGGACTCGTGGGACACGCTTGAGCGCCATCGCATTCGCCGCACTCGTGGCCTACATCTGGGCACCATTCGGCTTTCCAAACTCTGAGTGGGCGCGCGCGCCACTCGGGACTGATGTGATTCGTCTCATTCCACTCGTACAGTTCGACCCGGCGCTCCTCAATACAGCGTGGCTCCCGATGCAGATCCTGATTGGCGGGACAACTTTTCTCCTTGCCACACTCGCGCTCTACGGCGATGCGCGACGCGCACTCATTGCCGTGATCGGCATCATGGCGATAGGACTTGAGGTCAGCCAGGCTGCGGCGAATGCGTTGAGTGGACTTATTCCGCCATACCGCGTAGATATTCACGATATTTTGACACGCGCCCTTGGCGCCTTTATCGCTTACCTGCTGATGAAGGTGGTGGCGGCAGTCTGGCGCTGGCGCGTTGGCGTCCGCTCTCGCCAGTACGGCTTCCTTGGCTTTCTTGATAGCGTGGCGCGCCGGATCTAGCGCGAGCTACACGCCGCCTTCAGCGCACCAACGAATCGCTCGCGGTCTACGCGGTACACCACGCGGCAGTTGGGCTCACGCTTTGTGCCGCCGAGGTGATCCACCATTGACTGGCCGCGCACATGCCCTTCGCCCAACATGATCTCCACGCGTCGGTGCGCTTCACTCGTGACCATGTCTGGCTCAATCGCAACCGCCATCGCAATTGGATCAGGGAGATCAAACCCATCAAGCTTGGTCTCGTTTCTGCAGAACTCGCGCAGCACCTTCTGAATATCTACGCAGAATGCGCCAAGTGGACCGAGCGCACGGATCTCCGCGGCAAGCGAATCAGAGATCACCGCATCCGCTACGGAGACGTCCCAACCGACCATCTCTAGTGGCATCCCTGATTCAAAGACGATCTGCGCAGCCTCTGGGTCAACCCAGAAGTTGAACTCTGCGAGTGGCGTGATGTTGCCAGGGAGCACGCCAGTGCCGCCCATCATTACGCAGCGGCGCACCCATGAGGCGAACTTTGGCTCAGCGCGGATCGCGAGTGCAACGTTGGTGAGCGGTCCAAGCGTGACGAGATCCATCGTGCCCGGATTGGCGCGGAAGGCGTTAATCAGCGCCTGCACGCCGTCTGTTGATGTTGGCGTGCGTCCACCGAGCGGCAGGCCGATATCACCCATGCCGTCGCTGCCGTGCACGTTCTGCGCGGTGACGAACGATCGAACAAGTGCGCGCGAAGCTCCCGCATGAATCGGTACCTTTGCGCCACAGATCTCCGCCGTGTAGAGCGCGATCTGCGTTGCCTGATCGAGCGGGACGTTCCCCGCAACCACGGAGATCCCCACCACCTCAACGGATGGATTCTTGAACGCCATCACCATTGCAACGGCGTCATCAGAGGCCGTGTCGGTGTCAATCCAGAAGCGTCGTGCGGTTGCCATGGCTAAACGTTAGCGCGGAAGGCGTCGAACTGCCACCCATGACGCTATGGTGAGCCTATGGACAATGCCTTCCTCCTCTCCGCGGCGCTCATCTTTGTGGCGGAGCTCGGCGACAAGAGCCAGCTGATGGCGCTCGCCTTTGCTACGCGCTACCGCTTCTGGCCAACCATGCTCGGCATCTTCTTAGCGACGCTGCTGGTTCATGCCGGCTCCGTTGCGATCGGCCGCATTGCCGCGGCGACGCTCCCTGTTGGTCCAATCAACCTCGCTGCCGGGCTCGCCTACCTCGCCTTCGCCGCCTGGACGATCCGCGGCGATGAGCTCGGCGCAGACGACGAAGAACGAGCGCAGCGTGAAGGTCGCTGGGCGGTCCTCGCGATCGGCACTGCCTTCTTCTTGGCCGAACTTGGTGACAAGACGATGCTCGCCACGGTGACGCTCGCAACAACCCATGAGCCGATTGGCACCTGGCTCGGCTCAACGGTTGGCATGGTTGCCGCCGACGCGCTCGCTGTTGGTGCTGGCGCCGTCATTGCACGGCGCGTTTCGCCGAACGCAATCAAGGCGTTCGCGGCAACATCATTTGTTATCTTCGGACTCTTACTGATCAGAGGGGGACTCGGCCAGATCTAGCTTGACAAGATCGAGCAAAGATTTTCAATTTGCTATCCTCGCCTTATGTTGTTCATTGTTGACGCCCAGGTGAACCAGTTTGAGCCGCCGATGGCGGTGCATGACGGCCCCGCAATCCTTGATCGGCTGAAGTACCTCGTTGCGCGCGCACGCGCCGCGAACGTGCCCGTTGCCTTCATCCAAAACGATGGCGGCGAGGCTGACCCCGATCTCCCTGGCACGCCCGGCTGGGCGCTCCATCCAGATCTGCTTCCGATAGGTAGCGAGAAGGTCTACCGCAAGACCACCACCGACTCCTTCCATGAGACTGGTCTGCTAGAAGACCTACGCGCCGCAGGCGTCACTGATCTCGTGATTGCTGGGATGCAATCGAACTACTGCATTGACGCCACCACGCGCCGCGCCGTCACAGAAGGCTTCAACGTCACGATCGTCTCTGACGCGCACAGCACCTTCTCGTTCACCGATGAACCTGCCGAAGCGATCATTCAGGCGCAGAACAAGGCGCTCGGTGCACTCGTGCCGCTCGCCACAACGGCGGAGATCTCCTTCACATGACCGAGCACAACGAGACGCTCGATCGACTCCTGCGACATGTGGCGTGGGCAAACGCCGATCTCTTTGCGCGTCTTGCCAAACTTCCAGACGCAGCGCTTGAACACGCCGCACCAGGGAGCGATTGGAGCGTTGGTGCGATCGCGCACCACCTTGCGACCGCCGCAGAGAATTACGCGCAGCGACTGCATGGAGAGGCTCGAGCGCCCGAGCGTGAGATCCCGACGAGCAGCGGCGGCGTCAGTGAACTACGCGCCGCACTCGCTGCCGCTGACGCCAAACTTCGCAGTGCTGCCCAACTGCCCGGGGAAGAGGTACTGAGTTGGATCTCGTTTAACGGCGAACCGATGAGCTTCCCGCGCTGGGTGCTGATCAACCAGGCCGTGCATCACGCCACGGAGCACCGCGCGCAGATTGCTAGTGCACTCGCCGCACATGGGATCACCGCGATTGATCTCGATGCGATTGATGTCTGGACGTACTTCGAGGCTTAGGGCTCCAGGTGGAACGCGTGCGTCCAGCTGCCGTCTGCCTCATGTGTTGACTCAGCCCAGCCGCGCGCACCAGACCAGAGGCCAGAGCCACCAATCACAGGGCGAATGACGGAATCGGCCGTCTTGATCGTTGAGCCGGCTGCCGGATAGACGGCGCTCCCTGAAAGGATCAGTTGGTCCGCGCCGTCGCTCATGGAGAAGACGATCGTGGTGAGGCGCGTCTCAAGTCCAGCCGCCTCGTCAACAGAAGTTGTCACCATCGTTGCATCGAATGTTCCAGAAGTTCCGTCATCTGCTGCCACTTCAGCATGGAAGGTTCGCACGACGCCAACCGCGCCGTCGTCAGTGCCTGGAACAATCGTTGTTGGTGTAACTGCGCCATGCGTGAAGGTGACGACCTTCGCCGCCCCGCCAGAACATGCTGCAGCAAAGATGGCGCTCAGCGCGAGTAGCGTAACGAGAAGTGGGGAGATGATCTTCATAGGTCTGCACCCTTTCACGCTCTCGTCCGCCGAGTGGCAGATGTGCACCAAGGCTGGTGCATTTGAGTGCTGCCGTCAACAGATGGCAGCCTGCGTTACGGAGTGAGTTCTACGCTCCAGTCAAACCCTTGCGAGCGAAGTTCTTCTTCCCCCAGATAGGTCCAATTCCTATTCGCATCAACCAGCCAAACTCCGCCGAGGATCCAGCGGCCTGGCTGTGCGTCTGGCGGGAAGGTGAAGGTGAAACGGTAAATTGCAGCGGCATCATTACCTGAGATGCGCACTCCTCCTTCAACGTAGTACCAATAAGTAAAGGTCGCATCCTTAAAGAAAGTGAGGCCCACCGCACCTTCAGGAATACCGACGCCATCGTCAGCCACAGACACATCAATGGTGAGCGTCTGGTCACCTGAGCTGCGGCTAATCTGATCACGCGAGAACTCGACGCTCAGTAGCGAGGGGGGCGTATCTTCAAACACCCTGCTGCTTACCACTTCAATCGACGACTGCCAGTCGCGATCATCGAGATCATTCCAGTCGAGGCGGGAGGTGTTATGCCCTCCGTCAATTACCACAAGGCCACTGTAGGAATAGCTTGTAGGGCGGATAGTCGATGCGAAGCGATAGGTTGCACGATAGGAGGCACTTAGCGCATCACCAGAGACACGCTCCAACGACTCTGCCCAGACAACTTCTAATACGCTGTACCAGAAGCCACCTGGGTACACGCTACTTGTCTCAACTCCATCGCGGTCATCCTGCACGCTAAATGAGACGGTAACCAGCTGATCACCATTAGTGATATCCACGCGTTCAGTAGAGATCGAAAAGTCGCTGAAAACCGGCGCGGTCATGTCGTACACACACGAGCTGGCACGCGACTCGCGAGGCTCCCAGGAGCAGGTGTTTGTTCCGGCACCGCCGTCCACCTGATCCATACCAGACTCGCCGTCAAGCGTGTCGTTACCAATCTCTCCTCTGATCGTGTCATCTCCGATGTCGCCGTTAATGACGTCATTACCAATGCCACCAACGAGCGAATCGTTCCCGATTCCGCCGTCAATCAGGTCATCGCCGCTACCGCCGGTGATCGTGTCGTTGCCGGTGCCGCCATTGAGATCATTGGCGCTGGCTGAGCCAGTAATCTTGTCACTACCGCTGCCACCGATCACGTTCTCAACGTCAAGGGCAACTGAATCGCGTTCACCTGTGGCGCCGTCATTTGCCCGGCCATCGATGCTGATCGAGAGGCGGGCGGAGGCGGCTGAGTAGCTGACGGTGTCAGCCCCGACCCCGCCGTTCAGGGTGTCAGCGCCAGCCTCGCCAATAAGTTGGTCATCTCCAAAGCCGCCGCTGATGCGATCGTTGCCTACACCGCCGTAGATGATGTCGTTTCCACCGAGGCCGTTGATCGTGTCGTTACCACCAAGACCACAAATCACGTCTGGCCCAGAAGTACCGTTAAGCGTCTCGCTACGGCTCGTTCCCGTGATCGTGCAGCTTGCAGCAACAACGCGTGGCGCAGAAACGGTGGCAAACGAGATCCCAAGAAGGGACGCCGTCACCAGCAGAACCAGCGCTCGCCGAAGCTTCACGATGTGTGTTCTCATATAGAGATTTAAGCAGATCTATTGTTTTAGTCAAGACCTAGAGTGCGCGAGATCAACTCGCGTTAACACGGTGCTTCGTGCTCAGGTGGAGAGAATAAGGAAATCTTATCCTTTACGCTGCCGCGCGCTCTCGGTTCGGGCCGTCACTGGTTGCATACCCACTGCGCCGCCAAGACCAAAGTCCGCAGGCATGTCGGCATAGAGCGACTCCACCTCGCCGGGCCGCACAACGTACGTCTCATGAAAGATGCCGACGGCACCCGTGCCGCTGGTTGCCCGCTTATAGAAGGCGGTCCATGCCGGACGATGCTTTCGATCGCCTTGTGACGCATAGGCTTCGAGCACCTCGAACGACTTCCAGTACTGGATCACCGTGATCGTGCGCCCAGCCATCTCGGTGCGAGCGCGAAGGAAACCGAGCTCAGGGTTCTTGTAGAGCTCAACGATCATCGGCCCCATCGCGAGGAACGCAGGGAGCCACTCCCACACGCGCCAGAACGTATTGATGCGCATGCCGATTAAGAAGAGCACGAGCGGCTCCTTGACGTTCGCCATGGTCCGGACTGGGATGTGCTTTGCCATAACCCCTCTGCTTTCTGCGCCAAGGCGCGCTATCTTGACTATGTCAATGTGTATAGTGATCACATTAAGAGGCTGTCAACAGCGGTCAGGGGGAACATGGCAATCGCGAGCTATCACCACGGAGACTTGGCTAATGCGGTGATCGCCGCTGGGCTGCGCCGAGTAAAGCAGCGCGGGCTTGAGGCGATCAGCGGCCGCGAGTTGGCCGGCGCCGCTGGAGTTGCCCCTTCGGCAATCTATCGCCACTTCGCGGACAAGGACCAACTTCGCGCCGCCATCTCCCAGGCGGCTAGAGAGCAGATGGCACATTCGATCGCGCAACCAATCGTTCGCAATCTGACGAAGGCGCGCGCCACTGCACGGTTCCGCGCGATCGGAGCAGCCTATGTTGACTTTGCCCTTAGCGAGCCGCGCCTCTACACCGCCGCATTCGCCGAATGTGCGCCACCATCCCGAGAAGACAGTCCGTCGGCATGGGGGGTTTTGTCCGACGCCCTCGACGCGTTGGTTGCGACCGGCGCAATGCCAAAGGCGCGCCGTGCTGGCGCCGAAATGGTCGCATGGTCCGCAGTTCACGGGATCTCCACGCTACTCACGTCACCTCTCACGAGAGCTCTTCCGAACGACCGTAAGCGCATGGTCACCCAAGTTCTTGATGGAGTTACGCGGAGCCTACAGATCACGTCCTGACTATCTGCGCGCTGAACGAACAACGCAGCAAGTTCTGGTTCACTTTGAATGGGTGATAAGGTTCCGCTGTGGGTCCAGATGGACGCCCGTCATCCGTTAGGAGCTCCCGTGTCAACATTTATCGTCGTATGTAGTTTTAAGCCCGGTACCACCGAAGAGGCAATCCGAGCGCTCGTCCCCGCGGAGCAAGCCGCAGCGAGCGCACTCCAAGCGGCTGGTCGCATTGGCGCTATCCACATCGCACCTCCGCCGAGGCGCAAGGTGTTCATTGAGGTCATTGCGAGCGACATTGAGTCTGCGGAACAAACGGTTCACGAACTTCCGCTGGCCACGCTTTGGGACCCCGACACCTACCCAGTCGTCGCCCCACCCTCAGCCGCGTAGGTCTCGCGGGGGGCATGCCGCTCCGCTACAATCCCCCTCCGGCGCCGATGTAGCTCAGTGGTAGAGCAGCTGTTTCGTAAACAGCAGGTCGTGAGTTCAATCCTCACCATCGGCTCCAGCCTCCTTCCCCTGTCTAAGGCTTGGCAGTTAGACCCCCTCCGCTATGATTTACCTACGGTTTCAATTGAGCAGTCGCACACAAAGGAGGGACCATGGATCTGATCCTTGCTGGTGGCTTTATTGCCTTCATGGCGATTGCCCTCTTTGTTGACCTCTTCTGGCTCAAGAGCAAGGGCTCCCATGTGGTTGCCCCACGCGAGGCCCTCTTCTTCACGGCAATGTGGGTGGGCTTCGCTGTGGTGTTCGGTATTGGCGTAGCGATTGTAAAGAACCTAGAGACGGCGATCACCTTCTTCACCGGATATCTGGTGGAGTACTCGCTCTCGATAGATAACGTCTTCGTCTTCACCATGGTGTTTGCGGCGCTGAAGACGCCGAAGAAGCTACAGCAGAAGGCACTGATCTACGGGATTATCATCTCGCTAGTTCTGCGCTTTGCCATGATCCTTGTTGGCACGGCGCTCGTTGAGCGGTTTGAGGTGGTGCTCTATGGCTTTGGCATCTTCCTTCTGGTTACGGGGATCCAGATGCTGCGTAGCGGCGGGCATATGGGTGACGAGGAGCCGGGCGCCATTCGGTTTGCCAAGCGCTTCATTCACGTCAGCCACGACTATGACTCTGATCGATTCCGACTGCCGCACGACGGGAAGATGAAGTGGACGCCGCTTTTCTTGGTGATCGTTGTCATTGGACTCATCGATCTTGTCTTTGCCGTTGACTCCATTCCGGCGATCTTCGGCATCACTAAGGATCCATTCGTTGTGTTTACCTCCAACGCGTTCGCCATCCTTGGCCTGCGTTCGCTCTACTTCCTGCTCGCCGACGCAAAGGATCGCTTCCACTACCTCACGCCAGGCCTTGCGCTGGTGTTGATCTTCATCGGTGGGAAGATGGCGGTACCAATCATTCATGCCCTAATTCCGACTGTTGACCTGCACATCAATCCGCTCGTCAGTCTTGGCGTGGTTGTGCTGATCCTGGGCGGTTCGATCGTTCTCTCGCTTGCACGACCAGTTACGAAGCGTTGATTCTTCTGGTGCAGGCGGCGGAGCCTCTCGTGCATAGCCGCACGCAAGCATCACGCTGGCGAGGGCCGCGTGCATTTGCGCTTGCCCTGCTCATTACATTCGCTACGGCAGGAGTAACGCCCTCAGCTGTCCTAGCTGCAGGTGACGAGATTCCGGAGATCCCAAGCTGCGCAACACTCTTGGCGCGCAAGGTGACCTTCAACGCGACGACGGTTGCGATTGAGGGTGAGCAGCTCACCAAGGAGCGCCTGCGCAAGCAGTGGGCAACATCGGTACTTGATCCGATGTACCGACTCCCGTCCAACTATGTTCCAACAACGCTGACCTGGATCACCACGCAGGCGGTCGCCTCGCCAACGAAGGGCGTCTTCCTGTTGCGTCGAAGCGCGGCAAAGGCGCTGCGCAGCATGTTCGTTGCTGCGAGCGAGGCGGAGGTTCAGCTGCGCATCATGTCCGCGTATCGCTCGTACCAAACGCAGAAGACAACGTTCGCTTACTGGGTGGAACAGTCAGGACTGCGACTCGCGAGAAAGTACAGTGCAATTCCTGGCCACTCCGAGCACCAGCTCGGCACGGCGGTAGACCTTGGGACTCTAGGTGCTGGCGCGCCGTGGGGGAGCGCCTCATTTGCAACGTCGCCAACTGCGATCTGGCTAGCAGAGAACGCGTACAAGTTTGGCTTCGTTCGTTCCTATCCGGCTGGTGCGAAGCGCGTGGCGTTGAGCTGTTACGGAAGTGAGCCGTGGCACTGGCGCTACGTGGGGCTCAACCTTGCGTATGAGATCGTCTGCAGCGAACAGGTGCCGCGCATCTTCCTTTGGAACAAACAGTACGGCGGCGAGCGCGTGATCGGCGAGAACTGCGCCGAGCTACAGGTCCCATTGGGCTACCCGGTTGATGGGGATGCAGATGGCGACGGAGTGATGGACGAGGTCGACAACTGTCCTGACGTCTTCAATCCTGATCAGCTTGATAACGATGCGAACGGGATTGGCGATGCCTGCGAGCCCGCGCCCACCCCTACGCCGTAGGGCTACGCCTGAGGGCGGGTGCGTCGGTAGTAGGCGACCACACCGAGCGTCACCGTAGCGAAGAGCAGCTCTGCGCCGAAGATCCCGATGACCGGGAGGAGGAGCACGGTGCTGAGATTCGCAACGGTGTGGAGTGCGATCGGTAGCACGAGTCGCCGCACAAGTTCGCGCTTTCCACCCCCCTGCTCTACGGCGCGAAGGACAAAGAGCGTCAGCGTGATGTGCAAAACGGTGGCAAAGATGCGCTCGGTGATTGAGAGGGTGGCAACGGCGAAACTCTGCCCTGAGAGGAAGGTGACGGCGGTGTTAAGCGATTCACTCGAGTCGGCCGGCAGATTCGCGTAGATGCTTCCGTCTGCAGCGCCACTCAGAAGCGCGATTGCCGCAAGTGACGGAAGAAGGGTGAAGATCAGCGCCTCCATCCCAGCATGGCCGAGTCCGAAGGCGACCCCTGAACTTTCGCTGCGCACGCGCTTTGCGGCGGTCGAGAGGATCAGCGCGCGACTCGCCTCTTCAAAGATGCCGGCGGTGAGCGAAGCAACAACCACGGAAATCGCCCATGTGGCGCTGCCACTCTCCGGTGCTGCGTTACCAATGACAAGCGCACTGATCAGCGTGAGTGCTGGCAGGCGCGCCGCCTGACTTAAGACAAAGGCAACACCGCCCCACGCCCACGGTGCGAGTCCGCCGCCGAGCCTACGCGAAAGGATCACGCCGCCAACAACGAGCGTGATGAGGGCGCCGGCCATAAAGGTGTAGGCGCCTTGTGCCGCGGTGAGCTCGGGCGCGCCGATCACCGCTTCCGCCGCGGTCGCTTCCCTCGTCGCGCCCCTGCGCTGAAGGTGGTGTAGGCAACGTATGTCGCTGCAATCACTGAAGAGACGAGGCCGATGAAGAAGACGAGCAGCGGCGCAGCGCCAAGATCAACGATGCTCGTAGGGATGACACCGAGAAGTGCCGTTACGGCGCCGGTCACAATCCACGCGCGCCCAACGGTGACGTGCGCCGCATCCCACGCTGCAACGCTCTCCAGCGTCCACGGGAGGCGCACCCCAATGGTGTAGTTCTGCTTGATCTGCGGCATCGCGTATCCGAGCAGCACAAAGAGTGCGCCGAGCACGATCGGCACAGCGTGATCGAGTCGCGCCGCTTCGCCGTAGCCTGAGTTGATAATCGCCGACTGCGTGACGGCAAAGAGGAGGATGAGCCCCATGCCAACGTAGCCGAGCGCTTCGGCGCTGCGCACGATGTTTGCGCGCTTCGGATCAAAGCGGATCGCGAGCGCAGTCAACAGCGCCGTGAGACCAAAGATTACTGGGAGGAGGAGGAGCGCTTCGCGTCCAGCAAAACCGTCAGCGATGCCGTCAACGTTCCAATGAATGGCGAGCTGCGCGTCTGCTGGAAGTGTTTGAAAGGCGGTAAGCGTGAAGAAGGCGGTTGCTGCGAGCGCAACGGTGGAGACCACCCGCGCGACAGGGTTCACTAGAGCCCCTTGATCTCGGAGACCACCTGCGAGAGAACACCCTTCGCGTCGCCGAAGAGCATTGAAGTCTTCTCGAGATAGAAGAGCTCGTTCTCAATGCCGGCGAAGCCTGTGGCCATGCCACGCTTCACCACGATCACCTGCTCCGCATCCTGCACGTTGAGAATTGGCATACCGTAGATCGGCGAACCAGGGTCGCCCTTGGCGGCGGGGTTTGTGACGTCGTTCGCTCCGATCACGAGTGCAACGTCACAGGTGTGGAACTCTTCGTTGATCTCTTCAAGATCGAAGAGGTGGTCGTACGGAACGTTCGCTTCCGCCAAGAGCACATTCATGTGTCCTGGCATGCGGCCAGCAACGGGGTGAATGGCGAATCGCACGCGACCGCCACGCTTCTCAATAAGTTCGGCGAGCTCGCGTACCGCATGTTGCGCCTGCGCCACCGCCATGCCGTATCCAGGAATGACGATCACGTTACGCGCGTAGCCAATGCGCATTGCCGCATCTTCGGCGCTGATGCTGCGCGTAGTGAGCCCCTCGGCGCTCTTCACGGAGGCAGCCGCCTTCTCGCCACCAAACGCACCAAAGAGCACGTTCGCAAAGCTGCGATTCATCGCCTTTGACATAAGAATCGAGAGAATGAAGCCGCTGGCGCCGTCCAAGGCGCCCGCGACGATGAGGATGTTGTTGCCGATCGCGAAGCCCGTGGCGCTCGCCGCAAGTCCCGCATACGAGTTGAGGAGGGAGACCACGACCGGCATGTCTGCGCCGCCGATCGGCAGCACGAGCGTGACGCCGATCACGAGGGCAAGGAGGGTCATTAGGCCGAAGAGGAGAACGCCGTTATCGGCACCTGCGCCAGGGCCGCCCGACTGCGTGGCAATCAAGAAGATCCAGAGTCCGATCGCGCCAATAAAGATCGCCGCATTGATGATCTTCTGGCCTGGGAAGGTGATCGGCTTCCCCGAGATGATCCCCTGCAGTTTGCCGAACGCCATGAATGAGCCAGTAATGGTGAGTGCACCGAAGATCGTCTCAAAGCCGAGCGCCACCATCTTCACCACGCCTGGACCGCCAGGGAGATCGCGGTAGTGAAGGAACTCGGCGATCCCAACAAGGGTGACGGCGAGGGCGCCGAACATGTGGCTGACGGCGATGCGCTGCGGCATGGCGGTCATTGGAACGAGCAGACCCATCGGGAGGCCGATCACTGAGCCAACGACGAGTCCGATGATGATGAACTCGTAGGTGATGATCTCGTGGTTCAGCAGCGTACCGATGATGGCGAGGAGCATGCCCGCCGCGGCGAGCTGCATGCCGCGACGCGCAGTGTCTGGCTTGGTCAGCCCGCGCAGGCCAAGGATGAAAGCCGCGGAGGCGGCGATGTAGGCAACCTGAACGAAGAGGGCGCCGATCTGCGGGTTCACTTTGGCGCCTCCGTCTTCTTGAACATCTTCAGCATGCGGTCGGTAATGACGAATCCGCCGACCACATTGATTGTTGCGGCCGCAACGGCAACTGCGCCCATGACGTTGATGTAGAAGGGTCGCTCAGCACCTGCGATGACAAGGCTCGCCACCAAGCTGATCGCGGAGATGGCGTTGGTGGCTGCCATGAGTGGCGTGTGCAGGAGTGGCGGTACCTTGGTAATGATCTGGAATCCGGTGAACGCGGCGAGCAAGAAGACGTAGACCTCCACGATCTGCGCATCAATGAGCGTGCCGCTCGCAGAGGCGGTCTCCTCTGCGGTGAAGCCGCCGCTCATCAGCGTGATGGCGACGGTTGCTGCACCGAGTGCCGTTGCAACTACACTGATCATCTTCTTACTCCTATCGCTTCACAGGTTCGCCAGCGTTGGTGATCAACATCGGCCCAGCGATCTCATCAGCTGCATCAATCTTGAGGCTCGTATCTTCAGCGGTAAGGTGCGTGATCAGCGTGCGCACGTTGGTGGCGAACATCTGCGACGCGTGCAGTGGCACGCTGGCTGGGAGATTGGCGGCGCCGATCAAGTGCACACCGTGCTTTAGCACCGTCTCGCCGGAGACCACCCCTTCAACGTTCCCGCCAGATTCTGCGGCGATATCTACAACAACAGAGCCCGGTCGCATCGTGGCGAGCATTGCGTCCGTCACAAGAATCGGCGCCTTGCGACCCGGGATCAGCGCCGTGGTGATTACCAGGTCCTGGTTGCTGATGTGCGCCGCAATAATTGCCGCATTCTGCGCCGTCTCGTCATCGGTTTGCGCGCGCGCGTAGCCGCCAGTCCCTTCGGCCTTCGCCGCAGGATCGACGAACTGCGCGCCGAGCGAACGCACCTGCTCGCCAGCGGCGCCACGCACGTCGAATGCGGAGACCACCGCGCCGAGTCGGCGCGCCGTTGCGATCGCCTGAAGTCCTGCAACACCAGCGCCCATGACGAACGTCTTCGCCGGCGCAATGGAGCCTGCAGCCGTGGTGAGCATTGGGAGGAACTTGTCGAGTGCTGCGGCGCCGATCAGCGCCGCCTTGTACCCAGCAACGCCGCTCTGCGAGGACAAGACGTCCATTGACTGTGCACGAGAGATGCGTGGCACAAGCTCCAACGCCAGTGCGGTGATCTTTGCGCTCGCTAACGCTGGGAGAATCTCCTCGTTCGCGCCTGGCGTCAGGAGCGAGATCAGGGCACATCCCTTTGGGAGTGCGGCGGTCTCGTCGACGCTTGGCTTCCGCACCTTCACTACGAGCTGTGGGGCGGCCGCGCTCAGCGCAGCAGCATCTGCCACCAGGGTGGCGCCCGCCTTCTCATACGTGGCGTCAGGGAAACCGGCGGCGGCACCAGCGCCGCGCTCAACGAAAATTTGATGGCCCGCGGTGATCAACTTCGCGGCCGCGTCGGGGACGAGCGCCACACGGCGCTCCCCTGAAACCCTCTCGCGCAAGACGCCAATCTTCATCGTCTAATCCTATCGCTCGCCGTGATTCATGCAGGGAGATACGGTCGGTATGCGGGGCTCCACATCGCCGCGTCCACAAGTTCAGCAGCACGATCGGCTGAGATCGCAGGGGCCCAGCCCCCAGCCACGCCCGCCTGAATCACCGCGATCGCAATGCTGCGACTGATCGCGCGGAGCTGCGCGATCGGCGGATAAATGGAGGCACGCTCTGGAGGAGTTAGTGCGGCCAGAGTTTCCGCTGCAACAAGAAAGGCCTCATCTGGGATGTGCGGAAGGCGGCCGGCGATTGCGGCAAGTCCAACGCCGGGGAAGATGTAGACGTTGTTCGCCTGGCTAATGGCTTCTGGCTTACCGCCAACAAGGACCGGCTCAAACGGCGAACCGGTTGCAACCACCGCGCGACTATCGCTCCAGGTCAGGATGTCCAAGGGCGTTGCCTCGGCACATGAGGTTGGATTGGAGAGCGGCCAGATCAGTGGCGCAGGCGCTACTGCGGCGACGGCACGAATCGCCGCCTCCGTAAATGCACCCACCTGGCCACTCGTGCCAAAGAGTGCGGTTGGTCGTGCGGCGCTAATGATGGCCTCCAACGTTGACGTGCCACTCAGCGCGTCAAGCTTCAGCGTGCGCAGCGTTGCGGCGGAGAGTGCGAGCTCGCTCTTTCCGTCGGTGAGATCGCTTCGGCCGTCATGCACGACCCCCTTAGAGTCCATCGCGATGATTGCGCCCGCGCGCTCATCTGCGCTCATCCCAACGCTCTCGAGGTAGCGGCGCAAGAGGCGCACGATGCCGAGTGTCGCGGCACCAGCGCCGTAGAAGAGGAAGCGCTGGTCACTCATCTTCTTACTACCAGAACCGCCACCTGCGTTAATCGCGGCGATGATGCCCGCGAGTGCCACCGCGCCCGTTCCTTGAATGTCGTCATTGAATGACGGCACGGTGCCACGATATCGCTCAAGAATTTTGATCGCATTCTGTTGCTTAAAGTCTTCCCACTGGATCACACAACCTGGGAGTGCCATCGCCACCGCAGCAACGAACTTCTCAATGAACGCGTCATACGCTGCGCCGCGCAGCCGCGGCTTTCGCCAGCCGAGATAGGTTGGATCGTCGAGCAGTTCCTTATTGTCGGTCCCAACATCGAGTGATACGGGGAGCGCCCATGCTGGCTGAATCCCAGCGGCGGCAATGTAGAGCGAAAGTTTGCCGATCGGAATCCCCATCCCACCAACACCGAGATCTCCGAGGCCGAGAATGCGCTCGTTATCCGTCACCACAATCAGTCGCGTCTCGCCGCCGCCTGCGGCGTTATGTAGCAGCTCGGGAATGCGTTCCTGATCATCTGGCGTAATCCACGCGCCACGTGCGCGTCGCCAGATCTGACTCCAGCGTTTGCACGCCTCACCAACGGTCGGCGTGTAGACCACGGGAAGGAACTCCTCCATGTTCTCGGCGAGGAGCCGATAAAAGAGTGTCTCGTTGCGATCCTGCAGCGCGGCAAGTCCGATGTAGCGCTCCAACGGATCCTGCTTGCGTCGAATCTTCTGCAGTTCTACGGCGACCTGTTCTTCGAGCGTGAGCACCGTGGCGGGGAGGAGCCCATCCAGGCCGAGAAGGCGCCGCTCCTCGCGACTGAAGGCGGTGTCCTTGTTCAGCGTGGGGCGGCTCAGTAGTGCCTTGCCACGCTCTTTGACCGCGATTGGGGGGAGGGGTGTTGCCATTGGAGACTCAGGATAGCCGTGCGGCGGGTGTAGAGTTCTGAGCATGGCCGCATCGATCCTTGTTGTTGAAGACGATCCAGCCGTCGCCCTCGCGCTTGAAGTGGCGCTGAAGGGTGAGGGGTATCTCCCCCTGCTCGCCGCCACGGGAGATAAGGGGCTGGAGATCGGCCTTGCACAGGCGCCAGACCTGCTGATTCTTGACGTCCGCCTCCCAGGGATGGATGGCTTTGAACTGCTCCGCCGACTCCGTGCCGGCGGCTCAAAGGCGCCCGTCATCATCCTCACCGCGCGCGACGAAGAGGTGGACACGATCCTCGGCCTTGAGCTCGGCGCCGATGACTATATGACGAAGCCCTTCCGCGTCCGAGAGCTGCTCACCCGCGTGAAGTCGCAACTGCGCCGCGCCTACGGCGACCTTGCCGATGCGCTCGGCGGGCGCATCATCCGCGCCGATGAGTTGCTGATTGACCTTGAGCGGAGGCGCGTCACCCGCGCTGGAAAGAAGATCTCGCTCACCCCAACGGAGTTTGAGATCCTGCGCCTCCTTGCAGAGAAGCCGGGCCGCGTCTTCAGCCGACGCGATCTCCTTGAGCGGGTGCGCGACTACGACGCCGCTATTTCAGGCGATGAGAAGACGATCAATGTCCACGTCAGCCATCTACGCGACAAGGTGGAGGAGGATCCGTCGAACCCTCGATTTGTGATGACCGTCCGTGGTGTGGGCTATGCATTTGCTGATAGGAGCGAGCGCGGCGAGCGGAGCGGATCCTGAACTCGCTCTTCACTCGCCTCTACGAACTCCCGCCGCGCGGCCTCCGCGCGCGACTCACAGTTGCCTTCCTCGGCATCGTTGCGATCGCACTCTTCGCCTCAGGACTCGTCGTGGTGGACAGGATGAGCACGGAGCTTGAGTCGCAAGAGTTCTCTTCGCTACAGGTGCGCCGCATGGCGGTTGCGAGCTCTGCGCGCAGCATTGCAATTGCCGCGGCCGGCGAGCAGGCGATCATCACGAAGGCTGGCGCCCTCTCGCCTGCGGTTCAGGAACGCTTCTTGCTTCAAGATCCAGAGTTGCAGGGTCTCGCAACGGTGATCGCACGCGCCGATGTGCGCATTCAGTTCGGCTCATGGGATGAAGCGCAGCAGCTCTTTACACCTCTCACTGACGCCGTATTCACCATTGATTCTTCTGGTGTAGAGCCAACACCTGGCGAGCGACGAGATCCAATCTCGAGCGGCTCTGAAGTAGTGGTGCTCGGCGGCACATCTACTGTGGGCGCGATGGAGATCACACTCGTGCAACCACTCTCCACACGCGTCACGCGCATCGCGCAGATTACGAGTTTGGTGCTGATTGTTGGCATCTTCGCGCTGCTGCTCACGATCTTCTTCGCCTCGCTCGCTGCACAACGTTTTGCGAAGCCAGTGCGACTTTTGTCTGAAACGGCAACAAGGATTGGCGACGGGGACCTCTCCGCGCGCGTTCCAACTGGGAACGAGGTTGCGGCGAACGTTGAGATGGAGGCACTTCTTAGCCAGTTCAATCGCATGGCTGGTCGCCTTGAGGGGACGGTTGCCGCGCTTCGCCGTGAGCGTGATCGCGGCCAGGAGCATCTGGCGGATGTCTCGCATGAACTCCGAACGCCACTCGCCGCACTCCGCGCCTTCGTGGACTTACTCGACGAAAGTGCAACGACCGATGCCGCAACGCGAAAGCGACTCTTAACTGAGGCGGGCAACCAGCTTGAGCGCATGGATGCACTCACGGCAAATATCTTGGAGCTCTCACGATTCGACGCGGGAATTGCGCGTCCACACTTTGAAGACGGTGATCTTCGCTCAAGCGTCCGCGCGGCCATTGAGCAAGCTGCCGCTGGCGCGAGGCGCCGCGGCGTTGCACTTGACGAGCGCCTCCCCGCGCGGCGCGTGATGGTGCGACATGACGCAACCCTTGTTGGCCAGGCGGTGGCAAACCTTGTTGCTAATGCGCTGAAGTTCACGCCACGTGGCGGAAGCGTCTCGGTGGCGGTTCGTCCACTTGCAACCGGTGCCGCAACGATCACCATCTCAGACAACGGGGTGGGCATCTCCGCGGAAGAGTTGCCGCGCATCTTTGATCGCTTCTATCGCGGCACAGAGGGGCTCGCTGCGGCGCGCAAGGCAACGCGCGCTTCGGGTTCTGGTCTTGGGCTCGCGATCGTAAAGTCGATCGTTGACATGCATGCCGGGCGGATCGTGGTGGAGAGCCTTATTGGAAGCGGAACAAGTTTCACGTTGACCCTTCCAGCAGATCCTGAACTGATGGCTGATGAGTCGGTAGAACCGGCGCCAGCACCGCAGGGACCTGCATCACTGATCAGTGTGGGGCGCCGCGCCGCAGCGCTCCTCGGAGAGGTTGCGAAAACTTCACTTCGTCTTCGGCAGGTTCTTCGCGCAGATGCTCCATCATCTACCCTTGAAGAGCAGGGCACACCGCGTGACGCGACCGCGTCCACCGACGGCTCCACCAAGACAACAAAGGAGAGAGCGTGAGCAAGACGTCAGACTCGACGGGCGAGCGCAGCCAAGAGCCGCTCCGCTTTGAACCGGAGCCGGCAGAGAACTCCCAGCCCTGGGTGGAGAAGCTTGATGACGGATACCCGAAGCCTGAACCGCTTCTAGGCGACGGCGACGAGGCGCCGGCAGCGAATCGAGTCAGCGCGATTGGACGCCGGGCAATCCTCGGCCTCCTCGCCGCCTCACTCATCTTCGGTGCCGCAGGAGGCGCCGGGGCAACTGTGCTGCTGCTTGGCGGACTCAACGGAAGCGGAGATATCGGTACGCAAATCCGCCAGACGCTCGTCTCGGAGCAGTCGGCCACCGTCAGTGTCGCAGAACACATCTCACCGGCCATCGTCACCCTTGAGGTGACGGGTGCTGACGGCAAATCAGTTGGTTCAGGTGTGATTTATTCGGCCGACGGGTGGATCGTCACGAATCGACACGTTGTTGAAGGTGCGACCGCCATGACCGTGCACCTCAAGGACGGGCGTGACTTCCCTGGGCGAATCTATGGGATTGACACGCTCACCGACCTCGCGATCGTCAAGGTGGAGGCGACAGGACTCACCGCTGCAACGCTCGGTCGCTCCAGCGCCATCCAGGTTGGCCAGACCGCCATTGCGATCGGTTCGCCGCTCGGCGTCTATACCAACTCAGTGACAGCCGGGATCATCTCCGCCATCGGGCGCGAGATCACCACTGAGTCGGGTCGGCTTGACGGACTTCTTCAGACAGACGCCGCAATCAACCCAGGAAACTCTGGTGGCGCACTCGTTGACTCGAGTGGCGCCGTCATTGGCATCAACACCGCCATCTCCACTGAAGGCGCGGGGATCGGTTTTGCAATCCCAATTGACATTGCACGTCCGATCATGGAGCAGGCGCTTGCTGGGATTGAGCTCTCCCGCCCGTGGATCGGCATTCGTTACGTAGCCCTCAATCGTCGCACTGCGGCGGAGAATAATCTCACCATCTTCCAGGGGGCATGGATCTCCGGCGGAGCCGAGTCGGGGGTTGTGCCAGGAAGCCCCGCCGAAGCTGCTGGCCTTACTGACGGAGACATCGTCACTAAGGTGCAAGGAGTCCTGATTGATGATCTTCACCCGCTTCAGGACCTACTGGTGCAGTACTCACCTGGAACGGTGATCGTCTTGGACGTGCTCCGCGCGGGAGAAACGGTCCAGATCTCGGTCACCCTTGGGATTCGTCCGAACCAGTAGTCGCTAGCCGATCAAGGCTTCCATCATCTGGGAGTCGGCCTTGGCGCAGGAGTCGCTCGCGCACCGCACCAACCAGATACAGCGAACCTGCAACGATCACCGCGCCGCGATCACGCGCCGCTGCATCCAGCGCTGCGTTCGGATCAGCGACTGTCTCGACTCTTGCGCCGAGACCCACCCCCCGTGCCATGGCGGCGAGCGCCGCTGGTGTTGATGATCGATCATCACCAACACTCGTGCAGATCACGTGCGCAGACTGTAAAAGAGGCGATGCCGCAAGCCCACTGAAGATCTTTGTGATGGACTTGTCTGCCATTGCCGCAAGGACAAGCGTGACGCCACTCGATCCACTCTCACCATCAGCGTCACGCAAGAACGGGGCCAGATCGCTCACTGCGGCTGCGAGTGCAGCGGCGCCATCTTCATTGTGCGCACCATCAAGTAAGAGATCCCGCTGATCGCTTGCACCGAATGCGCCACTGATCAGCTCCATGCGACCTGGCCAGCGTGCGGTCGCAAATCCAGATCTGATCTCTTCATCACTCACCGTCGTGATACCCGCGGATTTCATGGCGTCAAGTGTTGCGAGTGCGACCGCCGCGTTCTCTCCTTGGTGACGACCAAGGAGCCCCACTCTCACGGCGCCAAGTCGTGGCAGTTCAACCTCAATGCCGTCGCGTCCCAGTGTTCGGATCCCTCCATGCGTTGCAATGGTGAGTGGCGCGTTCACCGCCGCCGAAACGCTCTTGATCACGCTCAGCGCTTCGCCCCTGTCAGTTGCCCCTGTGACCGCGCGATTTCCACGCATGATGATCGCCGCCTTCTCGCCAGCAATTTCCTTGATCGTTTCGCCGAGATACTCCTGGTGGTCAAGGCCGATGTTCGTCACAACGGCAACGCCACCATCCCATGCGTGCATCGCATCGAGTCTTCCGCCGAGCCCAACCTCCACAACGGCGCGATTGATGTTGGCGGCGTGAAAGCCGTCAAAGACAACACCGGCGAGGAGTTCAAATTCGGTGACGGGGCCGACGCGGGACTCAATCCGGTCGGCGGCATCGAGTGCCCGCTCCACCGCCACAGCGAATGGGAGTGGGGCGAGTGGGCGGCCATCAATACGGATGCGTTCGCGGTATGAAACAAGGTGTGGCTTTGGCGTGCTGCCGTGTCGGACCCCGGCTGCGCTGAGCGCCGCGGAGATCAACGCCCCGACACTCCCCTTCCCATTGGTACCAGCGATGAGGGCGCCGCGCACGGTGCGCTCAGGGCTCCCAAGCTCCTCCAGGATGGCGCGTGAGCGCTCAAGCCCAAGGCGGACGCCAAAGCGCCCGCGTGCGGAGATTGCGACGAGTGCCGCCTCCCATGCGTCATCGCCACGGCCATCTGCGATCGCCGCCGCCATCTGTTCACGCGCACCGCGCACGCGCTCTTTGAGGGCTGTGACGAGTGTTGGGTCCGATGCGGCGTCAGGCATTTGAAGAGCGTAGCGGTCTTCCCGCGAGCCGTGCCACAATCGTGACCATGGCAGGGTTCAATCGACCCGGTTCGCAACCGCCACGCCGCCGCGGTCTATTTGGCAACCGCTCTGACACTCGCCCGCCTGTCCGTCGCGTCGCCTCAAGTGCGCCAACACGGGCCGCCGTCTCCTACACAACGAGCCAGCCGCGTCGTGGTAGCGATGGTGGCGGTGGCGGATCCTTCCTTCGCTCCGTCTCGCGTTCACTGACGCGTCTCGTTGGCGTTGGCGCAGTCATCATCCTCCTGCTCGCCGCGCTCTTCGCCCTACGTGGACTGCTCTCGCTCGGAGAAACGGGCGCAACTGAATCACCTGGCGAGGTCGTTCCTTCAGCCGCGCCCGGCGCGCCGCTCCTCATCACACCAGACCCCTCAACCGTTGCTGCACAAACGGTCACGATTCGTGGCTCACTCCCAGATGATCTACTCGGCCTTAGCGACGCCCTCCTGCGAATCAAGGTTGCGACTGACGATGGCTCCGTCATTACGGGCGCTGAGGTTGAGCTGCCAAAGACGCCAGGATTTGAGATCCCTGGCATCCCACTCGCATCTGGAGAGAATGTTATCTCTGCAGTCGTTGTCGTTGACGGAACAGAGAAGACACCGAGCAACACTGTCACCGTGACGCGTGACACTACCTCACCTGAGGTTACGATCACCTCGCCAAATCCCGGCCAGCTTGTTAGTGGAGCAGACGTAACTGTTCGAGGCAAATCTGAAGGTAACGCAAACATTCAGGTGCGCAATGAAACCTCTGGAATCACATCAAGTGGAGCAGCAAATAGCAACGGAGAGTACTCCATCAACATCTCCTTGCGTAATGGAATCAATGTGATTTCTGTAACAGCGACAGATAGCGTAGGCAACTCTTCACGCACTAGTGTCGAGATCACAACGAGCGCCTCGGTTGGACGTGTGACACTCGTGGTTAACCCAGGGACGATCTTCCTCAACAAGTCACCAAAGTCATTCCGCATTACGGCAACCGCAACAGACTCTACCGGCGCGCCAGTAGTGGGGGCAGGCGTCTGCATCATGATCACAGCGCCAGGCCTCTCGCCGATCACGCTGCCATGCAGCACCTCAGATAGCAACGGGCGCGCAATCGGCGAATACACGTTCCCTGAGAACTACGTGACCGAGGGGCGCGGCCTCATCCTCGCCACGTACACGCTGTCACAGGGTGATCCACTTGAGGCCACCACGGGGTTCTCCGTGATGAAGAAGCCGTAATGGACGGAGGGGGACTCGCCTGGCAGTGCCCATCGTGTGGGGCGTTGCAAGAAGAGACTGGGCGCTGTTGGGTCTGCCAAGTTCCAACGACCGCCTGTGGAACGTGCCGTCACCTGCGTCGTGCTGTTGTGGGGCGTATCAGCTACTGCGGCATTGATAAGAAGAGGAAGCTCGTTGGCGAGAGTGATGTGCGCCCGTGTTGGACCGCTCCCGTTGAGCTGCAGCGCGCAGCGAGTCACGGCCGGCGTGTTGATGGTGCGGACCTCAAGTTGCCGCGGCTGAGTTGGGCGAGCGGCGGTCTCTGGGAGGGACTCGAAGCCTAGGCGAAGGTTACGGACAGCCGGCGAGTGGAGTCCCGAACGGACTTGTGGCGACGATCTGCACACTACTTCCACTCGGTACCAACACTCCGGCAGCGGGGGCAATGAGGTCAACGATCTCAGTTGGATCAATTCCTGCCGAGCCTGGATCCAGCACGAGACCTACCGCCTCAAGGGCAAGCGCCGCTTCGCCAACTGGCATACAACGCAGGATCGGCACCGCAGTGTCT
>Ga0209296_1000947_pt1 | contig 23816 bp, 29 predicted proteins | sample S_130206_EF_Meta_FD_187319 | JGI IMG/M metagenome (GOLD analysis project Ga0209296, IMG submission 187319) | Freshwater microbial communities from Lake Simoncouche, Canada to study carbon cycling - S_130206_EF_MetaG (SPAdes) (version 2) | ecosystem: Environmental > Aquatic > Freshwater > Lake ...
CTAGTAGAAAGCATTGCTGCTCTTGCTTCTGCACCAACCTGGTCAACAGGTGGTAGGTCTGATAAAAACTTCTTCAGTGACCCCTCACTGCCATCAATAATCATGAGAGTACTTTAGTCAATGCTTCCTTAATTTGCGATACCTTCGATTTTGCGTCATTTTTAGTATTAGAAACAACCTCTATATAACATTTAATTTTTGGTTCAGTTCCACTTGGTCTAATTATCACTCTAGTTTGATTTTCATACCAGAGTCTTACTCCAGGGGTTGGCATATCTTTTAATGCACTTAAATCTTCACTTCGCATTAATTTACTTCCAGAGATCTCAACTGGCGGGTTTTTAATCACACTTGAAAGTAATTTATCGATCTGACTTAAATCACTAAATCTAATTGAAATTTGTTCTGTTTCATGAAAACCATACTCTTCTCCAATACTATTTAAGTAATCAAGGAGTGAGATTCCGTCCCTCTTTAACTCATTAGCTAATTGAATAATAATTAATGCAGCACTAATTCCATCTTTATCATTGACGACAGTAGGATCGACGCAATAACCAATTGCTTCTTCATAACCGAATAATAAATTATCTACTTTTGAAATCCATTTAAACCCAGTTAAAGTTTCGTGAAAATTAACTCCGTTTTTCTTTGCAATTTTGCTAAGTAGTGATGATGAAACTAATGAGTTCGCAACTGCTTTGCTTGCAGAGTTATTATTTTTGATTAGATAGTTTCCTAGAATCACTCCAACTTCATCACCTCGAAGCATTCGCCACCCCGATAAGGGATCATTAACTGCAACCGCGCATCTATCTGCATCTGGGTCATTTGCGATGACTAAATCAGCAGCACTCTCTTTGGCGTATTTAATTGCTAAATCAATGGCGCCTAACTCTTCTGGATTTGGAAATGGTGTGGTTGGAAAATCCGGATCCGGCTTTACCTGCTCTGCTACAAGAACGGGGGATTCAAACTTAGCCTTTTCAAATACTTTTAGAAAAACCTCTGTACCAACTCCATGCAGGGCGGTGTAAACAATCTTTAGGCTATTTTCAGATGCAACTAAAGTGGAAACCGACGAAATGTAATCATCAATTACCGATTCATTAACTACCTCAAAAGTTTGCGATCTAATTGGAGTTAGCTCTGCCTTTGTTATCTCAGCAGAGATTGCTAAATCAACTGGCGCAACTATCTGTGATCCACGATATTTAACACCATCTAGAGTGTTGCCCAAATAGACCTTGTATCCATTATCAGCAGATGGATTATGGCTAGCAGTAACCATAATTCCAACATCAACCTTTAGTTTATTTACAGCAAAGGCCAATACAGGTGTTGGTAATGCTCTAGGAAGGACATAAGTCTTTATACCGGCACCAGAAAATATTTCAGCACTATCTTGAGCAAACTCATTAGATCCATGACGTGCATCTTTTCCAATAACTACTGATGATAAATTATTTTTTTTCATAAAAGCAACAATCCCACTAGCTGTTCTGCTAACAACAGCACGGTTCATGCAAGAAGGGCCTGGTCCAACTGGCCCCCGTAACCCAGCGGTGCCAAACTGTAAAAATCCGCTAAAGCATCGTTTTATTTCTTTTTCATTACCTTCTGCAAGCCATATATTTAGTTGATCAGCAGTATTTTTATCTGGATCATTCTTGATCCACTCTAAAACTTCAGTACGAAGTTGATCATCGATCACAGCTTAGGCAACACCTTTGCTAAAAGATTTCCCATTCGATCTGCAGCAGCCTTACCAGCAGCGATAACTTCAGCATGATTTAACTTTTCACCAGTAACTCCAGCAGCAGCATTAGTTACTAAAGAAATTGCAAGTATTTTTGCACCTAGCGCGTGAGCAGCTATTGCCTCGGGAACCGTAGACATACCAACTAAATCTGCGCCCATTGTGCGCATCATTCGAATCTCTGCCGGAGTTTCATAAGAAGGTCCGCGCCAATGAACATAAACACCTTCAGCAAGTGATGGATCTTCAGCTTTAACAATATCTCTTAACTGCTTGCTATATAAATCTGTTAAATCAACAAAATCCGCTCCAATTAATGGTGAGGCGGCAGTTAGGGAAATATGATCCTTAATTAAAACTGGTTGCCCGACTTTATAGTCAGTATTAATACCACCACATGCATTAGTTAAAACTATTGTCCTGCACCCTGCTTTAACTGCGGTACGTACTGCATGAGCAACTGGCTCCATACCTAAGCCTTCATAAAAATGTGTTCTGCCTAAAAAAACTAATGCATTAACGGAGTTTGCTAATTCATAAGAACGGACTTTTCCACCATGTCCTGCAACTGTTGGTGCTGGAAAGCCTGGTAAGTCAGTAACAGGAAATTCATGAGTAGCAGTTCCAAGTGCGTCAGCTGCTGAAATCCAACCAGAGCCCATCACTAGTGCAACATCGTGTTTTTCTTTGTTAGTTAATTTAGCGATTTCTTTGGCAGCTTTTTCAGCTGTTCCAATTGGGTCTTTATATAGATCGCTCATACGAGAAACTTATCCTAAATTATTACTTATTTTTTAACTCTGGCCAGCTATAGCCAAGGGAGATAATCATCTTACGAAGAAGGGGGAGAGATAAACCAATTATTCCGCTTGGATCACCTTCAATGTTTGTAATAAAAGGTGCACTTAACCCATCTAATGTGAAACCACCAGCAACATTAAGTGGCTCACCGGAATCAACATAATCAATTATTTCCGCCTCAGTCATTTGTGCGAATTGCACTTTTGCAGTTGATCTCTCACTTAATTCAATTCCTTGCTTTAAATCAATTAAACAATGACCAGTATGCAGGTAACCAGACTTACCACTTAGCTCTTTGCACCGCGCAATAGCGTTCTCGCGATTACCAGGTTTACCTAAAGATTTCCCGTTAAATTCAAATGTTGAATCACAGCCAATAATTAATGAATTTTCGGGGGCACTTTCTTTTACAGTATGAGCTTTAAGTATTGCTAATGCAATTACTAGTTCAGCTGGTGAAAGTAAATCGAACTCGGAGGCTTCTTCATCAACACCACTAATTAATACCTTTGGGGTAATACCAGCACTTTCAAGAAGGCGAAGTCGAGAGGTTGAGGATGAGGCGAGGATTACTTGAACCATAATGAAGGTAACCTTATTACATGAGTTTCCCAACTGTTGGCCTTATTGCAAGTGAGTGGGCGCAAAGTATCTACCAAACCGAGGCAAATAAACTCGGAATTGGTATTAAATTATCAAGGGATGCCCGTACCGCAGATAAGTTAATTGATTTCGCCAAAGATTGTGACATTGTTTGTATTGATCCAGAGATGGTTGAGATTTCAACAATTAAGACAGCCGAGCGAGCAGGAGTTCGGGTATATCCAAGCTCTAAAACTTTGGAACAACTTGATTCAATTGAAAAAAATCTAGCTAGCGGAGATTGCATCTCAATTTTAATTGCAAGATCTGCTCACAACCAAGCCGGTAGCTGGCCGATTACCTTAATTACCGATAACTTAACGATCACACCACTACCTGGCATAAGTGATCAACAGTCAAAAGATATTCAGGTATCTGCATTTAACCTTGCGGCCGAGGTTGGACTTGTTGGTGGATTTGAATTATTAGTTGATGCAAATGATCATAAAAAATTGATAAGCATTAATTGGCTTGCACCCAAAGCGAAATTTTGGACTCAGATTAACTCTACTTCAAATTATTTCGAACAATATTTAAGAGCGGTTCTAGATTTACCACTTGGAAGTACTGAAATCATCAATCAATTCACAGTTACTGGATCTTTAGTAACAGATCCAAAGAGTGATAACTATCGTCCATATTTGCACTTAATGGCGCGCAATCCAAATTTAAAGTTTGATCAATCTATAAATCAAGTTGCAGTCTCTGGCGATGATTTGGAGGGTTTGTTAACTGAAATTATTCATGCTCAACAGTATTACAGTGGTGAAATAGAGGAGTAAAACTAAGCTCGTTTTTTATACTCAATTGCCGGGCAATGATTCATCACAGCAAGCAACCCAGAGTCATGTGCTCGAGCAACTGCGCCAGCATCAATTACATCTAGTTGTAACCAAACTCCTTTTGCACCAATTTTGATTGCTTCATCAACAACTGAGCCAGCGAGAGATGAATTAACAAAAATATCTACTACATCAATTTGGACTGGGATATCAGATAATTTTGCATACCCAATTTGGCCATGAACAACTTCTGCTTTGGGATGAACAGGAATTACTTGATGGCCGTTTTCAATTAAAACTTTTGCAACGCGATAGGCAGCGCGCTCAGAATTATTACTTAAACCAACAATTGCCCAAGTTTTTAATCCAAGCATTTGATCTATCTGATCACTCATTATCGGTACGCCCAAGTGCTCTAAATTTCCATCCAGCTGCACGCCAAGCATCGCGATCTAATGCATTTCTACCATCGATCATGATTGCTGTTTTAACCAAGGATTTAACTTGTTCAGGTTTAATCTCACGATAAATTTTCCACTCAGTAAGGTGAAGAACAATTTCGGCATCTTTAAGTGTGCTATTTATATCTTCAGCAAACTTCAATGCTGGAAAACGTTTTTGAGCATTTGCAATCGCCTTAGGATCATGAACCGTTACAACCGCGCCTGCTGCCTGAATTTGGGCAGCAATATCTAGCGCTGGGGAATCTCGTACATCATCACTATCTGGCTTAAATGCGGCACCTAAAATCGCCACTTTCTTGCCGACTAAGTCTTCTGATAGATCTTTTCTTACTAATTCGATTATTCTCTGACGAGCGCGTAAATTAATTGCATCAACTTCTTTTAGGAACTCAACTGATTGTTTAGCCCCTAACTCTTCAGCACGGGCCATAAATGCACGAATATCTTTTGGTAGACACCCACCACCAAAACCAATTCCAGCTTGTAGGAAACGGTTTCCAATTCTTGGGTCATATCCGATTGCTTTAGCAAGAATTGTCACATCACCACCGGCAGCTTCACAAATCTCTGCCATCGCGTTAATAAAGGAAATTTTAGTTGCTAAAAATGAGTTCGCCGCTACCTTAACTAACTCAGCAGTTGGAAGATCAGCTCTTACCCAGGGAGTATTTTCTTTTAGATTTGTGGCATATACCTCTTTAAGAATTTTTTCAGATTGATCATTTGTAACACCAACTACTAAGCGATTTGGTCGAAGGGTATCTTCTACTGCAAATCCTTCTCGCAGAAACTCTGGATTCCAAGCTAGATCTGCATTTGGATTTAATTCAATTAATCTATTGCGTAACCTTGTAGCGGTGCCAACTGGAACGGTTGATTTTCCAACAACTAGCCCGCCAGGTTTTACAATTTTTGCAATTGATTCAAGAGCAGAATTTACGTAGGTTAAATCGGCAGCATTCCCACCTTTAACTTGCGGGGTTCCTACACAAATAAAATGAACATCAACTTCTGCTAATTCCGCAATATCTTTGGTAAAGCTAAGTCGGCCGGATTTAATTTGTTCAGCAAGCAACTCTTCTAAATCCGGCTCATAAAATGGAACTTTTCCTTTTGATAACAGATCAATTTTACTTGCTTCAGTATCAAAGCCAATAACTTCAAATCCCAAACTTGCCATGCAGGCTGCGTGAGTAGCTCCCAAGTAACCAGTACCAATTACCGAGAGTTTTAGTGTCATAAATGAAGCCTACCTAAATTTCTAGTATTTAACGACAAACATTATCTTCAGCGGTACGGGTTTTAAATTTATCAATTATTTCAACTGAAGGTGATTTAGTTGATGATGGAGAGGGCGAAGCAGTTACCTCATCCACCACTGCTTGATCTTCACGCAACCTAGTCCAAAGTTGAGGTGCTAACACTGGATCCCATAAAACAGCCGATGTAACACCATTTGAGTTATAACTTAGATTTGAAAGTGGAACAGTAAGTGTTCTAACACTTGATGTAGATAATGATTTCATCTGTTTAGCCAATGCAATTAAATCTGAGTTTTTTAATTCACTGTCAGTTGTCACTGCTGAAAGAGATGAATTAATAAAGCTAGCCATAGTTACTGGATTTAAAAGTACTCCAGCGCTAGTTGCCTTACGAAGTACTGCCGACATGAATGCTTGCTGGCGTTGCATTCTTCCTAGGTCTCCCATGCCATCAAACTCTCTCGTTCTTACATATTTAAGAGATTCGATTCCATTAAGGGTGTGAACACCAGCTTCTAATATTAAATGACTCTTTGGATCATTAATGTTTTTCTTTGTACAAACTTCAACCCCACCGATTGAATCAACAATTCTTGCAAATCCGGCAAAATTTATCTCTACGTAGTGATCTATTTTAAGTTCTGTCATCTCTTCAATAGTTTGAATTAGAAGTGGTGCACCACCCCAATTAAAAGAAGAGTTAATCTTTGAATGAACTGCTGGAATTATTTTTCCAGATTTTGATTTATGCTCAGGAATCAGTGCGAAAGTATCACGAGGAATAGAAATCAAGATTGCTTTATCTCTTGCCTTTGAAATATGGACTAACAGCATTGTGTCTGATCTTTTACCAGCCGCGGTTGCAACAGATCCAACTCTTAATTTTTTTAACTCTTCTTTGCTTAATCCTTCGCGGGTATCAGATCCAACTAAAAGATAATTCATTGCGGTTGATTTTTTTTCTGGGCGTTTGTCGATCCCACTAAAAACATCTATTTTATTGATCGAGGCAGTTACGGTGCCAAAGGCAAGTGCGCTAATTGCAGAAATCGCCAATACAGCGATCGAAATCCCAGTAAAGATCTTGATACTTCGAGCGGATTTCATCTTCTTATCCTAGATTATAGGCAGGGAATTATTGAGCATAGATGTAGATATGGAGGAGTTATGAATATTTCATCATTTCCGCCTGTCTCAGTTATTTTGCCAATTCTCAACGAAGAGCGAGATTTAAATCAATGCATCACAGCAATTCTTCAGCAAGATTATCCATCTGATATAGAAATTATTTTAGCCCTCGGCCCTTCGAAAGATAAGACCACAATAATTGCTGAAAAATTATCTGCCGCCGATAAGCGAATTAAGATAGTAAACAATCCATCTGGACAGACCGCCAGTGGTTTAAATCTTGCTATAAAAATGAGCTCATATGAAATTCTTTGCCGAATCGATGGCCACTCTGAGATTTCAAGTACTTACATTAAAACAGCGGTTGAAATAATGAATAACCAGGGTGCAGTAAATGTAGGTGGCTTGATGTTCGCAGATAGCGATAAAGGATTACAACGAACAATTGCTCAAGCAATGCGATCTAAGTTAGGTGTTGGGTCGTCCAAGTTTCACACCGGGGGAAGTGCTGGTGAATCTGAGACCGTATATCTTGGGACCTTTAAAAAATCAGCAGTAATAGCTGTTGGTAGTTTTGATGAAAGGTATATTCGGGCTCAAGACTGGGAACTTAACTACCGGTTACGTAAAAATGGTGGATTAATTTGGTTTGACCCAAGATTAGTCGTTACATATCGACCTCGTAATACTTTTAGAAAACTTGCCAAACAATATTTTCAATATGGAAGATGGCGCAGAGTAATTACTCGCCAGCACCAAAATACAGTTAATTTTCGTTATCTGGCGCCCCCAATTGCAGTGTTAGTAATTCTTTTATCAATATTTTTTGCAGTTTTAATTAATCCAGTTTTCATTACACCAATCCTGATATATTTTGCATCCCTTGTTGCTGGGGGAGTATTTATCGGTAAGAAAATTATAGATAAATTATTAATGCCACTTGTTTTAGCAACAATGCACCTATCGTGGGGTATTGGTTTTATTACCTCTCCAAAAAAATTATTTAAAAGTTAATTTTTATGAAGTATTGAGTTTAAGCCACTCCAGCTACCAGTTTTAGGAAGTGCCTCTAAAGCACCGCTTTGTGAGTTTCTACGAAATAGTAGGTTATTAGCTCCACTTAATTCTTTTGCCTTAACAATTTTATTATCAGGAAGAGTAATTTTTGATCCAGCTGTTATATAAACCCCAGCTTCAACTACGCAATCATCACCTAGGCTGATACCAATTCCAGAGTTAGCACCAAGTAAAGTGCGTTGGCCAATTGAAATTACCTCTTTGCCACCACCACTTAAAGTGCCCATGATCGAGGCACCACCGCCAATGTCGCTACCATCGCCAACAATTACTCCGGCACTAATTCTTCCCTCAACCATTGACTTACCTAAGGTGCCAGCATTGAAGTTAACAAATCCTTCATGCATAACAGTTGTTCCAGATGAAAGGTATGCACCTAAGCGAACTCGATCTCCATCTGCGATTCTTACGCCTTCTGGAATTACATAATCAATCATTCGAGGAAACTTATCTACTGAATAAACAGTTAGATTCCCATATTTATTTTGTAATTCTCTTCGAACTTTGTCGAATCCTTCAACCTCACACGCACCAGCTGATGTCCAAACTACATTTGAAAGTAAGGCAAAAACGCCATCTAAATTTAAGCCATGTGGTTTGACTAAGCGATGTGAAATTAGGTGGAGCCTAAGAAAAACATCAGTTGCATCTTTTGGTTTTTCCGCTAAATCAATACTTAACTCAATCGCAATTTTACTTAAATTTCTGATCTGGTCTTCACCAAGCTGTGATTTAAATTCATTAGCAAGATTATTAGCAGGTGCACTACCTAGACCAAGTGTATGAAAAGTGCAGTCAAGTATTTGACCAGATTTTGTTTGAGTGGCAACGCCAAAGCCGTAAGCGGTCTGCTGGCTGCTGTTCATTACCTAAAGGTATCAAAATGCTCACCAGGCAATAGACTAATTTCATGCGCGTATCTGTTTTCTGCTCTTCAGCTCCCGATATTCCAAAAAGTTCACTCGATTTGGCATTTGAAATTGGAAAAGCAATTGGTGAACAAGGTTGGGATCTAGTTTGGGGTGGCGGCAAGGCTTCGATGATGGGAGAGGTAGCACGGGGTGCAAGATCAGTAGGTGCGACAACAATCGGTGTAATTCCGGAGCCTCTTGTTAATCTTGAGTTTGAAGATAAGGATGCATCACATATGCATGTTGTAACAAATATGAGAACTAGAAAAGCAAAGATCGAAGAGCTATCTGATGCATTTATTGCACTACCAGGTGGAATTGGAACTCTAGAAGAGTTTTTTGAAATCTGGGTGGGTAGGTATCTAAAGTTTCACAGTAAGCCAATTGCGATTTGTGATCCAACTGGAGTTTATGATCCGCTCCGTTTAGCACTCGACCACCTTGCAACTCAAAACTTTATGAAAACTGGGCAAGCAGAGTTAGTAAGTTGGTGTAAAGATATTCCATCAACACTTAATGCAATAAAAATAAAATGAATAAACTTTCACATCTTTCACTAACAGTTAAGATAAATCAGCCAGTTGAAACTGTTTGGAAATCTTTAGTTAATTGGCACGATCAAAGCAACTGGATGCTTCAAACAAAAGTTTGGTCTGAGGTTGATCAAGATCGAACAGTTAAGAATGGTAAAGGCGTATTAATTTTTGCATTTACTGGATTATTTCCATCTCTTTATCCAAAACTTAGATTAGGCGTTTTAGACACAATGGAGATCACAAAATGGCAGCCTCCACTAATTTGTGAAGTCGTTCATATCGGTAGAGTTCTTCGCGGAACTGGAAAATTTGAGTTGAAGAAAATCCGTGGTGGAAGTATTTTTTATTGGCAAGAGGATTTAATTGCACCAGCTTTTGTTTTAATCATTTTAAAACCACTCTTGTTACTCGGAGTTTGGCTCTCACTGCGTAGATTTGCACGACAACTTTCCGCTTAAGTTCGAAAGTATAGGTTTTGCCGAGTAAACTTTATTCATGGCATCCGACGGTAGTGGCAAGACTATTGCTGAGCTAATTACTACCCTGCCGGAAGAAGAACGATTAATTTTGACTTTGCATTTAGTAAATATGATCAGTACGGCAGAGATTGCAGAAAAACTTGGCGTACCAGAGCGAGCTGTTGTTTCAGTAATTGCATCGGGCAGATCGCGCCTAATTGCGTTGATTTCATAAGGATATTTATATGGATTTCCCACCTGCAGGCATATGAGGGATAATTAGACCTCTAGCGGGTAATGATTGATCTTTGGCAGGGGAGAATTAAATGGCAGCGATGAAACCAAGAACTGGTGATGGCCCTATGGAGGTCACGAAAGAGGCTCGTTCGATGGTCATGCGAATTCCATTAGAAGGCGGCGGAAGATTAGTTGTGGAATTAAATGTCGAAGAGGCAACTAACTTAGGAAATGTATTACAAGCTGCAGTTGCATTAGTAAAAAAGTAATCGACTGACTCAACTTAATTCAGGGTTATGGTTCATAAAATCCTCGATCTGTATCCGAATCTAACCTACCTTTCTGAGGATAAATTAGATCTTTCCAATTTCACTGCAGTAGCTATTCCGGTATTACCAGGTGAGAAGATTGAACTTTCAAAGACTAAATTCCTGACTGCAGTTTCTAATTTTACAAAATTAAATTTAAATATTGAGCTAAATAACTGGCCAGAATTCATTGCTAAACCAGGTGAGATCATTGAAGTTCCAATATCAGTCGGTTCATTAACTCGAATCTATTTAGTAGGTATTGGTGATGAGAGCGATGATGATTTACGCAAGGCATCAACTGCACTTGGTAGAAAAGTAAAAGGAACTAACTGTGTTCTACTTTCCGCACTATCAACTGAAAAAGAAAAAGTAATTACCCAAGGTGTTGCATTCATTCTTTCAAATTATCAATATTCACTAAAGAGTGAACAAAAAGAAAAGAAGCCAACCTTTGTGATTTATGGAGATTATGAAGATGAGGTTGAGTATGTTGAAATCCTGGCATCATCTGTATGGCAAGCTCGTAATTTAATTCATACTCCGTCAAATATTAAGAATCCAGAGTGGTTAGCAAAGCAAGCAACTGCAATGGTATCTGATGCTAAAAATTCAGATCTTTCAATTACTGTTAAATCCGGGCGAGCACTAAAAGAGTTTGGTGGTTTACTGGCTGTTGGTAATTCATCTCCTAATCCAGGACCTAGATTGATCGAAGTAAGTTATGCGCCAAAGGGATCCAGTAATTGGCCACATGTTGTTTTAGTTGGCAAGGGAATAACTTTTGATACTGGCGGAGTTTCACTTAAGCGACCATATGAAACGATGATTGGCATGAAGAGTGATATGGCCGGCGCTGCTGCTGTTTTATGCGCAACAGTTGCAATGTCAAAGGTAAAACCAAAAGTTAAAGTAACTGCTTTGTTAATGGCAGCAGAGAATGCATTATCTGGAACATCTCAAAGGCCATCTGATGTTATTAAACACTTTGGTGGAACAACAGTTGAAGTCTTAAATACTGATGCCGAAGGACGATTGGTACTAGCTGATGGACTTGCTTATGCTGATTTAGAATTAGAGCCTGATTATTTAGTTGATGTGGCAACACTTACCGGAGCGGCTACTTTGGGTCTAGGTCGCCAATATGCTGCTATGTATACCCGAGAAAAAGCGGTTGCTAAAAAACTTTATGAAGTTGGTAGCAAAGTAGGGGAAAAGGTTTGGCATATGCCATTAGTAGATGATTATTCGGTGGCGTTAGCCAGTGATGTAGCAGATTTTAATCATCTAGCCGATAAGTTTGGTTTCTCAGCCGGATCAGTAACAGCAGCTTTATTTTTGGAGAAATTTGTGGGAGATCGTAATTGGGTACACCTTGATATTGCCGGCACTGGAAGATCTGAAGTAGATACCGGTGAGAATATTAAAGGTGGAACCGGATTTGGAGTTCGCTTGTTAATTGAATGGCTCGGCTCATTTTGAAAGATGTAATTTCAGGTCGCGGCGACATGCATGCATTTTCAGAAAGTTTTGCCCATGAGGATTACTTTATGCAACAAGCAAGAGCAAATGGTGAAGAAATCGGTGCACCGGATCCAACTCCAGGAGTAGGGAACTTTTTAAAGTTTGCAGCTCAGTTATCAAAAGCTAAATCAGTTGTTGAGATTGGTACCGGCTCAGGTGTTGGCGGTTTGTGGTTATTAAGCGGCATGCCAGCAGACGGAGTTTTAACAACAATTGATTCAGAGCGTGAACACTCAAAAATTGCTCGCAATATTTTTGAAGAAGCGGATGTTTCCCCAACAAAATATCGAATTATTACTGGGAAATTAATTGAAGTTATTGGAAAACTTGCTGACAGTTCTTACGAATTAATAATTATTAGACCTGCATTAGATCTTTTTGACATGATTCAAGAGTCATATCGATTATTAAAACCCAATGGGTTATTAATAATTGATCAAGCTTTAAGCGCTGGAAAGGTTGCAGATCCAACTCAGCGCGATCCTGAGAGTATTGCCCGGCGAGATGGAATTAAGGTAATTAAAGAAGATGAAAGATGGGCGGCATCGGTGCTTCCAATTGGCGCAGGGGTGTTGGTAGCCAATAAACTTACTTAAATGAAGCAACCATCAAGCACTCCGTGGTGGCAACCAAGCGGTGAAGTTAAGCAAGTACGAGTTATTCAATCAAAAAGTAATTCTAATTTTTTTGTTATAGCAGTAGTAATCGCACTTATCGCAGGCGGAGTTGGTGCAGCCGTTGGCCGAAGTACTACAGCCAATATCGGTGCAAATTTAGTTGAAACTAAAAACAAGGTAGAGCGAGCTCCTGATTCAATTGCTGCCCTTGCGGCCCGGGTAATTCCAGCGGTAGTTTCAATTTCAGTAAAAGGATCATCTGGCTCAGGTACTGGATCTGGATTCTTTCTTGATAGTAATGGTTATATTTTAACTAATAACCATGTAGTTGAAGCAGCAGCAACTAGTGGAACTATTACCGTAGAACTTTCTAATGGCAAAAAATACGGGGCTAAGTTAATGGGTCGGGACAATTCTTACGATTTAGCTGTACTTAAAATTGATGTTACCTCTGCGCCAACCTTACAACTTGGAAATAGCGATCTAGTACAAGTTGGCGATTCAGTAATTGCGATCGGATCTCCACTTGGTTTATCTGGAACTGTTACATCTGGAATTATAAGTTCAAAAAATCGTGCCGTTACGACTGGTAACGGAAATGGTGAAAGTTCATTTATCAATGCGCTACAAACTGATGCAGCAATTAATCCTGGAAACTCAGGCGGACCATTAGTGGATTCAACTGGTGCAGTCATTGGAGTTAACTCAGCAATTGCCACTCTCGGTTCAAGTAGTCAATCCGGATCTATCGGCCTTGGCTTTGCAATTCCAATCAATCAAGCAAAGAAAACAGCTGAACAATTAATTAAGACGGGTTCTGCAACCTATCCAATTATGGGAATTTCAGTAGATACTAGATTTACTGGTACAGGCGCACAAATTTCAACTGATGGTGCAGGTGTCACACCGGCAGGTCCAGCAGATAAAGCTGGCTTAAAAGCTGGTGACATAATCACAACATTAGATGGTGTTGAAATTAATAATTCAGATGAGTTAATTGTTGCAATTAGAAGTAAAAGCGTTGGAGATAAAGTTAAGATTAAATACACCAGAAATAACATATCTAGAGAGGCAACCGTCACGCTGGCTGCCTCAAAGAAGTAAATCATGTTAAATATAGGCGGAGGCGAAATCATTGGCCTAATGGTTTTAGGAATGATTTTAATTGGCCCAGACCGCATGCCAAATGTTGCTGCGGATGCTGCCAGATTCCTAGTTAAATTAAAGAATATGGCGCAATCAGCTACTAATGAATTAAAAGAAAATCTAGGCCCGGGTTATGAAGATTTACAAGTTAAGGATCTACACCCAAAAACTTTTATTAAAAAACATATAGGTGATGTAATTGATAAGAGTGATCTTGAAACCAAGCCAAAACCAAAGATTGATCCGGACATACTATGAACACAATTGAATTAATAAATTCAGCACTCGGTACGGTAATAGATCCAGAGCTTCATAAACCGTTGCCAGAGTTAGGGATGGTCGAATCGGTTGAATTCGAATCTGGAATTGCAAAAATCGGGATACTTTTAACAATTGTTGGTTGTCCAATGAAGGATCGACTTCACAGCGATATAACTAAATCTTTAAGTGAGATATCTGAGATAAAAGGCGTTGAAATTAAATTTGGAGTTATGAATGAAGAACAGAGAAATAATGTAAAGAAACTAATCAGAGGTGGCCGCGAGAAATTTATTCCATTTGCTCAACCAGAATCACTTACTAGAGTTTTAGGCATTGCATCTGGAAAAGGTGGGGTAGGTAAATCTTCAGTAACAGTTAATTTAGCAGTCGCTGCAGCAGCACGTGGACTTAAAGTTGGCATACTAGATGCAGATGTCTATGGTCATTCAATTCCAAGGTTGATGGGAATACTTGATAAAAGACCAACTGCAATTGATCAAACCTTTATCCCAGTTGAAAATTATGGCGTGAAGGTTGTTTCAATGGAGATGTTTAAACCAGAAAGATCAGATCCAGTTGCATATCGTGGACCTCTATTACATAGAGTTTTAGAACAATTATTAAGCGATGCATATTGGGGCGACTTAGACTTATTACTTCTAGATTTACCGCCTGGCACCGGCGACATTGCAATATCACTTGGCCAATTAATTCCAGGTTCTGAAATTATTGTTGTAACAACACCACAAATTGCCGCAGCTGAGGTTGCAGAACGTGCCGGAAGAATTGCCCATCAAATTAAACAGCCAGTTATCGGTGTAATTGAAAATATGTCCGACAGCGCCTGCACTAAATGTGGGGAGAAGATTTCAATATTTGGTAGTGGTGGTGGTGAAGAAACATCAAGAAGGCTTAGTGAATTAGTCGGCGCGAATGTTCCACTTTTAGCAAAGATTCCATTTAACTCTGAGCTTCGCGAAGGCGGAGATGCTGGTACGCCAATTGTTTTATCAGATCAAAATGCAATGTTAATTTTTGATGGTATTTTAGATAAAATTATTATTAGACCTAAATCCTTACTAGGAGTTAGATTAAATATTAACGCTTAAGATTTTTTATTAAGCTTATTAACTATCTCTTCAACAGCATCTGAAATCTCACTGTGTAGGTAATCACGGGTAGTTACTTCACCTAGCGCCGTACGAAGGCTCGCTAATTCACGTGTTAGGTATTCTGTATCTGCAACATTTCGCTCATCACGTTCGCGATCCTCATTACCTTGAATGCGCTCACGATCTGCCTGACGGTTTTGAGCTAACAAAATAAGTGGTGCAGCGTATGAAGCTTGCAGTGAGAGCAGAAGTGTTAAAAATATAAATGGATAGTGATCAAATTTTAAGTCTTCTGGTGCAAGTGAGTTCCAAGTAACCCAAAGCAGCACAAATGCAGTCATGTATACCAAGAATTTTGCAGTACCTAAGAAGCGGGCGAACCGCTCTGACCAACGACCAAAAGCTTCAGGATCGTAAGAAGGTTTAAGGGTTCTACGAGCTTCACGTGGAAACTCAAGTGAATTTTTATTTACCTTTTGTTTAGCCATGATTATCTATCCCCACCCTCTCTTCTTACTGATTCTTCATGTCGCCAATTCTCAGGTAGTAAATGATCAAGTACATCATCAATTGTCACCGCACCAAGCAGGCGCTCATTTGCATCTACAACTGGAACAGCTAATAGGTTATAACTAGCTAGGTATGAAGCTACCTCATTTAAAGTTGCTTCCGCTGACAAAGGTGCGATGTCACTATCAAGAATTCCGCCAAGCAATGTTGCAGGTGGTTCTCTTAGCAAGCGTTGGATATGAACAATTCCCATTAACCTACCGGTAGGAGTTTCAATTGGTTGGCGACATACAAATACCTGAGATGCAAGACCTGGTGCAACTTCAGATAATCTAACTCTGGAAAGTGCTTCAGCAACAGTTGAATCCGCAGTTAAAACAATAGGCTCAGTCGTCATCATTCCACCAGCTGAGTAATCTTCATAGTGCATTAAGCGCTGAACATCTTCAGCATCCTCTGGCTCCATGAGTGCAAGAAGTGCTTGAGCACGCTCTTGACCAACTTCACGAAGTAAATCTGCAGCATCATCTGGATCCATCTCCTCTAATACATCCGCAGCTCTTTCACCTTCTAGTTCTGCAAGTAACTCAACACGAGAAGTCTCATCCATCTCCTCTAACACATCTGCTAATCGCTCATCATCTAATGCGCGAGCAACTTCAGCACGACGTTTAAGTGTTAGATCATGAAGAACCGAAGCTAAATCTGCAGCTCTAAGATTTGCAAGCGTATTAAGCAAATGACTAACACCTTGGTTTGTTTCGTTTATTGCAATTCCAGATATTTCTGCCCAAGTAACAGTTGAAGAAGCACCTCGTCTGCGAAAACCAGCGCCTCGGCGCATTACGTGTACTCGCTCAATAAACCAATCACCAGTTTTTGATAATTCCATTGCAATATCTTCTATTGTTACTTTTTCGTTGCCATCTATCAAAGTTACAGATCGGTCTAACATTTCAGATAAAACTGAAATCTCGTTCATACGTGGTTCAAATCTGCGCATATTTAATAGTCCGGTAATAATTACATGCCCATTATCAATTGAGGTTACTCTTGTAATTGGAACGAAAATTCTTTTCCGTGGTGGTACCTCAACAATGAAGCCCAAAATTCTTGGTGGCTGATTGTTAGTACGCAGTGTTGCGACCGCATCCCTAACCTTGCCAAGCTGATCACCATTTGGGTCAAAGACCGCAGTGCCAGCTAATCGGGCCAGGAATACACGATTTAGGTTTGAACCTTTGCTTGTATTCATGGGCTAAGGGTATCGGCTCTATACCAATTCATAACAATAATTAAATTACAGATAGGTTTTACCCTATGAAAGATCAGAATCACACCAAACTTCCAACTGGCCGTGATATCCCATTCTTAATCTCAGCAATTATTGGCGTGGGTGCATCAGGCCCGATAATCGCAAAAAGCCAGATGCCTGTTCCTACCATGATTTTTTGGCGAAATATTATTGGTGGCTTGGTGATGCTTCCATTCGCTTTAGCTCGTGGTGAATGGAAAAGTAAAGTACAACGGCGAGCAATTGGTTGGTCAGTATCAGCTGGATTACTTTTGGGAGCTCACTTTATTTGTTTCTTTTGGGCGATGAAATTTACTTCCGTTGCAACCGGAACTGCGCTAACTGCAACTCAACCAATCTTTGCTGCAATTTTTGTTAAGTTAACAGGCGGGCATATCTCAAAAAAATCATTTGGTGGGATGCTGATTGCATTTGCTTCAGTAATTGTAATTACTGGTTTTGATTTAAATCTTTCTGTTAGGTCTTTTCAAGGAGATTTAATGGCAGTTGTTGGGGGAGCGTTAGGTGCGGCATATATGGTAATTGGCGCAAAGGTACAACGAGATATTTCAACATCAACTTTCACATCAGTTTGTTATATTGTTTGCGGATTATCAATGTTGCCAATTATATTTTTAACTGATTCACCCTTCACTGGATTTTCAAGTTATGAATGGCTTTTACTTACCAGTCTTATTATTGGAACACAATTACTAGGACATACATTATTTAATTTCTCATTAAAAAGAGTTTCACCAGCAGTTGTCTCATTAATAATTTTCTTTGAGGTGCCAGTAAGTGCAATTTTGGCTTACATTTGGTTAGATCAAAAGCCACCTGCTGGAACAATTCCTGGAATTATTGGCCTACTTTTTGGCTGTGCATTGTTTGTTTTGCGATCGAATCAAGCAAGCAGTGATGAAAAGAGAAATATATGACAATTGACCTTCATACTCACTCAACTTACAGTGATGGCACAGATAAGCCATCTGAGTTAATCAATAAAGCATTAGCTGCCGGTATTACAGTTATTGGTCTAACTGATCATGACTCAATAGGTGGTTGGCAAGAAGCAACCAATTCATTGCGCCCAGGCATATCACTAGTACCAGGTGCGGAAATATCATGCCAGACGACTGATGGAATTAGTGTTCACATATTGGGCTTGCTATTTGATTCCAGCAATAGTGAGTTAATGAATACACTTGAAAAAACTAGAGAAAACCGGCATGGGCGCATGGAAAAGATAATTGCAAGAATTAACGAGGCTGGAATTGATATCACTATGAGTGATGTATTAGCGGAATTATCTGACGGCGCAACTCTGGGCCGACCACATCTCGCTGATGCATTAGTTAAAAAAGGTGTTGTAGCTAGCAGAGATGAAGCATTCACTCAGATGTTGCATAACAACTCAAAATATTATGTTTCACACTACTCACCAACACCAGAAGCTGCGATTGCATTGATAAAAGCCGCTGGGGGCGTCAGCGTGATTGCTCACCCAATGGCATCTCATAGAGGTCGAACAATTTCACTTGAAACCTTCGGTTCATTAATTGATTCAGGCTTAGATGGAATTGAGGTTGATCATCGCGATCATTCACCAGATGAGAAAAAGCAATTAATTGCTCTTGCTAACGGATCTAATCTTGTAATGACTGGGGCAAGTGATTATCACGGTAATGGAAAACTAAACTCCTTAGGTGAGTACACAACTAATCCAGACCAATGGGAGAGGCTTGAATCTCGAGCGAATGCTCGCAGGGTTATTACCGTTTAAATTAAATAATTATTGGCTAGCAAAGCCAACTCGACGATCAGCAGATTCGCCAACCTCTACATAGCTAATTTTGTTGAAAGGAACCAAAATTTCTCGCCCTTTGCTATCACTAAGGGACAAAACAGAAGAAGATTTTATTGCTTCGTTTACTTTTGCAATTACCTCAGACTGAGAATTTTCGCATTCAATATTTAGCTCATGTGTACTATCTGAAATACCAATTTTCACATCAGTTCTTGCTGAATTCTTAGCAGCGGGTTTTGTTGTAGCCATAACTTAACTCTATCTATTTGCCAGCAACATTGCGAATTTAAGATTGTGACTTAGGAAACCCGGAGATTCCCCGCCAGATAAGATTCATTACTAATTCAGTTGCCCGCTTGCGGTCAATTTTGCCATCACGGTCTAACCAGTGACGAGCAGCGGTTTGAACGGTGCCAATAATTCCAACAGCAAGCATCATTGATTCTTCTTTACCCAATCCAGTATCAATTGAGATAACTGCGCTTACCGCCGCCGCACAGTCGTAGGTCATGCGATTTAATCGTTCCCTTACCTGTGGTTCCAAGCTCATGTCGCTTTCAAACAACAATCTAAAAGCTTCACCTTCAGAATCAATAAATCCAAAGTAAGCCTCAACAGTGGCTGCCACTCTAGAAGAGTTTTCACGATTTGATGCAATTGCTTTTTGAATTGCAAAGACAAGTGAGTCAATATGCATATCAAGTACTGCAAGGTAAAGATCTAACTTAGATGGAAAGTGTTGATATAAAACTGGCTTACTAACATTGGCGCGATCTGCAATTTCATCCATCGCGGCGGAGTGATATCCAGCAACAGTAAATACTTCAAGCGCTGCTACAAGCAACTGTGCTCGTCGCTCATCTCGGGGCAGGCGAGCAGATTTATCCTCAGTCATTCTTTAATTCTAATCTCATAACTAAGATATTGTCAGTTTTTATTACATTTATAGTTATATTGTGCGGGTGAGCGCATCAAAAAGATTGTTATTAGTCCATGCCCATCCTGATGATGAGACGATCAACAATGGCGTAACAATGGCTAAGTATGCAAAAGATGGCGCCCAAGTAACTTTAGTTACCTGCACAAGAGGTGAAGAGGGTGAAGTATTAGTTGCAGAGCTGGCCAGTTTAGCCAGTGATAAAGATGACAAACTTGGTCAACATCGGGAAATTGAATTAAAAGATGCGATGACTCATCTAGGAATTTCAGATTTCAGATTTTTAGGGGCCCCAAATAAAAAATGGCGTGATAGCGGCATGATGGGTATGCCTCAAAATGATCGCGCAGATGTATTTTGGCAATCAGATTTAGAAGAATCTGCAAATGAATTAGTAAGGATTATTTTGGAAACTAAACCGCAGGTGTTAATTACATATGATGAGTTTGGTGGATATGGACATCCGGATCATATTAAAGCCCACCGCGTTGCTATGCGCGCAGCTGAGGTTGCGGAAACAAAAGGCTGGAAAATTGAAAAAATATATTGGAACACAATGCCAAGATCAGTAATTCAAATGGGTATTGAAAAAATGAAAGAGGTTGGATCTGACTTCTTTGGCGCTGAAAGTGCTGACGATCTGCCATTTGCAAAACCAGATGAATTAGTTACTTCAGTAGTTCATGCCTCAGAGTTTGTGCCGCAAAAACTAGCTGCAATGAAAGCACATGCAACTCAAATTGCAGTTGATGGACCTTTTTTTGCACTTTCAAATAATCTTGGCTTATCGGTATGGGGAGATGAGTACTACACAATCGTTAAAGGAGAGAGAGCAGCACCTTTTGATGAGAACGGCAGAGAACTAGATTTATTTGCTGGAATTAACTAATGAATGTTATTAAATCAATAGTTTTTGGCGCATTAATTGGATTTAGTGCGACCATGCTTCATAACCTTTACTCACCATATGGTTATGTTGCATCTTTAATTTTAACCTTTTTAGGCATACGGGTGATTGGTCAAATACTATTTAAGATCAGTTATCAATTAATTGCCGCGCTAGCTTGGTTAGTTGTGGTGGTAAAAGCAGGCACACCTGGTACCGGAGATGAATTATTGATATACGGCAACACATATGGAAATTTATTTCTGCTAGGCGGGCTCTTTGCATTATTGCTTGGCTTATTGGTTAAAAAATCTAATTTTCGCTAGAGCTGCCAATCCCAACTCTGACCTTCTTTACTATCTTTTACTGCTATTCCATTTTTTTCAAGTAGGTCACGTAGGCGATCACTCTCTTTAAAATCTCCAGAACTTCTAGCTGATTGGCGCAATTTCAATAAATTTTCAAGATCAGCAGGCAGGTCATCTCTAGAAACTGGTTTAAAAAAATCTAGGCCAAACAATTGATCAACAGCTTTAAAAACTTGATACTTAACCCCATCGCTAATCGTTTGAGATTTTTCAATTCCACGTAATTTTTGTAACGCCCTAGGGGTATCAAGATCTTGACTAAAATCTAATTCGATTTCCTCAATAAGTTCATTAGCCTGATTTTTATCAATGTTTTCATCATTAGTCCAAATTGCAGTCTTCTCACGCCATCTTTGAATTAAAAGATGGGCTGCTTTCAAACTATCCCAACTTAAATCCATCTGACTTCGGTAGCGATTTTCTAGAAAACAAAGCCGCAGTGAAAGTGGATCTAGTCGCTTTGCAATTAAATCTGAAACTAAGACAACATTTCCACTACTTTTCGACATTTTTCTACCTTCAAACAAGAGATGCTCGCCATGAATCCAAAGCGCAACCGCCTCCTTATTTATTGCAGAGTTTGACTGTGCTCTCTCGTTTTCATGGTGCGGAAAGCGAAGATCTATTCCGCCAATATGTAAATCAACAAATTGATTCAAATAGTGGAGTGACATTGCCGAGCACTCAATATGCCAACCTGGAAAACCTTTACCCCAGGGTGAATCCCAAATCATTTCAGTTCGGCCAGCAGCAGCTTTCCAAAGCGCCCAGTCGGCATGAAATCTTTTTGCACCATCTTCGGTGTACTCAAAACGATGCCCAGGCTTTAGTGCATCTAATCGATTACCACTAATTGCGCCATAACCGGCAAATGATTGTGCAGAGAAATAAACACAATTATCTGTTCCAAGATAAGCATGGTCAGTATCAATTAATTTTTGAATCAAATCTTGCATTAAATTTATACACTCACTTGCCTTTGGATAAGAATCTGCAGCAGTTATATTCAATTTATTTAAATCTTCATGGAATCTTTTCTCATAAATCCGGGCAATTTCAAACGGATCTTTAGACTCTGCTTTTGCTTGAGCGAGCATCTTGTCTTCGACAAAATCTTCTGACATATGACCAACATCGGTAATATTTTGAATAAATTCAACTTTGTATCCGGCAAACTTTGCCAACCGAGTAATTAGATCACCAAGAAGGAATGTGCGCATATTTCCAACATGAGCATCCCGATAAACGGTTGGGCCGCAGCTATAAACTCTTAATTTTTCACCATCACTACTTACAAGCGGTTGTAGCTGGCGTGATTTTGTATCAAATAACTCAATCTCATTTTTTATCATTTACTAGGCACTACTTTCCATACTGCAATCTTCGCTGGATCAAAGGTTATTACGGTTCCATCCTTTTTGAGCACTGTGTTTTCACTCTCTAAAGTGCCTAATAGATCCCGATAGCCACCAGATGGATCATGCAGGCGAATACTGACCCGCAGCCCAATTTGTGCCGCTGATGGCTGCATGTGCCTCCCTCTATTAAACTTAGGTCGTAATCAACAGGAGTTGATGGCAGTATTCTCCACCTAAGTTGGTGGAATAACTGTAAGGAGAAGCGTGACCTACATAATTGCTCAACCCTGTGTTGATGTTAAAGATAAATCTTGCATTGAAGAGTGCCCAGTGGATTGTATTTACGAGGGCGATCGCATGCTTTACATCCAACCCGATGAGTGTGTTGATTGCGGCGCATGTGAGCCAGTTTGTCCGGTTGAGGCTATTTACTATGAAGATGATGTGCCATCTCAGTGGAAAGAATATAGCGAGATTAATACAAAGTTCTTTGTGGAAATTGGTTCACCAGGTGGAGCAGCAAAACTTGGCCCAGTTGGCAAAGACCACCAAGTAGTTTCTGCACTGCCACCACAAGAGAAATAGTTTTTTGCAAAAGCTGCCAGATTTTCCTTGGGATTTATTGGCACCTTACGGAGACAAAGCCAAAAAACATCCGGATGGTTTTATAGATCTATCGCAAGGTACGCCAGTTGATGCAACTCCAAAATTTATTCAAGAGGCACTTAGCAAGGCAAGTAACTCACCAAGCTACCCGTTAACTGCTGGAAGTGAAGAGCTAAAATCTGCAATAAAAGATTTTGCAATTAAAACCTTAGGAGTAACTGGTGAATTTGATGTCCTACCAACAATTGGCTCCAAAGAATTAATTGCTTTCCTACCAACTTTTCTACAATCCAAAACAGTTTTATATCCAACAGTTGCATATCCAACCTACCTAGTTGGAGCACTTATGGCATCAGCCCAAGCGACACCGGTAGAGATTGATGCGACAACTTGGCCGCATGCGGATTTAGCCTGGGTTAACTCACCATCTAATCCAACTGGGCAAGTACAAAGTGAAGAGCAGTTGCTAGCAGCAATCAACTGGGCTCGGAAAAATAATTCAATTCTGGCAAGTGATGAGTGTTATTTAAGTTTTACCACCACCGGTAAATCAATTTTGGCACTTTCTGGTGGCAATAACTCAGGCCTGCTTGCCGTTCATTCGCTATCAAAGCGGTCAAATTTAGCTGGCTACCGTGCAGCATTTTTAATTGGGGACGCAAAGTTAATTGATCAGATCAGGCAGATTAGAAAACATGCTGGCCTAATGGTTTCACTTCCAGTCCAACAAGCAATGATTGCAGCACTTTCCGAGAATAAACATGCACAGGAACAAACCCAGCGCTATCTAGCACGTGGGGTGAAATTAAAGAGTGCATTAGTAAATGCTGGATTTACTATTGAACACAGTGAAGCTGGCTTATATATCTGGTGCACAAAAGGTGAGGATGGCTTTAAAACAGTAGATTACTTCGCCGCAATGGGGATACTAGTAACTCCAGGTAGCTTTTATGGCAGTAATAACTTTGTCCGGATTGCACTTACCGCCACCGATGAAAATATTGATAAGGCGATAGCAAGAATTA
>Ga0209296_1000948_pt1 | contig 23758 bp, 16 predicted proteins | sample S_130206_EF_Meta_FD_187319 | JGI IMG/M metagenome (GOLD analysis project Ga0209296, IMG submission 187319) | Freshwater microbial communities from Lake Simoncouche, Canada to study carbon cycling - S_130206_EF_MetaG (SPAdes) (version 2) | ecosystem: Environmental > Aquatic > Freshwater > Lake ...
TGTTTTCGCCATGAGTTTCTTTGAATTCATCACCAGCCCAATTGGTGAAAAGAACCGTATCCCCAATTTTAACTTGAAGGGGCTGTCTTTTGCCATCGCCTAACAGTCGGCCTGGGCCAACAGCTTCTACTTTGCCACGTTGTGGCTTTTGCTTGGCGCTATCAGGCAAAATAATTCCGCCCTTGCTCTTATCGCTAGCTTCAACTCGTTTAATAACCAGACGATCACCAAGTGGCTGAATCTTCATAAAATTACTCCTTAAAAAACACCGCTCGACTCAAAATGAATAAGAGCAAGTTTAGTAGCAAGTTCCGTGCCTGTTTTGTCTTATTGGTGTATCTCGTTGTTGTATATAGGCTTATGTGTTGTGGCGTAGGTTAAAAGAGGGCGCATCCCTGCCAACTTTGCAATAGAAATCAGAGCCGTCTGTCGGTTTGGCAGGGTTGTAGCCTAATCCAACTGTTTAGCTAAGCGGATAAATTTTGCCTAACTGGCTAGCAAACTACCTTATTCCCTTTCCCTTCCTAGCAACCTCCTTAAAATGAAAGTGGTTCATTAAACTGGAGTCCTTATTTTGCAAACCTTGGTTTCGTCAAATGCTTTGAAGCTCATCAGCATTATTAAAAATATGGATGGCGTTGTCGTCGCCCTGAGTGGCGGGGTCGATAGTGCAGTGGTGGCGAAAGCTGCTTTACTTGCCCTCGGAGACCAGGCAATTGCAATAACCGCCGATAGCCCCAGTGTGCCGCGCCAAGATATCGAGGCAGCAAAAAAGCTGGCAGCAACAATAGGCCTAAGGCATCAAATTGTTTTGACCTCGGAGTTTGACAACCCCGATTACACAAAAAATGCAGGCGATAGGTGCTATTTTTGTAAGAGTGAGCTGTATGAAACAATACTTAAGAAGCTTTCGGATTTAAATGCCCGAATAATATGCAGTGGTGCCAATCAGGATGACTTGGGCGATTACAGGCCTGGCTTGCAGGCTGCCAAAGAGCGGGGCATCAGGCACCCATTGCAAGAAGCTGGTTTGGGTAAAAAAGAAGTACGCGAACTCGCTCAATACTGGAACCTCGAAGTTTGGGATAAACCCGCCTCGCCTTGCCTTTCCAGCAGAATCGCCCCGGGTGTTGCTGTAACTGCCGACCGAACGGCCCGAATTGAAAAAGCCGAAATCTATCTTAAATCGTTGGGCCTTCGCGATTGCAGGGTAAGGCTTCATCACGATGAACTTGTCCGGATAGAGCTTCTTTTTGAGGACATTGCGAAAATCGCAGACCCAGAGGCTCGTAAAAACCTTTCCGATTATTTTCATGCACTAGGTTTCCGATTTATTACATTGGATATGGATGGCTTACGATCGGGAAGTTTAAACTCATTGGTTTCCCTTGAAGTTATGAAAAAGTACCAGACCAAAAGCTAGGTAGGAGAATGAATCATGGATCCCAGAGTCAAAGCAGTTGCAGCTCCAAAAGTGCTGGAACAAAGTTTTTTGGAAGCCCGATGTAAACTGTTAGACATAGCAGCAATATTGGATCGTATAACTCGGGGCGATGCTGCTGATGTTGTTCATCAAGATGTAAAAATCTCCCGCATTATTGAAGCATTGAAAATCCTGCAAGGTAGCTCTGCGCACAAAGCCGAGCAGATCCAAAAACTCTTTTCCCTGCCTTATGATGCAAATTGGGAAATCCCCAAACCCCGTTACTAACTAATTGAGGCATGAAAAATGCAGTACATCGACCCGCATATTCACATGATTTCCCGCGTAACGGATGATTACCACCGCATGGCACAATGTGGCTGCGTGGCCATTAGTGAGCCTGCCTTTTGGGCTGGTTTTGATCGTGGTTCTGCAGAAGGCTTTCGGGATTATTTTCACCACCTAGTGGAAGTGGAACCCAAAAGAGCAGCATTGTTTGGGATTCGACATTTCTCTTGGCTTTGCATCAACGCCAAGGAAGCAGAGAATGTTTCGCTTTCGCGTGATGTGATTGCCATGATTCCTGAGTTTCTGCAAAGGCCGAATGTGCTAGGCATAGGCGAGATCGGCCTAAACAAAAACACAAAAAATGAAGCAACGATTTTTCAGGAGCATATGGATCTTGCTGCCAAAACTGATGAACTGATTCTGATTCATACTCCACATCTGGAAGATAAATACAAAGGCACGCGAATGATCGTTGATATGCTTAAAAATGATACTCGGGTGAAACCGCATCGGGTGTGTATCGATCATGTTGAAGAGCATACGGTAAAGCTTGCCTTGGATAATGGTTTTTGGTGTGGCATGACTCTATACCCCACAACCAAATGCACTCCCGCTCGTGCGGTAGATATTATCGAGATGGTTGGAACGGAAAAGATCATGGCAAACAGTGCAGGAGACTGGGGCAAATCCGACCCTCTTGCTGTGCCAGAATTAATTCTTGAAATGCGCAGGAGAGGGCACCCCGAAACCGCAATTCAAAAGGTGGTTTTTGAAAACCCACTGGAGTTCTTCAGGCAATCCGCCCGCTGGCAGGAACCTTTCGCGCTTTTAAACTTCTCTAAGTAGTCTTTGTTTTGAAAGCAGGGGCTCCATTGAATCAGGCGAACATCATTGCCATCGAAACTTCTTGCGACGAAACTTCGGTTGCAATATTCAACGATAAGCTTGAGGTCCTTTCAAGCGTGGTTGCATCGCAGTTTAAATGGCATGAGCGTTTTGGTGGTGTGGTGCCTGAAGTTGCAGCACGCGCCCATATGGAACTGCTAAACAAATCTATTTTGCAAGCATTGCAAGATGCGAATATGCCTGTTTCTCAAATCAGTGCTGTTGCAGTTCATAATGGGCCAGGCCTTGCTGGGGCTCTTCTCGTGGGGCTTAGCGCTGCCAAAATGATTGCCCTTGGATTGAATGTTCCGTTGATTGCTGTCAATCATGTTCACTCCCACATCTATGCATGTAGGATGTCTGCAGGGAAGGATATTTTTCCTTGTGTTGGCATGGTGGTGAGTGGCGGGCATAGTATTTTGTTTGATTGCCAGACCGCATTGGAAATGAAAAGGCTAGGGGGCACCATCGATGATGCTGCGGGCGAGGCGTTCGATAAAGTTGCAGCATTGCTAGGTTTGGGTTTCCCGGGTGGGCCTGCGGTTGAGCGTGAAGCGCTTGGTGGTAACCCTAATGAATATGCGTATCCCAAATCTTTTTTTTATGAAGACCGCCTTGATTTTAGTTTTAGTGGATTAAAGACTGCGGTGCTCTATTCGATTGCGCCCCCAGGGCAGGCAAGGCCCGCTTTTGTAGAGGCAGGTAAAAAACGAGCAGACATTGCTGCATCGTTTCAAAAAGCTGTGGTCGATGTTTTGGTTTCGAAGGCTCTTCAAGCTTTGAAAAAAACCGGTTTGAAAAGGCTGGCAGTCGGTGGCGGGGTTGTCGCTAATCAAACGCTCAGGCAAAAACTACTTGAAGATACTAAGCTTAATGGCATCGAACTTTATCTTCCAGAGAAAAACCTCTGTACGGATAATGCAGCCATGGCTGCTCTTTCGGTGGAAGCTTGGAAGCAGGGCATTTTTACAAGTCTTGATGTGGACATAAGGCCCACGGTGTTCTAACAATTCCCAACTTTAATCAAAGTTGAAAAAATCACGATGTTTTTTTGAAGATGTTGCTGCTTGATCTATTCAGGCAGAGTGAGCCTTGTTTAACAAAACTAATGATATCTGTTCGAAGTTATGGCTTGATTTCATCTCAGGGCTTAAAGCAATCATTGAATCATGATGTAAGCTTTTTTAGCATAAGGCTTGGTTGATTTCGTCAGGACGATGGTTCCTCGTATACCTTGCCTGCATTATTTTCTCTAGGAAAGGGAATGACCATGAAGAAGCTTCTTATTGCTGCAACACTTGCGTTTGTTGCGGCTCCTATGGTTCAGGCGGGTGGCACTTTTGGTCTATTTACCTGTAAATCTTGCAATAGCTGTAATGTTTGCATTCGCCCCTACAACGCTTTTAGTCAGGTTTGTGTTGGGAATTGTAGCGGTAATGTCGTATCGATGCCTGGTAATTGTATGCCTGGCGGGTGCGTTAATATGAATTACATGGATGGTAATTCAATGCCAATGGGTGTTCCCATGCCTATGCCAATGGGTCAGGGCCAAGGAACCAAGGGAGCCTATATGGTTCCTGGGAATCCTGCAAACTTCTATCCAGTGTACATGCAGAATGGTTATCAAGTTCCAATGCAGGTTGTGCCTTATGGCGCAGGCCCCCCAATGCTTCCTTTGACTATTCCTTCTGCTCCACAACAGAACTAGTTTTACTTGTTGATGGATGAATTAAAAAAGAGACCCAAGCTTAGATGCTTGGGTCTCTTTCTGTTTTACGGTTGAAGAGTTTTATACCATGAAGATGGCATCATGAATGTTTACTTCGGATTCGCTTTCTTCTTCGGATTCATAGGTGTCTATTCCGTAGAAGCTGACAGTGGAACTGTTGGCTGCGAAAAAGTAATCTGAAAGGTTTGCAGAATCACTGGTGTAATCCTGGTTGCTTCCTTCATTTCTTGACGACTCTGATTCCGTTGCATTTGAAGAGTTGGAATTGTTAGTAAATGGCGAAGCTGCAAGGTAGTTTGCTACTGAACCAGTTGTCAAGTTGTTGGCGGGTGCTTGCAAGTTTGCAGAAGGGGCAGGTGTTTCGATCCCAGAGTGTGGGCAATCCAAACCTTGCGAAGGAGCAGAGGTGGGAGCTGCTGGATCTTCTGTAACTGGGGACTCTCCGTCAAATCTTCTAACATTCGTGGTGGCGGTCAAATTAGTCGAGCCTGACAAACTTATGGCCCATTTGTTTAATTTACCAATATCTCCAGTAGCTTTGTCCTCTACAGTAAGAGTCCAGGTTCCTTTTGCGTTGGTGCCATCGAAAACCGAAAGAGTGGTGTCAGGCTTGAAGGATCCTTGGAAAGGAGCGACTGCAGAACTGATAGTTCGCGTTGCTTCATCATCAAAAATTGTTGAGAGGAAGTTATCGCCCGAACCGCCCCTTCGGTAGGAAAGAGTGCTAACCACTCCAGCGGGAGATTTTAAAGAAATGATCAAGTCTGAATCGTAAGTGTGAGTTACATCTACAACCACATTAAGATCTGAAATCTTAATGTCTTGTGTAATGCTGATGTACGAAACCGTTCTGGTAAAATCTCTGATGTTTGTAACGGTTGTATTGTAGAAATTGAAAGTGGAGTTAGAAGTAAGATTGTAGCTTGCGGAGTACACATCCTGGGTTAGTTCCCCGTTAATGGTGTCCCCATCTTGGTTCATTTTGTTGCCCGCAAGGTCAAGAATATTTGGCCCTACTTGGATTGTGTAAGTTCCAGCTACAGAAGAACTAGCAATGTTAAAGGTGAATTCAGTATTGTTGCTACCTGTAACTGCTGTAATTCCGGATACTGTCAATAGGGAGCCAAAGGGGGAAGTTACTTTGATGTTAGCTGCAGTGAGGGTGGAAACTTGAATTGCCTCGCTGAATTTAACTTTGAAGCCAGTGATAGCGCCAGAATTCAGGCCAATTGCTTCTGATGAAAGAATTTTTGCCCCGTTAAGATCTGCTGGGGGTGGGTTCGTGGTACTGCCATTGAGGGCATTACCGATGTTTAACCTGCCACCCGTTGCGACTTTACCATTAAGCCCTGCGATTTTATCAACGCTTGAGTAGAGCTTTGCAATTACTTGTTGATAGGTGAAGGTGGGGTTTTGATCCCAAATCAGAGAAATTGCACCGCTCACATGGGGCGTCGCCATCGATGTTCCACTAAGGGTACCGTATGTATTTCCTGGAAGCGTACTTAGAATGCCAACGCCAGGAGCAGCAATGTCAACCGTGGTTGCGCCATAGTTGGAAAAGGATGCCAGTACATCTTTGTTATCGGTTGCAGCGACAGCAACAACATTATCAAAGTCGTAATTGGAAGGGTAGTTGGCTGTAGCGTCATTGTTAAGGCCGCTGTTACCAGCCGCAGCTACAAAGATATGCCCTGCGTTTTTGGCGTTGCTTATTGCTTGGGAAAGCAAGGAACTGCTACCGCCGCCGCCCCAGCTATTGTTCGAAAGATTTGCGCCCATGCGAACAGCATAGTTTAAGGCACTTATAGCTCCTGCGGTGGAACCACTGCCATCAGCGGCTAAAAACTTAAGGGCCATGATTCTGGTGTTCCAGTTTACACCCGTGGTACCAATCCCGTTATTTCCAACTGCACCAATGGTTCCCGATACATGGGTACCGTGGCCGTTGTCATCCATGGGGTCTGCATCATTGTTAGCAAAGTCGTAGCCGTAAATATCGTCTACGTAACCATTGCCATCGTTATCGACGCCATCGCCGGAGATTTCACCAGTATTACGCCACATGTTGGCTGCGAGGTCTTGGTGGTTGTAGTCAACGCCCGTGTCGATAACAGCAACAATAGTTCTTTTGGTTCCAGTATTGATGTTCCAAGCTTCTGGTGCATCGATATCAGCATCGATGGTGCCACCGGTTTGGCCAGAATTATTAAGGCCATACATGGAGGAAAATTGGGGGTCGTTTGGAATGCCTTCAAGCATTAAGCGATAGTTGGCTTCAGCGGTTGCAACTCTAGTGTCTGATTGGAAAACTGCCAGTGCACCTTCAACGCTCATTCCTTGGGAAAGCTGAAGTTCGTAGAGGCCATCGACAAGTTCGAGTGACTGGGTGATTTTTGCACCATGAAGATCAATGTTTCCGGAGAGGACTGCATCTGGTTTGAATTGAACCAAGATGGTATTGGACATATAAGTGGTGGGGTCTACAAGAAGGCTGCCCGAAGAGGCGAAAGGGCCCATTGCAGCATTAAGAACAGTACGTGCTTCAAGAATTTCAAGGTTGAGCATTTTACGAAAAGATTTTTGCATACTTGGCTTACCAGAAGTGAATTGTGCCATGTGAAGCCTCTCGATGAACTTGGGTTTTCGATAAAATCGTTACATCTCACACTTTCCAACCTTAGGTCAAAGTTTAGAGATGTCAAAAAACTTTAATTAAATTTTACAAAATAATTAAAATAAATGTAATCCTTAAAACAATCAATCGTCTAAACCATGAGGTTTTGAAAGCTCCGTTTCGCCTTAAGTCTATGCTTGGTAAAGCCTTGTGTTTTTTTAGAGGTGATTTATATCGCTGGGCATGCGCCAATCGCCTCGGGGAGAAAGGCTGACTGTACCAACTTTGGGGCCATCTGGGAGTGTGCTGCGCTTGTATTGTTGGCTAAAGAAACGCTGCATGAATTTATCTAACCATTGTTTTAACTCTATGATGGTATAGGGTTTATGGAATTTGGTTTGGGTGGCAAGGAAGAGTATTTTTTCAGGATTGAAGGAGTTTCGAATCCAATGGTAGAGGAAAAAGTCATGCAATTCATAGGGGCCAACACTGGCTTCGGTGGATTGGATTTCTTGATCGTTTTCGCCTAAAGGCAGTAATTCAGGGGAAATCACGGTTTGGGCGATATCCAAAAGAATGCTCCGGATGGGTTCTTCATAAGAGTTGTTAGCAACCCATTTCACCAGAAATTTAACTAGGGTTTTTGGAATGGAACTATTGGGGTTATACATGCTCATGTGATCTGCATTAAAGGTGCACCATCCCAAAGCAAGTTCTGATAAATCTCCCGTGCCGATTACGAATCCCCGGTTCATTAAAAGGGAGGTGCGCCTTCTAGCCTGAATGTTTTCGAAAACTAGATCATGCTTTTTATTTGCGGGGACTTTTTTTAGCATACCAATGAAGGTGTTTAAATCGAGAGAGTTGATTTCAATCTCGAAGGGTTTGTGATTCAGGGCTTTCATTTCTTCAAAACAAAGAGGCCTGATATCGATTTCATCAAAAGAAACGCCCAGGGCTGTCATCAGCTTTTTTGCGTTTTCAAGGGTACGCGAAGTGGTACCAAATCCTGGCATAGTCAGCGCTTTGAAATTTGAAAAGGGTCGATTTATTTTTTCGATAGTTTTACAAATGACCATCAAAGCTAAAGTGGAATCTAGCCCGCCAGATACCCCAAGAGTTATCGGTGTATTGCCAATGCTTTCAAGTCGTTTTGCTAATCCTGCAACTTGGATTTGGAAGATTTCATCGCAGCGATCTTTAAGTTCAATCGAGTTAGCTGGAACAAAGGGATGTGGGATGATTTCTCTGAGTAATTTGGAAGATGGATCGGACCGATCAATAATTCCCGCACCATTAAGTTGAAATCCAACCTTGCGAAAGCTTTTATTATTGTCGTGAGAGTTATCCGCCCATGTGCCGGTACCCCTTCGATTGTTCATGACTCGTTGTAGATCAACATCTGCAATCAGATGGCTATCTTCACGATTAAATCGTGTGTTTTCAGCTATAAGTTGGCCGTTTTCAGCAATAATACAATGCCCGCCAAAAACCAAATCGGTGCTTGATTCGTGAACCCCGCTTGATGCATAAGCATAAACAGCCATGCTTCGGGCAGATTGTCCGAGGACCAGATTTTTACGATAAGGGGCTTTGCCGATGATATCGTTGCTTGCAGAAAGGTTGGTTAAAAGTGTTGCACCAGCAAGCGCTTGAAACGAACTTGGCGGAATGGGGACCCAAAGATCTTCGCAGATTTCAACACCGATAATAAGTTCGGAGAAATCTTCAGCAGCAAATATTAGATCCGCACCAATGGGGACGGATTGCCCAAACAAAAGCACTTCGGTAGAGCGCAGGTTTGCAGCCGGGGAGAAGTAGCGTCTTTCGTAAAATTCTTTGTAGGTGGGAAGGTAAGATTTAGGAACAATGCCAAGAACTTTTCCTTTGTGAATAACGATTGCGCAATTAAACAACTGCGAATCAACAGAGATGGGTGCACCTATAAGAACCAAACCGTCAAACACTTTTTTAGTAGCTTCGATTACCGAGAGAATTGCAGAGTTAGATTTTTCTAGGAGGGCGGTTTGATGGAAAAGATCAGCACAAGTGTACCCAGTGATTCCAAGTTCAGGGAATAAAGCCAAGCCGCATTGTTGAGTCTGTGCTTGTTGTAAAAGATTGATGGTATGTGCGGAGTTAAATGCGCAATCAGCAAGCCCAAGCCTGGGGGAAAAAACAGCGATTCTAAAAAAGCCAAAGGTCATCGAGGCAGCCTCTGAAGAGAGGGAAGCGCTCCGCGCAGAAGTTAAATCCTTAGGGATATCTTATAGGATCATGCAACCCTGCAAAAGCGAATAAGTGGGTTGGAAGAGAATGAAACCGGTAAAACCGACTGTTTAACTGCTATTTTTGGAACAAAGGTTCAAGATTGAGTGTGTGAAATGGCCCTTTAGAGGATGGTACATTCTGGAAAGCCAGATGTAATCGGAGGGTGCCCGGTTCAAAAACCATCGTTTGCAGAGTATCATCGCCTAGATTGACGGAGTCAAGGTACTCCATGACCTGCGAAGGGGAGACCTTGTTTTCGTTGGTTCGAAGTTCCTCTAGAAGAGTGAATCTCTGGAAAGATCGTCGTACATTTATTGGGAAAAAAGGTTTGATTTCAGAACTGCAGAAGTGATTGCAGCAAACCGCAACGCCATCTTTAGATTTTCGTTCGATCACTTTGTCTGGGGTCACTTCAAAAACCGCAGAGCGCTTTCGATCTGCAATTAAAAGATTGGTGGTGCTGGTTCGGGGTAGCTTTTTTAAAAGCTCGTAAGCTTCGTCCACAGTGGCGCACTTTTCGAGCAGTTGCCTGTAACACATGGCGTAAGGGATACCGTTGTAGTTGAACTTTTTCTGGCCCGTTTTGATGTCGATAACTTCATGGATTGCCAAACATAACCCATCCTGATTCATGCCTGAAAGGCAGCCAACAAGTCCGGGAAATCCGATTGCAGCAAAAGCCTTTTTGTTATCTGGTTTGTAAACCGTCACGAGGGTGTATTGGTTGATGTAACCTAGGGAAGGGTAATCGAGGTTGCGACCAAAAAGCATACCGCCTGTTGAGCTTTGTGCGGGCTCAATAGTTATTCCAGAACATGCCACAACTTTCTTTAAATCAAAAAGAGTGTTTCCAACAATGAGATCTTCTTTGCTGATTCCAGAAGAAGTAGACATCGCATTTAGTTCTTTGGTGTAATCTTCAGGGAAGTAATTTGCCATGCGTTGGCCTGCCTTGGCAAAAACAATCCACATGAACTCAACGCCGAAGTGGCTTAAAACATCGCGAGGGTATTTGGTAGCTTTGGGTGCATTTTTAACAGCAAGTTTGCCAATGGCTTCCCCCATTTGCTCGGGAGTACCCTTAACTTGTAGAACAGGAATATTGTTGATGTAGCTAAGCTTTCCGTTAGGGGTTTCTGAATTACCTGGGTAACGAAAAGGAGCTTTCTTTTCAAGAGGTTGTATAGCACCTGTTCCCAAAAGAAACATGGTGGTAAGAACCAGATAAATAGATATGTACATTGTTATTCCTAATCTAAAAGCAAATCGGCTTCCATTCTTTAGTGAAAAATACCATGATAGCTTAATTAAGTCAGTAGGAGTTGGTATCAATCAAGGAGCGATAAATTGAAATACGCAGTTTTAGGCGCTTTTGGTCAATTGGGAAGAGATCTTTGCCCCGCCTTGGGAGAGGGGGCGATCGCCTTGGATCGAAGCAAAATCGATTTAGGGGTACCAGAAACCATTGGCAAATGCCTTGAGGAAATTAATCCTGATGTGGTGGTGAACTGTGCAGCTTATAACTTTGTAGATAAGGCTGAAACCGAACCCGATAGTGCAATGCGAATCAATGCCTGGGGGTTAAAAGAGTTGGCGCAGTGGTGCAAAGCAAAGGGCAAATATTTGGTTCACTTTAGCACCGACTATGTATTTGGCCTCGATAGCCAACGAAATAAACCCTACGAGGAAACCGATAAACCTGGCCCGGTAAGTAATTATGGGATTAGCAAATTGGCTGGGGAATATGTGGTGAGTGCTAACTGCCCTAACCATTTATTGATTCGCACTTGTGGCTTATATGGGGTATGGGGCAGCGGGGGCAAAGGCGGAAATTTTGTGGAGACGATGTTGCGAGTTGCTGCACAAGGGAAGCCCTTGAAAATCGTTTCAGATCAGTATTGCACCCCCACTTATACCAAAGATTTGGCATTGGCCAGCGCCTTTTTGATCAAGAGTAAAGCGCAAGGATTATTGCATCTTACGAACCAAGAATCCTGTTCTTGGTATGAGTTTGCGCAAACCATTTTTGAGCTTAGCCAAATTGAGGCCTCGATTTCTCCTATTTCGAGCAAGGATTATAATGCACCAGCGGCCCGCCCTGGGTATAGCGTAATGCAATCAGGGCGATCGAAAGAGCTAGGATTTTCCCCCTTAAGAAGCTGGAAACTTGCATTGGGCGATTATTTGCAGGAAAGAAAAACTAAGCACTAAAGTGATTGAGTAATTCTGAAAAAAACCAGCTTGGTTGTTGGCATTTATTGAGTTTGGGTTATACTAACTAATTGAAAGTTTGTTGCTCTTAGGGAAGTTTTTAATTTAAACATGACAGCCGCAGATAACAACTCTGAAAATTCAACAGATACTTCCGCAAGTGCGGATGTTTCGTCGAATCCGATGCGCGAAAAACGTGCGGTTTCTGATCGCAGGCGGGAATTTATCCCTGTTGTAGTAGAACGACGCACGGGTTTGGATCGCAGAATTGAGTCTGAAAAACGCAGGATGGTCGATCCCGTAACTTTTGAAAAAGAATACAACGGCGACGAGGTGGCATTCATGAATGCCATGGATCAATACAAGCGCTCTAACCGCAGGCCATTCCCTACTTGGAGTGAGGTGCTTGAAGTATTGGTTTCTCTGGGATATCGTAAAGTTGCAGAAGCTGCGCCTTTGCCTGGATTACCTGTAAAAATAGAAAACAAAGACCAAGTTTAAATCTGATTTTATTCCGGATCGATTTCCAATCCAACAGCTCTCATCAGTTCCAATGCATTTGAATGTCTGACAACCCCAGGCTTCATGGTGTAATCGAAATTCAAATTTCCTTCCTCAAACCTATCAGCGAAGTGAGTGTTTTTGGCATCCGATATGGATTGATCTGCAATTGCAGCGAGAGAAAGATCGTGCGTGGTAACTATGCCGATTGCGGATCTACGCATAAGCCCTTTAAGCACCCCGGATGCACCCAATTTTCGATCGTGGGAGTTAGTCCCACTGAAGATTTCATCTAAAAGAAAAAATACCGGTACTACGCCATCAGCAAGGTCGACCACTTGCCGCACGCGTTGAATTTCTGCGTAGAATCGTGATTTTCCCTCAGCAAGGGAATCCTGGATTTTTAAAACCGCAGCTAGGGCCATGGGCGATATTTGCATGGATTTGGCTTTTACCGCTGCCCCTGCAAAAGCCAGAACAGTATTGATGCCCACGGTTCTTAAATAAGTGCTTTTACCCGACATATTAGAACCGCTGACGATCATAAGTTTGGTCTTGGAATCCATTTCGAGATCGTTGCGCACGCATGCATCTTTGTGCATGAGGGGGTGGCCGAGCCCAGTGGCATGGTAGAAGGATTTTTCTTGGGAAAGTTCAGGGAAGATGTCTTCTGGATTTTCAAAGGAATAATTGGCGAAAGAATTAAGTGCCTCGAACTGGCCGATAGTTTTCATCCAGTCGTGAACATGTTTGCCATTGGTGGTGCGCCAATTTTCGAGCCCGTAACCAACCACAATTTTCCAATTCAGCAGAAAACCAACGGGTGAAAACATAAGGTTTTTAAGCGCATTAGAAAGGTCGATCCAGACCGCCAGATTAGAAATTAGAACGGACGGAGGATTTTTCGAAGATGTATCCTGAATCCGGGTTTTCATCTCCTTGAGCTTTGCGCTATTAAATGAGTTGTTTTCGAGGAACGCCATCGCTCGGGATAATACACCAAAAGAACCGGTATGAAGGTCAACCCCTTGGTAGATTTTTTCCAAGCTGCGCGCCATGAATGCGTGGAGGATGATGTTTACAAAAATAGCGATGGCAATGGGGAAGAGTCCCAACCCCAAAACAACGCAGGCATGAATGGAAAATAAAGCGTAGCAGGCAAGGGCGAGGGCGATAAAAAGCGGGATTTTAGATAACAGATGCGGGGGCTGATCTGCCCATGAAACTAAAGAGGCAATATCTGCTGGGTTCTTGCTACTTCCAGCGCGTGCATTCATTTCCTGTCTTAAACTAAGTAACGGCGCAAGTTCTCGAATGGATTCTTGCCTGCGAATAATTTCATTAGCATCTGCGGGGCCTTGCAACCATTCTGCAAGGGTTTTTTGCCCTACCAGTGTGTTTGCAATGCATAGCAATTCGAAAAGTGATCCCGTCCCGAAAATATCCAGATCGTCTGCGTAGGGGTGGTTTGCAGTGCGAAAACGCATGCCTTGGCTGCCTTTTCCTTGCCATTTGAATTTAAGCCTAGCTACCCCTGATTGATAAAATTCAAGATTACGGGAGACATCCTGCCATGCTCGGGTCACTTTTTCGTGTAAGACAAGCAAAACAATAAAAGGTGGAAGCGTGGCTAATAACAACCAAGCAGAAAATTCTTGCCTGCCTAAACTAAGCCAGCAAAGTAAGCCAAACAAAACAAACCACAGGATTCTGGACTGGCCCAGTAGGTTTTCCCACCGTGCAAGGGATTTGTTTTGGATCAGTAGGGATTTTTCCCTTTCCTCATAAATGAGTAAAGGGTTTTGTTCTGAGTGGTTGTTCGAAAGTTGTGCCATGGTTTATCTATCGGTTCCAATGATTAATAATCCTCTTTTTACAAGTTTGCAGGGTTAGATGCCTTAAAATAAATGTGAAAACTTAAAAACGGTGGGAAGAAAGTTTAAAAGTCCGATTCTGCAGTCTGGGTAAGGTGAATATACTTTCAGATTCCGCCTTTGTTTGATTGACTGAAATAATTAATGCAGTTAGCCTAATAGGTGTACAGCCCGCCTTCTTGGAGAGCAAAATGATAAGAATTGATGCTAAAAAAGGTCCCAAATTTTGCGACGGATTTACTCGCAGGGATTTTATTCATGCAGGGGCTCTTCCTTTGCTAGGTTTAACCTACCCTAAATTTTTGGCAGCGAAAGCCGCGGCGCCAGCACCCGTTGGCGATTCGGATGTAAATTGCATTATGCTCTTTCTCGTGGGCGGGCCCAGCCATATCGATACATGGGATCCTAAGCCAAATGCGCCTGAAGAAATTCGAGGCCCTTTCAAAACTATTCAAACTAATGCCCCGGGCGTTCGAATTACCGAGATCTTTCCAAAATTAGCCAACCATATGGATAAGGTTTCGCTTATCAGATCGGTTTATCATACCGCCAGTGCAGTGCATGATACGGGCCACCAAATGATGCAAACAGGCAGACTGTTTACAGGGGGCATTGAGCATCCCCATACTGGTTGCGTCATGACTTATTTAAAAGGGCAGCGGGGCGAAGTTCCTGGCCATGTTCTTATCCCAAAGCCCATTGGCCGTACGGGTGGTAACATGCCTCATGGGCAGACCGCTGGTTATCTTGGTAAGCAGCATGATCCATTTGTTTTGGATGCGGATCCTTCTGTAAAAGATTTCAAAGTTCCAGATTTGCTACCCCCTGATTACATTACTTCGGTAAGGGCAGATCGCAGGCGTAAGTTGCGTGATTCCGTGGATGCGAATGTTGCAGCATTCGAAAAAGATTCGAAATCCAAGCAGTTTGATGACAATTTCAACCTTGCCTATAAGTTGATGACCAGCCCAACAGCTCGTGAAGCTTTTGCTTTGAATCAAGAAACCGATAGCATGCGCGATCGTTATGGAAGAACCCGCTTTGGCCAATCTTGCCTGCTTGCCCGAAGGTTGATCGAACGGGGTGTTCGGTTTGTAACGGTGAATATGTTCGAAACCGTGTTTGATGAAATCACTTGGGATATTCATGGATCGAGGCCATTCACTGACATTACCGAAATGTCGAAATTGGTCGCACCCAATTTTGATCAGGCATTCAGTGCATTGATGGAAGATCTGACGGAAAAAGGGTTGCTGAAAAACACCGTGGTAACAGCTTTGGGTGAATTTGGTCGAACACCAAAAATCAATCCCGCAGGTGGGCGCGATCATCATCCTGGAGTATGGACAATATTAATGGGTGGCGGGCCAATCAAGGGTGGCAGGGTGATAGGGGAATCCGATGAACTTGGATATGCGCCCAAAACCAGACCCGTATTACCAGGCGAAGTTGCTGCAACGCTTTTCAAGGCTTTTAATCTTGATCCCCATCATGAACTTCCCGGGCCGCAAGGCAGACCAATGCCCCTCGTTGATTTTAATCTCAACCCGATTCGCGAACTGTTTTAATTGCCTTTAACTTTTGTCGGATGATCTTACCATGTGCAAAAATTTAATGATCGCTATGTTGGTGTTATTTCTCGGAGCTTCCTTTGCTGATGCCCAGCAAGTTAAGGTGCTACCCGAGGTGATTGAATTGCAAGGGCAGGGCGAATTAAGGTCTGTTTTTGTAGGCCTTTTGCAGGATGGTTTGGTGGTTGCAGATCTCTCCACCGCTGCGGATTTTGTTTCTTCTAATGCCAAAGTCTTTACCGTTGATCAAGCAGGAAAAATTAAAGCTGTAGCAGATGGCGAAGCCGTCTTACAAGTTAAAACCAAGCAGGGCGATACCACCGCTAAAGTCACCGTTAAAAATGCCCTGGTCCCTAAAAAAATCAGCTTCGAAAACGAAATCATTCCCGCATTCACCCGTGCTGGTTGTAATTCAGGTTCCTGCCATGGCGCCCTTGCAGGGAAAGGCGGGTTGAAGTTATCTCTTCGAGGTTACGATCCCGCTGCAGATTTATTTGTTCTTACCAGGCAGGCCAACGCCCGAAGAGTTGATTGGGCTAATCCCGATTCAAGCCTTTTGCTTGCCAAGGTTTCGTTGAAGTTGCCACATGGCGGCGGTAAAAAACTTCCGAGTGATCATCCTGATTACAAACTTCTTTCTGATTGGATTTCGCAGGGAACCATGCCATCGTCCCCCGATGAGCCAAAAGTTGCTGCGGTGGAAATCATCCCTTCCAAGCTAAGACTAAAATCAGGTGATAAACTTCGGATGATTGCGCAAGCCCGATACACAGATGGCAGGGTTCGCGATGTTTCTCATTGGGCCAGATTTTCTTCCAGTGAAGATTTGGTTGCTTCTGTTGATCAGGATGGCGCAGTTCAAGTTGCAGGTAATGGCGAAGCCAGTGTTATCGCTTTGTTTGCAAACCATGCGGGTTTGGGCGCTATTGTTTCGCCGTTCCCCAATAAACTGCCCACAGATTTTCTGAGCAAAAGCCCAAGGAACAACTTCATTGATGAGCTTGTGTTGCGCAAATTACAGGAATTGCAATTGCCTCCCTCTGGGCAGACCACCGATTCACAATTTATCCGCAGGCTATTTTTAGACATGGCAGGCATCCTACCTACGGAAAAAGAGTTGGATGATTTTGTAAAAGATACTCGTTTAAATAAAAGAGAGTTGCTTGTTGATGCCTTATTGCAAAGGCCTGAGACGACGGATTATTGGGCCTACAAATGGTCGGATATGCTGTTGATATCGACTCGGAATCTTAATCAGCAGGCTGTCTGGGCGTTTTATCAATTTGTACGAAAGTCTGTCGCAGATAATCTCCCTTGGGATCAATTCGCCCAATCTTTGCTGACCGTTAAGGGTAGTAATCTCAATAAAGGTGCTGCCAATTATTTCGTGCTTCATAAAGATGTTACAGATCTCATGGAAACCACCGCAGTTACTTTCATGGGAATGTCTCTTACTTGTGCGCGCTGCCACAACCACCCCATGGAGAAATGGACGCAAGATCAATACTGGGGGATGGCAAGTATGTTTGCGCGTATCGGCATAAAGAACGGCGATATTGCAAACGAAGTGATAGTCGAAACTTATCCTGTGGGGGAAGTGTTGCACCCGAGGAAAGGTGTTGCGATGCCTGGTGCCCCTTTGGATGCACCACCCATGAAGGCTGGTAATTCTGAAGATCCCCGGGTGGTGTTTTCCCAGTGGCTGACTGCGAAAGAAAACCCATTCTTTTCGCGGGCAATTGTAAACAGGGTTTGGCGCAACTTTATGGGCAGGGGCCTGATTGAAGCAGAAGACGATTTAAGAGTTACCAATCCAGCTTCCAATCCGGCATTGCTTGATGCCTTGGGCGAAGATTTTATCAAAGATGGTTACGATATGAAAAAGCTGATGCGGAAAATAGTGCTATCCGCAGCGTATCAGCGGTCTTCACTTCCCAATGCGATGAATGAAAATGACGATCGTTTTTATTCGCGGTTTCTGCCTCGAAGATTAAAAGCAGAGATTTTACTTGATGCCTGCTCTGAGGTAACTGGAGTGCCCACTCCCTTCAACCAAATTTTAAGCCGGGCTGGAGATGCTAAAACAGCCTATGCCGGGTATCCCAAAGGCTTGCGGGCTTTGCAGCTTCCCGATGCCTCGGTTGCTTCCCGGTTTCTTGACGCCTTTGGCAGGCCCGAAAGAGCGCAGGCCTGCTCTTGCGAAAGGCAGCAGGATTCCACTGTTGGGCAGGCCCTTCATGTTTTTAATGGTAATACACTTAACGAAAAGCTGCGATCGAAGGAGTTCCTAGGGCTTCAATGGATTAGCGAGAATCTTTCTAGTGAAAAGATTATTGAAAGAGTATTTCTACGGGCACTGTCGAGGAAGCCTAATGCGGATGAGCTTACGCGGTTTTTAAAAATAATGGCAGAGGCTGATCCGAAGGATCCAAAATCCAAACAGGAATCAATTGAAGATCTTGTGTGGGCTGTTCTTACTTCCAAAGAATTTGTTTTCAACCACTAAGTATAAAAAGGTTTGACAATGTTGATGGGCCAAGGCTTAGTTCTGCTTTTCACCATACTTGTTTTATCGCAACTTCCCTCTGTGAAACCTAATCCGGTTCGGGGTGTTGCTTTTGCAAAAGATGGCAAAGTCGTGTTTGCAGCCCAAGAAAACAATGTCTTTTTTCTTCGAACCAATGACGGCGTAGTTCTTTCAAAATTGAAAATGGATGGCCCCGTTGTTTCCACCCTTACTTTGTCTGAGGATGGAAAAACACTTGCTGTTGCTCATGGAAAATCTGGCGCTTCAGGCGAAATCGTAACTTACAGCATTGGTAATGATAACACCTCTGTAAAACAACTTTTTCAGTTGAAAGCTCATAACGATTTGATTCAAAGCCTTAGCTTTAGCCCCGATGGGAAATTACTTGCTTCATGTAGTTATGATCGATTGGTGAAAATCTGGTCGATTCCTGAAGGCAAGTTGGTTCAAGAATTAAAAGATCACAGCGATTCTGTCTACGCAGTTGCTTTCAATAAAGATGGCAGCATGCTTGCTTCAACCGGGGCAGACCGTGCCATCAAAGTTTGGGATACGAAAACTTGGAAAAAGCTTCATGCTCTTAGTGATTCCACCGATTGGGTTTATACTTTGGCTTGGAGCCCTGTGAAAAATCAATTGCTGGGCGCGGGAGTTGATCAAACCCTTCGAGTATGGGCGCTTGAAAAAGATTCCTCAAAGCTTATTGTATCTGCTTATGCCCATACCTCGGGCGTTACCAAGGCCGTGTGGACTTCCGATGGATCTAAAATTGTTTCCATTGGCGAAGATAAAATATGGAAGATTTGGAATGCTGATAAACTATCTGAAATCAAAGCGTTCAAGCCTTTGTCTGATACTCCTCTGGCACTAAGTTTATCCCCCGATGGTTTAACTACGGCCATCGCAAGAGTTGATGGCAAGCTGGATCTTTTTGATTTGAAAACTGGGGACTCGGTAAAGCCGCTTATTCCTTTCATGGAACCCAAGGCCCTATTAAAAAGCATCACGCCCACTTATTCGACATTGGGTAAAAAAGTAACGATTGCAATCAAGGCAGATCATTTTGAAGCACCCTTTGTTGCCTCATCAAACATGAAGGGAGTTACCCTTTCTTCGGTAGCATCATCACTTAAAGACGGTTTGAGTCTTGATGTGCAAATTGATGCTAATGCTTCGCCCGGGATTTGCAAAATCAACTGTAAAAGTTCGAAAGGGCAGGTTCTTGAAATTGATCTTGAGGTCGACCGGTTTTTAAGGACTGCAGAAAATGAACCTAATGACTCTCGCCTTACAGGGCAGGCTTTGACTTTGCCTGTAAGTGTTCAATCATCGCTGCAGAGGCCAGGGGATTGTGATTGGTTTTATATTGATGCTAATGCCGGTCAAGAAATCGCAGTTCAAATTCAAACTGAAAAAGATGACAAGATTTTTGCTCCCGTTATGCAAATGGTAGCACCCGATGGAACCGTGGTTGCTGAATCTACGCAAGGTTGGTTGGCCCATGCGTGTTTTCAGAAAGGGAGATACTCTATTGAAGTTCGAGACCGTGATTATCGGGGCGGAGAAACTTTGGGGTCTTACCGTTTGCATGTTGGCAGTTTTCCGATTGTGACTTCCATTTTTCCTTTGGGTGCCCAGATAGGGAAAGAAACCACTTGGACTCTTCAAGGGGTTGGACTTACAGGCAAAAATATCTTGAAGGCCACCATTCCAAACTTTTACAAAGAAGGGAATAAAGTTCCTTTTGAAACTTTGTTTCCAGGGTTGACTGTTGTCCCCGGTAAAACACTTGTCGCTTCTGATGTTTTGGAAAAAACTCATATTCAAAATGAAGTGCTCCAAGTTCCCAGCGTGGGCAATGGTTTGTTTGCGAATCAAAAAGATGTGCATGTTTGGAAACTTGAAGCTAAAAAAGGCCATAAAATTATTGTTGAAACGATGGCGAGCAGGCTTGGTTCCAATGTTGATACTTATCTTGAAATTTTAGACCCCATGGGTAACCCTTTGCCCAGAGTCGTTTTGCGGGGGCTTTCAAAAACATATACCATTTTTCGTGATCATGATTCCGTTAATCCTGGTATTCGCATGGAAGCGTGGAACGAACTTGCGGTTAATGATTATGTTGTTATTGGCACCGATTTGATGAAAATCAGGGCTCTTCCACGGAATCCAGATGATGATTGTAGGTTCTTTCAACTTGATAACAAGCGTATGGCTTTCGAAGGAACTACCCCTATTCATCATTATTTGGGCCAGCCTATTTACAAGGTTTCCTTGAATCCGCCTGGTACCACTTTTCCCCCAAACGGTTTGCCCCAGATAACCCTGTTTCATCAAAATGATGATGGCGGACCTAGGCAAGGAAAAGATTCCCTGCTTGAATTTGATCCCCCTGCGGATGGAATCTACACCGTAAGAGTTCGAGAGATGCAGGCAAGATTTGGTCCTGAAGCCTGCTATCGTTTATTAGTTAGGAATCCTAAACCAGATTACAACTTGCGCCTTACTCCAGCGAATCCAAGCCCAGGCCCGGGTTCTGGTGTACCGTTGAATGTAGAGATCGATCGGTTTGATGGATTTGATGCAGCCGTTGAAATAAAAATAAGTGGTCTCCCTAAGGGGTTTATTGCCCCAGGTTTTTTTATTCCGCGAGGCGAAAATTCTGCGAGCTTTAGTTTGTTTGCGCAGGCAGATGCAAAAACTCCCGATGTAGGCCATGGGAAATGGACAGTTAAATCATCTACCCAAATCAACGGATTAAAAGTTGAAAAAGAATCGCAATTCGATGCACCTAAGTTAGGCGCTAAGGGCGATTTGAAAACCATTGTCAGCCCGGAAGAGTTGACCGTAAAGGCAGGCACCGAAGTTAAAATTCTTGTTAAAATCGAGCGTGGCAATGGCTTCGCAGCACGGGTGCCTCTTGATGTAAGAGGGCTTCCTCATGGTGCTAGAGTTTTAGATATTGGCCTAAACGGCATTCTTGTAAACCCTAAAGAGACTGAACGATTTGTAACCATTCAGGTCGATTCTTGGGTGGAACCAGGAAGTTATCCTTTTGTGGTACTATCCAAGCAAGAGGGTAAGAACACCGAATTTGCAGCCAAGTCTGTTGTTATGAATGTTGTGCGTTAGGAACTTTTGGCTGCTTGGGAATGTCGGGCATTTTTAATTTTGCCAAGGGTCCCATAGCTGTTGTGGTAAGCCTTAGTAAAGGGTACCGCTCGATAAGTTGCTGCATTTGTCTGAGGTTTACCTTCTCGTAAGTTTGCATATCCTCATCAACAGATTTGTATTTACGCAAGTAAACCCAAGTCATGCCAACTTCCTGAAGCCTGTTCATGGTTTTTTCGCCCGCTCGAACAATACGCGAAAGCACCTTGCTTTTAGCTTGTTCAAGTTCTTCTTCAGTGATCCCTTTGATGATAAGTTCATGAATTTGTTTGATGACGATTTCCAGATTTTTATGAGTATGCTTGGGGTCGCATGAAAAAGAAGTATAGAAAGCCCCAGCTCCATCATATTCATGGAAAGAGCAATCAGCAGATTCAGCAAGCCCGCTATCCACGAGAGACCAGTAAAGCCTACTACCAGATTGATCGCCTAAAATCATGGCGAATAAATTAGCAGCATAGCGAAGAGGAGAGGCTGCGGGTGGGCCAGGGCAGATCATAACCACATTTTGTTGTGTTGTGGTTTTCTTTTCCAGAAGTTTGAATTCAGCAGAGCCGGATGTTTGTCGGATGTGATCGCGCCTTGCCATACCGAACTTCCAATTGGTAGTTAGCTTCTCAGCTTTTTTGAGGAATTTATCCCACTCAAAATTGCCCGAGGCCACCAAGGTGATATTAGAAGCGATGTACCTCCGTTGGAAATAATCCAGCATTTGGTCGCGTTTAAGATCGGTGATACTTTGAGCTGTTCCGAGTACACTATTGCCCAATGGGTGGTCTGCAAAAAACAACTTGCGGGCATGGTCAAAAACCATCCAGCCTGGGTTGTCTTCATACATTCCGATTTCTTCGATGATGACTTTTTTCTCCATTTCAAAGTCGGCACTTCGTAATGAAGGGCGAAGAATATCAGCAAGTATTTCGGTTGCATCTTGATGATATTCGGGCAAGGTCGATGCATAAAAAACAGTGTTTTCTTCACTGGTAAACGCATTGTAGTTTGCGCCGATTTTGTCGAAATCTTTGTTAACCTGTGCTGCATCGCGTTTTTTTGTGCCCTTGAATAACATATGTTCAAGGAAATGGCTTACGCCTGATTCTTCAACTGTTTCATCCCGCGAACCTGTTCGTACAAAAAATCCTACGGCTGCAGACCGAGCTTCGGGAATCACTTCGCCTATGATTGTCAAACCGTTTGAGCATTGCTGCTGATGAAATGTCACGATGGTTATTCCTTTATAAATGACAGCTTATTTGCCGTACTTTAGTTGTTTGTTTCCCAAAGTCACAATTGTGAATTCCTTTGGGTTGTATTCTTTAACATGGCTCAGAATCGATTTAGTGGTGATAGAATCAATGGCTTTTTGTATTTCTTCAAGTGGCCTGACTCTGCCGAGGTAGTACCAGTCTACAGCGATAGAACCAGCTCTTGCAGAACTTGATTCTTCTTGAATCAGCATGGAAGATTTGAGCCCAATTTTAAGTCTTTTTACTTCTTCTTCCTTAATCCCTTTAGTTAGGTTTGCAATTTGTTTGAGGGTTACATCCAAAGTTTCCTGTGCCATATCGGTGGTGGTTCCTGCGTAGCAGATAACCGCAGCAACTTCCTTGAAGTTTTGGTAAGAGGCCCATACTGAATAACAAAGACCGCGTTTTTCCCTTACTTCGGTAAATAAACGCGAACTCATGCCGCCGCTTAGAACATTAACTGCGCCGATTGCTGCGTAAAAATCCTTGTGCCCGTAAGTAACGGATGGGTAGGCAATCCCGATTTGGACTTGCTGGGTATCTTTACTGATATGGCTTTTGCCACCTTTTTCAGGTGAAAGTTTTAGAGCAGGAACATCGCTACCCTTCCATTTTCCAAATAACTTTTCGACTTGTGCTTTCAAGGGTTCCCATTCGATGTTTCCTGCAACAGAAATGATCGTCCCGCTGGGCCTGAAATTCTTTTTCCAAAACTTGGAGAGGGCATCATGAGTGATGGCCTTTAGCCCTTCAAGAGTACCGCGTCTGTCATTTCCCAGAGGTGAAGGGAAATGGTTTTTTCTAAGTGCCAGCATTACCTTTTGCTTGGGGTCATCTTCGATGGACATGATTTCCTGGGCGGCCAGCATTTTCACGGATTCAACATCGGATTTGGGTAAATGCGGTTTAAGAATGATATCTGCAAAAAGATCAATTGTTTTTGGTAAGTTGCGGGAAAGGGTGGCGCCCCAGAGGCGAATGTGGTTGGTTCCGGCAGAGCAACTGCGGTCGAGGCCTATGCCATCCATTGCAAGAGAAAGTTCCTTGCTGTTGTTTTTGCCTGCACCACGGAGAATTATTTCAGATAGTACGGAAGAGATACCAGGCATATTTGCAGGATCATAAGCGCAACCGGCGGGTACGATGATGTTGACAGTGGCAGAACGGACATGCGGCATATTTTCCGCAAGGAGAGTAAGGCCGTTTTCAAAAGTGTGGTTAAAAACTTGTTTTGCCAAGGTTTGCCTCGCCTGTTAAATGCTGCGATTTTTTTAGAAAAGCATCAAGAAGGAATAGAAAAAGATAAAACCTCTTTATAGATCAGCTTTGTTTTTCGAAAGCCCAAGTTTCGATAAAGTTGAATAGCTGCCAGATTTTGAGCTGAAACTTCAAGGGTAATTTTATTCAGGTTGTAGCTTTCAAGAGAAGACATAAGCTTGAGTA
>Ga0209296_1000949_pt1 | contig 23747 bp, 48 predicted proteins | sample S_130206_EF_Meta_FD_187319 | JGI IMG/M metagenome (GOLD analysis project Ga0209296, IMG submission 187319) | Freshwater microbial communities from Lake Simoncouche, Canada to study carbon cycling - S_130206_EF_MetaG (SPAdes) (version 2) | ecosystem: Environmental > Aquatic > Freshwater > Lake ...
TCAATAAAGATTTTATCACCATAGGTATGTGTTGAGACAGAATTGGAATTCACATCATAACGAATGAAATTCAAACCTTCTGTAACAATAAGTCCAGAAGAATCTGTATATTGAATGATGTAGTCACCATCAAATTCTTCATTGATAAAGTCTTGCCATTTTTTACGATTGCCGTGCATCTTCAAATCAGAATTGAAAGTGGACATTTTCTTTTCTGTCCGCGAATCAAGTAATTGCAAGTGCAACCAGTCAGCGTAATCTGATGCTCCGACAAAAAATTTATCGTTCGCACCGCTTTTCATTTCATTCATATTCATATCCATTGCGTCATAAGTCCAAGAGTTTAAACTACGTTTCTTTCTACTGCGTCTCCGCGAAACCCGGTGTCTTACGGGTGCACCTTCACCAACACTAGATGCGAAAGCCTTCAATTCTCTAAAAATTCTATCCACTTCACTCATTTTCTAACCGTGGCTGCGTAAGTTATACAAATTGCATTCATGTTTGTTTCATATGCACACTTAACGGAAACTGGATCAACACCTTTGGCAATAGCCGCTTCAATGTTTTTTGCCATGTTGTTTCTATCGTTTATATTATACATGAAGATACTTACAATAAACGTACAACAAACTATTGTTGCCGAAACGCACACCGTAATTAAGTTATTGTTCATTTTAAATGATTCCTTTGTTTCTGTCAATTTTGTCGCCTTTACTCTTGTAGAAAATATGCCTGCCAATTTGTTTCTCCTTTTTTAGTTTTGTCCAACCTGGATTTACATAATCAGCATGGTAATAAGTTGCGCCGTTTGTTACATCGGTCATTCTTTCAAAATTCAAGAAAAGATTTGTTGATAACTCTAAAATCTCATTATACAACAATGTGTTCTTGATTGTCAAGGTCTTACTGGTAAATGTTGTGTCACAATACCAAGAAAATTGGCAAGTGTTGCCAGTCTTTTGCTTTACAACTCCGCATATGTCACTTGCATATCCGGATTGTACTCGATTGAAGGTTACGAATGCTACTGCTTTCTTACCTTCGTTTGGTTCATGGGCGGCTTCAAAATAAATATTTTCAGCTAGGCAAGTTACCTGTTTCTTTGCATCCATAGTGAGTGCATTGAATGTTGACTTCATTGGTAGAATGTTATGTGTGTCAACATTCACAAATGATAATAACAAAATTATTGCCGAGAAGAATATGCTTAGAAGTATAGGTTTACTTCGCATCTGTTTCCTTTCTGTGTGTTAGTTTTTATTGAGAACTAACAAACTCTAATATTAGAATCCTACAGAAACTGTAAGTCCGACTGCACGATCCTGAATGTCTTGATAGCTTTGGCTAACACCAACACCAACAGATACTTTGCTGATAACTGGCATGTCATAGCTAACAAATGCAACTGTTTGTTTTGGATTTGCACTGTCCCAATTTACACGGGTCTTAACACCAGCCATGGCATAACCAGGACCAACTTTAACACCAGCGTTTGCGCCAACTAGACCATACTCATATGGCTTTGCACCGTCGCCGCCATTATCAAAACCAACGCCAACGAATGGATTGATACCAAAAACTGTCTTACCTACAGTAAGTTCCAAACTATTGAACATAGATTGGTTGTCATTGGTACGAGCATTACGATTTTGTAATCCAAGATTGAACCCACCTAATGTAGTACCAGCACGTACATATTGTGCGATACTTTGTTTGTTGCTTACACGGTCAGTAACTTGGTCAACACCATACGAAACAAAATCACCAGCTTGTACTGTAGCGGCGATAGCAATTAAACTTGCGATTGCGATTTTCTTCAAAATAAAACTCCTTAATAAAAAATGGTAGGTTATTCTGTTACGAGGAAACCTACCGAAACCCTAAGCCGAGTTTAGGCGGCTAAAGCAAAACTTTCGTCATTTGCATTTACGTTTTTTGCTTGATTTACGGTCATCGCCTACCGTGCTGTCCACGCATGTACTTGTTGCCCTGTCGAATCTAGGTCACCCCCATCAGAAGCACACCCATTAGAGCCCATAAAATGGTTTCTTTCATCTAATACATGTACTTCTGGTGGAGGTGGGGGGATTCGCACCCCCGTCCAGAACACTTTTCTCTTTGCTTCATACAGCAATAACACTAATTATAACACAACAAAACTAGTTTGTCAGGTAATAATTGTTTTTTTCACGATAAAAACTAATATACTCTAGTAAAGTATTTATATGTTTTCTCATTGGTTCAATAAAGATGATTGGGTTGTCTTCCTGCACAGCCATGATAACAACTATTTGGTCAATTCTTACACCAATCAATTCTTCATACATCAATGCATAAGCGGTACATTGTGCAAAGTATGCAGGAATATCTTCTTTTGTTTTCACTCTGCTGGATGTTTTAAAATCAATGACAGAAAGAACACCATCATATTCTGCAATACAATCTACACGCCCGGCCATGCCAAGTTTTGTTGACCACAATGCACATTCTTGATACTGAATGTTGTTGATTTTATTTAGATATGGTTGTACCTTTTTAAATAGTTCCAACGCATCAGGCATTGGCTTACCCAATTCTTGATTGTTCAAATACTTTTCACATAGCGTATGCATACGTGTACCGCGACCAGAAGCAATTCGTGAAATACGATTTGCTTCCTCTGCACCGACACGTTGTCGCCATTCGTAAATAGCTTTCTTACCCATTGCACCCAAGACGGTTGTTACCGATGGTAATCTCTTACCATCGGGCGTTACATAAAATCTTCCATTCTCTAGTGTTTCGGATTTTAAGTCTTCAAGTTTCTTGGGTGGGCAATAGGTAAACATAATTTAATTGGTTGAATCCTCATGTTGCATTTTAGCAAGGATGTAATCTTTCACAAGTGATGACCGAACAATGTCATCGGCGGTAAATTCAATTCTAGTGAATGCATTCATGTGCATTACAATATCAAAGAATTTTAGAATACCAGTCATATCATTTTTCTTTTTGTTCAAATCTGTTTGGCGATAGTCACCACACCAGATAATCTTTGAACGATAACCAACACGGGTCATAACAGTATCAATTTCTTCAAAGGTCAAATTTTGCATTTCATCAACGATAATAATTGCATCATCAAATGACATACCGCGAATAAATGATGTTGAAATAAATTCAATGTATCCTTGTTCCTCAAGTCTTTGATAGGCATCTTTGCGACCAAACAAAGTGTGGCAAATTTGTTGATATGGTTGCTGATAGATTTCCATCTTCTCCGCAACATCGCCAGGTAAGTGTCCCATATCTCTTGATTGTACCGCTGAACGGACAATAATAATTTTGTGAAATGGGTTACTCTTATCTAAAACTTCTTCTAGTGCTTTGTATAACGCACAAAATGTTTTACCTGTTCCTGCTACACCATGTAATGCTACAAAATAATCGCCTCTCTTATATGCATCAAAAAATAATTTTTGATTGTTTGTTAGTGGGTCAAAAGTCTTTAAATCATCTATTCTGATTTTTAGTGCATTCGTTGGTTTTGTTTGCACATCAGATTCATCAACAAGTCTAATTTTTGTATTTGCTTTTCTTGCCATGAAGACCCTCTATTGGTAATGCCATTATCCCTTTGTGTGTTTTTTAATCACCTGTTCGGTTCTGGCTTGTTTAATGGATTTTCTTTCGTGCTTATCCGCAACTGCACTAGCAGGATGACCCTCAGAGATTTTTGAAAGAACCTCTTTGAACCCATCGGGAACACGGTTTTGTTTTGATGTAGACACGCCCGACACAATCGCAGGTGCAGTCATCACAGATTGAATCTGTGGATTGGTTTTCAGATATTCTTCACGTTCAGAAATTTTCATAAACGCTTCAAATTCTTCACCAGTTTCATTGTTCAAGAAATTATATGTAGGCATGTTACACTCTTATATAGCACAGAACCAGGAAGGAATATTTCTTTTCTTCCAGTTTGCAAGATGATTTTTGTTGTTTATGTAGTAATTCCGGTATGATGCAATAGAATCACCAGGAATTTTCACTTCATCAGGCATAGCAGGAGTTGGTTCAGTAAATGGACCAATGGGAATATTTTTGGGTCTATAACTCAGTGCTTGTGAAAGTCGTTCACATGAATGAATTTTACCATAACGATGCGTATATTCGTCCATCAGTGCGCCAAACAGTCTGTACAACCAAGCATAGTTGGCATCAGATTGTCTTACCCATACGGCTGAAGGATGATTGATATGAGTAGCAGAATACAATATGCTGTCAAGGGCAGAATTGAGAACATAAGTCGTTCTTTTTCGTCCACTAGGAGATAGACCGACAATAGCATCACCATCAAGAAAACGGTGAGCAGTAGAAAGTAATTGAGCATATTCAAGGATCATTTTAACACAATGCTTGTCGTTGTGCATCATAGCACAATTAGAAACATCATGGTCAAGGTAAAAAATATTCATAGTTTCATCTTTATTCTGGGTACTTCTTCCCAATAGCCAGCTAGTTTAATATTTCCAAATTGGTCATGGACATTTCTTTTCATTTGCAAAGCAACTCTAGTTATTTTTTCTTCATCATCAATATATTCAACAACTTGAAATTCATAACTGATTGGTTCAGGAAAAGTCATTGTAGGACCAGCAGTATTTACCTGTACAACAGGTACCGTAGTATACGTGTGAGTAGTTAAGAATGTCTGCATAGTTTACCAATGGCGAATTACGCCAGCAACAATAAAAAGGTTAGTGATGATGTATGATAACACAATCGCCGTCCGAATGCAAGCAATTTTATCAGCCTCTTTATCATTCTCTCCAGATTTTTCACCTAATGCTTTAGCCCATAATTTCCACATTCCGATTCTCCATAGAAAAAAACCTGGGCATTGCACCCAGGCTAAACTCTAAAAGTTTTTAACTTAAGCCGTAGCGGTTGGCTCGGTAACCTCAGTCACAGTAAGGACTTCGGTTTCTTTTGCAGGCGTAGCTTGCAAATCTTTTAAGTTCTTCACAGTATCAAGAACGATACCGCGGTCACGCCAATATTTAACAACACCGTCGGATGTTGGATTCATAAGTTGGTATGATACAACTTTACGACCATCTTTCACGACACGGATAACGGCTTCACTCCGAATTTTAATTTCAAGAATGTGAGCCGACAATTTGTATTTCAAGGCATCGCCAAGCAAATTCTCAAATACATCTTTTTTAACCGCATTACCAGTCATAAGCAATTGGAAGATTGGCTCCCATGCCTTTAAACGAACGGCTTTAGCTGGTTTAACATTTTTAGCTTTGGTCATAATAAACTCCATTTAATTTAAGATAAATCATTATACAAGGAAAAATGCCACCTGTCAACCAGATGGCAGGTAATCATGCGGCTTGTTGCAACATGATGGTAGGATACTTAACAAACCCGGTAGTATCTTTTTTTGCTTTGCCTTTAGCATAGAGGCCGACAATCACACCCTTCGGGTCAAGGAAACGCAAGTCGGATTCATCGCCGTTAAAGACTGGGCGAGAAAGGTAATCAACTGGCATCGGCAATGTTTTTTTGATACCGAAGACTACCGCAACATTCAAACCTTCATTCATAGCCCTCAACACATCGGAATCGTTACCGTCCGCGGCTGAAAACGTCAATTGATAATTTGAATACTCTTTGGTTTTACGACCAAGGATTTTGGTGTAGTCGTAAAATTGGACTTCTGGGAAAGCGGTGAAGATGTTACGGAATAATTGACCGTTGCGAACAACTTCATATTTTTCCCATGCTAAGTCGGAAGTGCCGTTCAAGCGGAACACAGGCACCAATTCCATTTTTTTGCTTTGCTTGATAGCCAACTCAATATCTTTAACCAGTGTAGCCATAAATTCTACACGGTTCTCAAAAAACATTTTTGTTTTGCGGATGCGGGCTTGTTGAATAACGTTGGTATTCTCACCACGCTTGAACATGCCGCCGCGACCTGCGAGGTTGAGACAAGCCTCGGTGCAACCAAGGGTGCGCTTGGCACATGTTTCATAACCAGACAAATCAGCCGGGGCTAAATGTAAGATATAAGTGTTATATCCTTGTGACATGCCTTTGAGTACTTTTGGATTACCGGTGGAGAGCAATTTCATTTTTAACGTCTTTCTATCAATCTATGAATATAGTATAACAGGATGGTAAAGATTGTCAAGCATTTTTTTAGATTGTCGCAAAAATACAACATTAGTACCTAAGTATTAACATTACCACACAGCCAGCGGCTAGAATACTAAAGGTTACAAGTCGGCCCAATAGTGCGCCGAAGAATAATCCTAAAACGAATATACTACTTGTGGAAATGAATACTTCCATCTTACCGCCTCATGTTTGCTTGGTCAATCGCTTCCTCGGCTGAGAAAATTGGCACCGCATTACTCTTATGTAAAGTGCCGATACCTTTCATTTCGGTACCAGTGTAAACTTTACCATGAATTGGCTTTGTTGCAGAACCGCCGGGGGTCACTTTGCTGGGATACTTTTTAGAATCACGATCCGCAGGAATAGCCAACTTGGGAAATTTATTTTCTTGTATCACTTTTGTTTTCTTAGATGAAAAATTGGTAGTCATGCTATTGACACTTTTTAGCCAAGCATCATACTCGGCCAATTCTTTTTTGGTTTTGTTTTTGCGCTTACTCTTGCCCAAGTTAACATAGAACATCATGCTAATTCAAATCCTGAATTTACGTTAACTGTCCAAGTCTTCCAGCTTTTTCTTTGGATTGTCGTTGTAGGAATTTTATTCTGAATACAGAATTTCCAGGCTTCAAGAAAATAAGAAAATTCACGCATTACTTTTCCTTTCGGTCACTCGTTTCATTGTGGTTTTATATTCGGTACAATCCGTGATTGTATAACCGTGAAGTAAGGTACTCTCAACCAATGCTAACGATTCATTGGTGGCTTCTTCATCTTCCATAACGTAATTTCGGACAAACTTGTAATTGTAACCCGTGAGTGTTTCTGCCATTAGTGTAAACTGATCCATATTATCCCTTAATTTTATTCAACAAATTTTTAGCTACCGTCAAGTCTTCAACATAGTCCAAGCATTGTTCCATTTCTTGAACCATCAATTCGGAACGACCAATCCGAAGTAATTTTATTGCATAATTTAAGTCTTCAATGTCCATTTCTTTAGCCGCATCAAACAATTCTGCCCGAGAGCAACTAGACAAAAAATTTAGATTGTCACGATCCCATTCGTTCATATAAACTCCTAATTAACAAACATAAGTCAGTATAACACAGGCAAGGTTATTTTGCAAGCACGGTGTTACATTTTAGCAACAGCGGTTATATGCTTGCATTTTCCGTGATATTTGAAGCCAATGCAGGTGCAGGAGTAATGCTTGCCGTTTTGCGTTACAATATACTCGCCTTTGCTACCTGCGACCTTGAATTTTCTGATACTCTGAACCGAGCCAGAAATTACTTTGACATTCCGTAGCCACTTGGACGGAATTATTTTGACTGGATATGATGCATCGGTAGTTTCAAGTGAAAAACTATCAGCATCAACCCATCGTTGACTTTTAACAACTGTGCCCGTTAATTCTACATCCTCATACGGCTCTGGAGCGTATAAATAATTAGTTCTAAAACGAACAGTAATGGAAACTTTTGAACCGATTGTTGGAATATTCATAATGCTTAGTATAGCACAATGGATAATCCTGTCAAGTGGCTTGTTGTTTTCCTACAACATTAACCTTGTAATAGTTGTCTATTGTCGGACTCTTTTATATCTTCCTCAAATTCCTGCATTTGCAAGCGGGCTAAAGCCTTCTTGAGGTCTGCAACATCGCCAGAATCTGTTTTGATTCTGTCTTCAATTTCTTTTATTTGCTTTTGAATAACTTGAGTGATACTCATTACTTTCTTCCTTTGCCAAACGATAAAAAGATTTATCGTGGTGTTTTTGCTTGGGTTGTTTCCAGTCGGATACTGAATCTTCTTTTTTCCGAAATTTAGTTTTGTAGACTCGTTCTACTTTAGTGCCACCAATCATTTTCTCTTTGATTAACCTCCGTTAAAGAATGCGGTCTGCTACACCTAGCTTAATAACTTCTTCGGCTGACATCCAAACATCGCTAGGTGAAAGAAGTTTGGATTTTACATCACGGGCACTCATACCCGTAGCTTCTTGAAGTATATTTAACATTCTTTGATTAGTCAATTCAGCCTCTTTGGTGAATGACTTTAAATCGTGGTGTTTTCCTTCGTATGTGTCGGAATATTGGTGACACATCAAGCCACAATTTTTGGAAATTAATCTTTCGCCTTTTTCGCCAGATGCAAATATTAGAAAAGCAGCCGACATAACAGCACCAACGCCAATTGTCCGAACTTTGTTTTTGCTTATACGCATCATGTCAATTAAACCAAGTGCTTGATACAAATCGCCACCGGTAGAATTGATATACAACTGTAAAAGTTTTTCTGAATCATGGTAAGCATTCTCATAAACTAACCATTGTGTTGCTTTGAGAATGTTTTCTTCATTTATTTCACCGCTCAAGAAAAAGATATGATTGTCAAGGAATACATTATCAAACTTATCTTGAACGTTGAACGGTATGTCTTCAGGTGGTTGACCTAATCTCTTCCCACTCATAGGCCGACTTGATGATGGATGATATATCATGTTTTGGATTAAAATTCAAAATGGTTTTTGCTTTGGTAATATCAGCGACCAAATGACTTGGATCACCTTCTCTCCTCGGCACTATATTATATTTTATTTTTTTACTGCTTACTTTTTCAACTGTTTTTATAACATCAAGAACACTATAACCAACTCCTGAACCTAGATTAAAAACTCCAGATTCGCCATAATTGTCAAGATATTTTACCGCTTCTAGGTGTGCATCAACAACATCACAAACGTGGACATAATCTCTAACGCATGTTCCATCCGGTGTGTCATAGTCATTTCCATACACTTCAACGGTATTTAGATTTTGTAGAATTCTAGGAATCAAATGTGTTTCTGGCTCATGGCTTTCACCCATTTCTCCGTCAGGATCAGCACCAGCCAGATTGAAATACCTAAAAATTACATAATTCATACCAGAATCTTCAATAGCATATTCACAGGACATTTTACTATTACTGTATGGATTGTTGCTTGTGGTGCATTCATCTTCTGGTATTTGTATTGCACCTGACCAATAGACACCCGCAGTTGAAGAAAAGATGATTGTATTCACGCCATTTCTTTTCATCGCATTTAAAACTGAGACTGTTCCGCCAACATTGACTTCCCAGAATTCGGTAGGATCTTTTACTGATTCACCAACTTCAATCCGACCAGCGAGATGGAATACAACATCCACAAAATGATTTTGAAAAATACTTTCTAGGAAATACTTTCGCCGAATGTCACCACAATAAAATGAATCCACATAAGAATGTGTGGGTTCCTTTATGTCAAGGATGATGACTTTCCATCCTTGTTGCTTTAGTTTTTTACTTAGGTGCGAACCGAGATAACCTGACCCACCGGTAATGAGCGCGGTTCTATTTGCATTAACTTGTTCTTTTTCCATGGGAAACTTCCATTATATTTTGTCGCATTGATAGCGTTGCCACTTTCAAAAAAATCTGCTTTTACTGAATTTGGATTACCATCTAAGCGATAGCATAGAGTATGTACATTGGAGCAATCGTAATTGGGAAAATGGGTTGATAGTGCTTGATAAAATTGTCTATCAGCACCCCACTGCCCATACCATGCATGGCCGATGCGAACAGCAATATCACGCTTAATAGCAAAGCTGGAAGTATCAATGTGATTAACTTTCTCGTCAAAGAATACGGGCCACTTTCCCAAACTTTCGCAATTGTCTTCGCATAGTAAATTTTCATCTTTATCATAAATCTTTCTAAGGCTATAAGCCCAATCATTTCCTTTTTGTATCACCTTAACAAGTTTTTCAACGTGACACGGATCAATCCAATTGTCTTCATCAAGATAAATGATTATATCTGCATTTACCAAAAATGAACATGCGGCATAGACACGATGCCCGTACCAACCTTTGCCCACATTTTCTTCAATTTTTATTACACGGACTTTTTCAGAACCTTCAATGATTTCATCAACTTCTTTCCAATGCTGAATACCATCCATGAAAATGTAATGCGTCAAATCATCATATGTTTGACGGTCAACGGATTCAATACACTTACTGAGATACTTGGTTCCGATTGTCGGTGTTATTACCGCTACTTTCATTTTCATCCTTAAAAATTACCTTGGCACTACCAATAGTACCGGGCATATCCATCTTCAATTCATTTTTTAAATCACGACCAAAAATTGCATCCCATCTTGTATCATATTCTTGTTGGGTAACGCTAAATGGTCTTGGCTTACTGCCTTTACCACCATCTGACATTTTAATCTCCTAAATCTATATCAGGAAAAGCCTCTTTGACAAGTTTTGGAGTAAGGAAAGGAATTCGCAAATCTTTCTTCATGGCTCTAACAAGCAAATCAGCCTCATCTTTGTGAAGTGCTTCCAATAATGGAACTAACAAATTCAATTGCTTTTTAGCAGTCAATCCCTGCGCCCTGCGTGGATGCCCAGCAATAAATCGGTACAATCTTGGTACTTCATTATGAAGATAAAGAATATTCAAACCAGCTGGTTCTTTTGCTGGCTTGTATTCTGGAATCTCAACATCAAAAACAACTTTCGGATTAAATACAGCAACCAAAAACTCTTTCAAGTTTCTGTCGCCATGTTGTCGCAAAACATTAATTTTATCTGCTCTCTTTTCTGTTTTCTCAAACAAAGCAAAGATTTCGTGATACATCAAATCATTCATTTATTTTCCTTAAAATTCATCAATCACTTCCAGCAAATTCTTTAGCCGATTTGCAATCATGTAATTCATAAATTGCTGGCGGGTTGCTGGTTTTGTTTCTATGTATGTATCTATAATGTTTTTTGAGATTGATCCAGGAATCATAGTCAAATCAATCAACTGTTTGTTCCGTGACCAATTTCGCATTTGCGTTTCATTAAATTTACTTGTACCAGTCTCAGCAATTTCTTCTAAAAACTTTTTGGTTACAGGCTTTTGACGAATACCATCAATGATGGAATTATCTGGCGACAAGATGTTTGGAATACCATCACCCTTATCACCAGTAACAATCAATTCATTCAACTGCTTGATTGGATCATCCGTATTAATGAATTTCTTCATTGTCGGTGAGTATTGTTTAACATTTGGATAAATTTGCAATTGAACAAAGTCTTTATCTGACGATAAAATCAATACGGCTTCATTCTTAGAATATGCCTGTGTCAATACACCGATAACATCATCAGCCTCAGCGCCGTGAATGTCAATCACTTTATATGGCGAATGGTCTTTCAACTCTTGACGAATCTTAGACATACAATCAAAAATTGCAGTCCAGTCATGTCCAGATGCATCACGATTTTTCTTTCGGTGACCTTTGTATGGCGGAAATATTTCTCTGCGCCAATAGTGGCGATTATCGCAAGCAATAATCACTTCACCGTACTCTCGGAATTTCTTCACATTAGAACGGATAGTATTAAGAACCATGTGGCGAACCAAAGATTCTTCAACTGGTGTTTTTGAGGAACCAATTTGTTCCATCAAGTTAGCAATAACAACTTGGTTGTAGTCAAATATAATCATATGGTCATTATAGCATAATTTTTCAACAATTGTAGGTAATCATAGGACACGCAACAGGACAATATCTTTATTGATTCTACCATTTAGTAAAGATTCTTTTGTTGCAATACCAGCCAGCACATTACGCAAAGCTATTTTACCAGCTTTCAATACTTCTGGCAACATTTCGCCTGGCTTTCGTACTGTCTTACTTATAGATTTGGATTCCGTGTAATTTGTGACACAGGTGCCTTTAACGCTAAATCCACCAGCATCATCGGCATGATACACACCAAGTTTTCTTGTTTTGGTATTGAACACCCATAACTGCATTGCACCAATGATATCTTTTGGTTTGATTGATATCAATTTCAAGTCATCAAATTTTTCACAATACTGGACTTTGGATACAAGTTGATCCGGTGTTTTTGCTTTGCGTTTTCGTGGCTTACGATTTATTTTAGCCTCACCAGCAATCTTCATCGCATCGGTAATAATTGTATCGCAATATGCAACCATCTTTTTCAACTGCGGCTTTGTAAAGTTTGAATAGCCCTCACGCACTTCCGCGTCTTTTGTGTTTAGAACATCATCAAATTCACTTCGGCGTTTTTTGAAAATATCAACCAATTTATTGGCATGCATTCCTTTTGCTCGATCTTGCATAATTGCAAACGGCGATGGCATGGTATTAAATTTACTGGTAACAACTTCATCAATTGCCGCTTCAAGGTCGCCTGCAATCTCCGATATCTTTTCATTCAGTCTGTCTTGAATAGACGGACCTTTATCAACAACAACTGGCGCTGGCGTATCAACAACAAATAATAAATTCTTTTTGATATACGTACGACCCTTATCACCAATATCGTTTCCATTCAATACCAAACGACACAACCATCCAACGGTCAAAATACCATTGGATGTATCAATCTTGCCTTGAATTTTATTTTTCTTAGTGTATAAATTTATATAATTTAATGCGTCCTTGGATTCTTTGTTTTGATGATACCAATTTAGTGTATGAACCAATTCCAATTTAGACATTGGTTCAGAGAATCGTGGTTCATCATCAATCCGAACTCTTGCTGGCTTTACCATCTTTTAACTCCTGAAAAGAATATTTTCTATAATCCGTCATAACAAGAATACCATCTTCGGTTTCTTGGTATGCTTTTGATATTACTCGGGCAACTTCTATCACTTCGACTTCCGTTTTGAACACATAACATTCACCAAAGGCTTCAACTACTTTATCAGTATTTAAATATTTTGACATGTCGGGCCTGTAGCCGTCAAATAAACTACCATAGTCATTCAACGGCGTTACACGGTAACCATCGCTTGTTATTAGTATGTAAGTACCTTGTGGCATTTTAATCAAACTCACTTCCTGGATCCAGACTGTAACCATAATACTCGGCCATTTTTACAACATCCTCATCCGTCATCGGAACTTCGGGGGAATCAAGCATCAAAGATTCAAATTCATTTTTTTCAAACATAATAAATTCCTAAAAAACAATTATAACAGATCCAGCTGTTGAATGCAAGCATTTTTTAACCCAGCGGCATAAATTTTTGCACAGGCAAGAATATTAAAAATTCCAACAATCTTGCCTTCGTGAACTATGGCGTACTTTTTCATTTTACGATAAAAGGTTTGTTCCAGCTACCAACGTTGACATGTGCATAGTATGCGGTATCAAAATAATCGGTTTGGGCATCCGAACGGTCGTAGTAATCGGCAGAGTACATAGCCTTCACGATTTTGGTCATCAACTCTTTGGCTTTGCCGGAGTAATGATCCTGGTACCAGTAAGGATTAACCTGTTCGTATCCAGTCGTATTGGGTTTGAAACCTTTGGACACTTGATAAAAATCTTTACCGCAGGTCTCGTTGGAATTTGCAATAAAGTCAATTGGTGCGGACTTGATTGTGCAAGTAATGGAAAGACTGGAACATTTCAGCGAAAATTTAACACCAGTGCCTTTCAATGCGGCATCAAGGTTTGCTTTGATTTTTGCCTTACGTTCTTGGTTCATATAAGCCATTTGAAAACTCCTTTAATAAAATTTTTACATTGACCAGTAAGATTCACTGGAGGGAGAACAAAAATACGGTGTGTCGTATCGCTCCTGGAATTCTTTACCAGCCATCAGGTTTTTGCGGGTGACATAGGTTTCAAAAACTTCAACAATGAATCCAAGTTCGGACCATTGGTTTGCAACTGAATTAATGTAATCTTTGGTCACAGGTGCAAAGTCACGTTTTTCAACCAAGCGGACACCCTCTTTGGTACGCTTGTCAGTCTTGTAAATTTCAAGGGTGTATTCAATCATCTTGGACATTTTGGCTCTTTCAATCAATCTATAGGTATAGTATAACAGGAATGGTAGGAATGTCAAGTATCACAAAAGTATTAAGTCTTCCGTGTCCATGAGGACTCGCTCGCGGATATCGCCAAACACCACAATTGGTGTATCTAACACAATAGTATTAGAAACTTTACCGCCATACTTAACGCGGCTCTCAACAACAACACCGGAGAAAGAATGAGTACCAAGGTACTCACCAGCAACTTTTTGACCTTCTAGAATCCAAGACATTTTTGTTCCTTTTTCAATCTATGGATAGAGTATACGATAAATAGGTAATAATGTCAAGACATTTTTTGTTATGTAGTAAAAAAACAACAATAACAAAAAATGGATCCCTTAACACTCCTTGCCCTTGCCAATGGCGCTGTGGCTGCCATAAAGAAAGGCTGTCAACTATACAAAGATATCAAAAGTGCCGCCGGTGACGTAAAAGGAGTACTTGATGATTTGGACAAACAATTCAACAAGCAACACGAAAACAAACCGGCTACCAAAGAACAACGCCAGCAGTTTGAACAAAAGAAAAAAGAAGTAAGAGCAAATATTGAAAAGGATCCTAATGATGTTATATCCATCATTGGAGACCAGTTGGGAACATTCTTTGATGCTATGGACAAGATTGAAGAATTGTTTTATGAAGAAGAAAAGAAGTCCAAAGAAGTTTACACTGGTGATGTATCACTAAGCCGTAGAGCATTGCAACGGGTTCTTATTCGTTCCAGACTTGAGCAGATGGAAGTTGAACTGCGTGAACAAATGATTTACAATGTTCCAGCAGACCTTAAAGATTTGTGGACACGATTCCAACAAATGCGTGTGCAAATCATAGAAGAACAAAAGGTTGCTAGATTGGTCAAAGAAAAAGAAGACGCAATCAAGGCCGCAAAACGAAAAAAAATAATGGAAAATCTTACACTAGAAATTTCATTGATTGTTGGAATAATAATGTTTTTTGTCGTAATAGGTGCTTTGTTCACATGGATACATTACGACAAGAAAAAGAGATGGCCAGAATTGGAACAAAGAACATACCAACAAGAGTTGGAAAGAGAGAAGCAATTAAGAACCGAAAGAATTTTACAAGCAATCAAATATCTTGATGAAAAAAATCAAGAAGAAAACAAAAAACTAATAACACCAGATGAAAAAAAATAAGTACACATTTTTAGAATGGGTATTTGACAACGTTGGCTTTGGTAAATTTATTTTATTTTTTTACATATTTCTTTTATTACTTGGATTAGCAATATTGAGTTTTATTTGGTTATACACCAAGACATAAATGAACAAATACCAAAAAGTTTTAGTTGGTATCGGTACAGCCGTCACCATACTTGGACCTATGATTCCTGACACCGTGAATATTAATTTGAATGTACCAATAACCATTCAATCACAGATGGCCAAAAAAGAAAAGCCGTATCAAGTGATAACGGCTACTTGTAATTTAACGAATCAAAAAATCGAAAATGAAGTAAAGGTTTGCGAATATACTTGCGACAATGCAAGCAAACAAAGAATATTTCATACACACTTCCATAAAGGTGCAACTTGCTCTAAGGTGATAAGAGAGCAAATTAAAGAGAATAAAAATTGATGGCCCGGCGTGAGGGAATCGAACCCCCATTCGCACTTTAGAAGAATGCTGTCCTGTCCATTGAACGAACGCCAGATAAATTTGTAGAGTTTATATTGGTACGGATGGTGGGACTTGAACCCACAGAACTCAGATTTTAAGTCTGATATGTATACCTATTCCATCACATCCGCATGTTTGGTGCCTCTTTCTGGTTTCGAACCAGACTCCCTGGATTTTCAGTCCAGTGCTTTCACCAGATTAGCTTAAGAGGCTTATTGGTGCTCCCACCAAGAATTGAACTTGGTTTTCATCCTTACCAAGGATGTGTAATGCCATTATACTATGAGAGCATGGTACCCAAGATGGGATTCGAACCCACAAAATTCTCCTTTTGAGAGAGACACGTTTGCCAATTTCGTCACTTGGGCATAATTTGGTACCTCGTGACAGGATCGAACTGCCGACCTTCTCCGTGTAAAGGAGTTACTCTACCGCTGAGTTAACGAGGCATATATTGGGTGGATGTACGGGAATCGAACCCGTGATAGCGGAATCACAACCCGCGGTTTTACCACTAAACTAACAACCACATAAAATCTGGAGCGGGTAGTGGGAATCGAACCCACAACTAAACCTTGGCAAGGTCTTGTGTTACCACTAGCACCATACCCGCATATAGAAACACTCTCAATATTAATTCAATGCTGACACAAAGAATCTTTCGCCTCTGTCAGGAGACCGAACATTGGCCGCGCCTTTGCGGTTACTGTCCGTCAAGAATGTTTTTATATGACAAACTCATTGTAGGCAAGATTTCGAAACTTGCATTCGCCCCTTATAGCGGGGCTTTCTTAACCATTAGAAGACTACGAGTTCCTGAGGTTAATTACTCCCCAGCATGGATGTTACCTGCAGATAACATTAACCATATAGAAACACACTTGATATAGGAGATTACTCTCTCACGGATGAACCCGAATTTAATCAAATATGTTTTTATATGGAGCGGGATGCGAGAATCGAACTCGCAACTTCAACTTGGAAGGATGACGTTTTACCACTAAACTAATCCCGCATATTGATATGTATTATAGCGCAAACCACAATACATGTCAATAGTTTTTTACATTCCTACTATTTCTTGTTCCGCAAGGATACGTTTCAAACGATCCGCACAGAATGAAGCCGCAGGAGCATCTGGTTTTACCATTGGTGTCATGTTACATGTACCTTTGATATAACCGATAGCTTGTTGCACAACACAAGAACTTCCGTGTTCATCTGATTTGTTTAAGTCCAAATGAACTTCAACATGAAAATCTTCTAACACATCAGCCAATGTTTGGAACAATTCTGAAACCTTATATACTTCTGTCATCAGCCGCATAGCAGGTTTACTTTTCTTATGGTCATAATCCATTTCTCTATCAACGTAGCCAAATATTTTACAACCGTGGCGACCATCAATATGAACTACAACTGCCAATGCATAGTCAGCATACCATACACCGCCTACTCTAACACGTTCGGAGTCAGCACCAAGATACACTTTGGTATCTTTTCCTTGTTTTGCAAGAAATGATTTGACTTCTTCTACATTGAAATGTTTCATATCAATCACCTTTATAAAAATTGGTATCCCGTGAGAGAATCGAACTCCCGCCAAGAGATTTGGAGTTTCTTGTGCTACCATTACACCAACGAGATTCTGGTACCCAGAACAAGAATCGAACTTGTGATTAGCGGTTATCAGCCGCTTGTTATACCATTTAACTATCCGGGTAAAATTTGGAGGGTCCTGAGGGATTCAAACCCCCGACCGCTTGGTTCGTAGCCAAGTACTCTGTTCACTGAGTTAAGGACCCATAATCTGGTGGTGATAGAAGGTAACGATCCTTCCTTTGAGCCTTATGAGAGCCCCGCATATCCGTCTATGCTATATCACCTAAACTGGAAGCGGGTGACAGATTTGAACTGCCGATGCACCTGGCTTATGAGACCGGTGTGGTGACCTCCCTACCCGCTATAACTGGTCTCCGATGCAAGAATCGAACTTGCGCCACATGCTCCCAAAGCACGGATGATACCATTTCACCAATCGGAGTTAACTTGGTGCCCCCTGACAGAATCGAACTGCCGATTACTGATTACAAAACAGTAGTTATGCCATTTAACTAAGGGGGCTATACTCTTTCAATACCAAATCGTTTGGATCTGGATAATTATACCTATCAAAGTGGTCTTTGTTTGTCATACCGATTGGCATGATATTAGCACCGACAATGATTCTATATTTACACTCAGTTGGAGCCGTGAAGTGTGTTGCCCAAGCAGGAAACATAACTAGTGTTCCTGGTATGAAAGGCATCATCGCCGCTGGCTTCAACATCAATTCTTTTTCGCCAGATATTGCTGGCTGAATAACATATTTTTCTGTTCCTAGATTTGAGAATACCGTACCACTTGCATTGCCATCAATGTCAAACAAATGAAACGCACAACCTAAAAAACTATTTGCATGACTGTGTGAATGATGATGACCAAATGCTCTCTGTCTTGTTGACCACATACTGGTAATGCCACATTCTTTTTTGTATCCCATTTCACTCATAGTAAACTCTGCACATGATTGTATAAAGTCTGCTATCTTTTTTGCTTTAGGTTCTTTATGCATGGTTGCTCTAGTTATTTGTAATCCATTCTTTTCGCGGTCAGAAATGTAAATTTCATCTTGTGCGAAATGTCTTACCAATTCTTCTTCATCTTTATCCCAATCTGGATATTGATATCGCCAAACTGGCGTATAAAATAACTTATGTAACTCAACTTGCATAATATATCCTTATATGGTGGACCGACGGGGAATCGAACCCCGACCCGAGGCTTGCAAAGCCACTGTGCTCCCGTTATCACTATCAGCCCGAAATTTGTGATAGACTACTTATCCTACTGTACGCCGTCATATCAGAGCGAGGAATAAAAAAACTTGGTGCCCTAGGAGAGACTCGAACTCTCAGAACCTGGTTTCTAAGACCAGTACGTATACCAATTCCGTCACCAGGGCAATCTGGCTCCTCAGCGTGGGATCGAACCACGGACACCTTGATTAACAGTCAAGTGCAACTACCGCTGTGCTACTGAGGAATAAATACTAAAATGAATGATTCTAAAAACAACTACAGATATCTATACAATCTGCCTGAGAACGAAAATACTTTACCATCATACTGGACAAAGGAAAGAGAATTCATTCCTGATAAATTACTATCAGAACAAAAAAAAGATTTCGTTCTAACAGAAATAAAAAAACTTGGCGGTCCCAAGGGGTAACGATCCCCTTCTTTATGCGTGACAGGCATACGTGCGTCCATGAACACTTTGAGACCAAATTTGGTGGAGACAGTAAGATTCGAACCTACTCACCCGAAAGAACAGATTTACAGTCTGCCGCAACTCTCCCACTTTGCCGTGTCTCCAAAAACTATCATATAGAAACACACTCCAGGAATCGAACCTGTTACCCCGTTCAACAAGGCTATACCAACAAATCAATGGCCATTGATCTGAGTATGTTTTTATATAGACACCATATAGAAACACACTACCAGTCCCCGGGATTTGAACCCACTTCTCTTGTAGTTTACCACGACTTTTACGGTCGGGCAAGTAATGTGTTTTTATATAGACACCATATAGAAACACACTAGAAGTCCTATCCTACGAACCCTGCACGGGATGTGTTTCTATATGGTAGGGGTACAGAGAATCGAACTCTGATTATCTGGTTAAAAGCCAGGTACTTTCGCCGTTAAGTTATACCCCCAAGTTTGGTGCCTTGAGAGAGAATTGAACTCCCACTCAAGCGATTATGAGTCGCCTGCTTTACCATTAAGCTACCAAGGCATTATACCATTTGTTTTGCTGACGCACTATTTGCTATGCTCAACGGAATTATTTGCAATTTTACCGTTTCTATACATAGTTACTCAAGGTTGACGTTTACCTCATGGCTTACATCAGCAAAACAAATGGTACACCTAAGGAGAATCGAACTCCTCTTTCCGCCTTGAAAGGGCAGCGTCCTAACCGATAGACGATAGGTGCAAATAAACTCTACAAATTTTTAAAGAACTTAGTTGATTTCTCAACTCATGGATGTAGTATAACACAACCACATCTTTTGTCAACAACTTTTTTAGTGTCGTTGTTTTTTTTACAACTGGAGTTGGTGACAGGATTTGAACCTGCATAAAACAGATTTGCAATCTGCTCCCTAGCCTTTCGGGTCACACCAACATAAAATCTGGTACCAGCGGAGAGAATTGAACTCTCTCAAGAACGCTAATCTGGCGCTAAAAGGTGTATAAGACCTCTCTGACTACCAAGTCTCGCTGGCATTTGGTGGAGAGCCAGGGAGTCGAACCCTGTGACCTACTTTCGTAAATCTACGGATTAGCAATCCGCTGCATTACCATCCTGCCCGCTCTCCGAATTTTGGTGGAAGCGGTGAGATTCGAACTCACGGACCCTTTCAGATCGTCTGTTTTCAAGACAGGTGCAATAAACCGGACTCTGCCACACTTCCATTAACCATATAACAACGCACTATCCCTCACTCACTTACGATTGACGTAACCAGCGGAAGTTAGTAACCTGCTCATGCGTTACTAATAATGCGTTTTTATATGGCACCCGAAATAAGAATCGAACTTATACTAAGAACTTCAAAGGCTCCTGTGCTACCACTACACCATTCGGGAATAATAAACTCTACAAATTTTTAAAGAACTTCATCATTGTATCACGGACGATCCCGTTTGTCAATGATTGTGTTGCATTCAAGCAACAAAAAAACCCTAGATTTTTTAGGTCTAGGGTCTTGTGTTTGGAATCTTTTTTAGGACTTTTATCCGTCCCATCCTTCATTTACACAAAACCCATTAACTCTTCCGGCTGTATCACTTACATTAATCTCTAGGCAATAACCGGGTAACCACAACATTGGTCGTGTTGACTGTTTAAAGGAGTGTATCGTTTTCATCATAGTATAATTATATATGCTTTTTTTCTTGTTGTCAAGCGTTTTTTTGAAAAATTTATGGATTATTTTTATTGTGTGGTACATCAAATACAAAAGTGATTCGGTCAACATCGCCGACATTTAATGCGCTGTGTGTTAGCTTATTACTGAACCAAAAGAATGTCCCAGGTTCAATGATGTGTTCCTCGCCATTGCATTCGTATCTGTATTTTCCTTGAAGTGACAAATGATAGCGATCCTTCTTTAAATAATAAGTACCATCATCAATGTGACTGCTGACAGCACCACCAACGGGTAATCTAAAGAAGGCGCATCGGGCTGGTTTCTTTATGCCGTAAGACTTCCAAAATTTATGAATTTCGGTGTACTTATCATATAAAACCGTGCGCCGTAACATTTCAGAATCTTTAACATTCTCGGACGCATCACGAACTACCGCCATTTGGAGAGGAAGAAATCCATACGGATCCTTATCTCCTAATGTATTCTCAAATTTACCAACTGCTTTCCAATCTTCTGGATTGTCCAATACTTGTTTTAGTATTTTACTCACATCAAGATTTTTAGCAATGAAACGAAAATTGGTATCTCTACGCGGCATTCATTTTACCTTTGGTCCATCAATATCACGAACTTCACCGTTTGGATGCAAGTATGAAATGCGCCCATCTTCATTGATGTATGCGGTACCTTCCCAGAAATAATCTTTCTCGCGGAACCGTTTTACTTTTTCCTCGCTATATTCTGCGATATCAAATTTCAACACACCAAGATGTTCTTGCCAGTTGTCATCTGCACTTTCTGCAATCAACATAGCATCCGCTTCATTGTCGCATTCAACAACATGGACCATGCGGAAAAGTCCTACAGTTTCAACAATATATTTCATTTTATGCCTCTACGGAAACAGATTTAACAGAGTCCCAACGGAACGAACGCCAGCCTTCTTTTTCAACATCAAAGACTGCAATGGCTTCACCAGATTTTTCTCGCTTGTCTTCACCTTTCGGTGCGTATTCGGTGGGAATAACTCGTTGGCTAAGAGTGCAAACCATTGAGCGGTCAGTACCATCTTTTTTTGTGAATTTAACGGTAACAATACCATCAGACAAAAGTTGGTTCATCCATTTACGATTCACTTCATCATTTGTGAATCCGACATTAAGGTTAGTTTCAATCATAATAAATTCCTTTAAGGTTTAGATTTCAATATTTTAACAGAAAAAATCAGGTCTGTCAAGTACTCCTTGAACCATTCAGACGTTTTTTCCTGCTTCCGTATAATTGTTCCAAATGTACCAGTGCCAGACAATCCCTTAGCATAAACTACGGGATCGGAAAAAATAGCTTCAAATGTATCATCAAAGTTAAATTCACCATCTTCATCACGGCTAAAAAGTGCAACATGGTATTTGTCGCCAGTTTCACTGCCTTCAACCGGGGCACCAAAATCTTCTTTGTATTTTATGTATCTAAATTCTTGACCATCTCCATCTTCACCATTCGGAAGAAAAATTAGTCCGTCATATCCATCCATTTCAGATTTATACTGAGGCATTTTTTATATCTTTATGAAATTTAGCTTGTTCTTTTTTTCGGTCATACAATTTGACGCACTTGACCACACGCATCCTATACTTAGGTGTGCGAAGGTCTTTTGCTATCAAATTGCGCGGCTTAGTATCCATGTTCCAACTCCGAGTAAAATTACCCATTCTACCAATGTGAATTTTAACGACATTCTGTACCAAAGGTCAGAAAGATTTTGTTTTAGTTTACTGTTCATATTTCCAATTAATCTCCATTACAATGTGTTCAATCGCTTCCAAAACTTCTTGCGGATCAGCATCATACTTCCGAATACGGCGCAATTCCTGTTGTATGTCAAACAATGCACCAAATGCTTCGGTAGCATTGACCGCATAATTATGTTCCTGTTTTTCTTCGGGCAAATTAAATTCTAAAATTGCTTTCATAGTATTTTTCCAATTTCGGAATAAATTAATTGATCCAATTCTTTTTGATAGTCTTGATTGAGCCTGCGCTTTTCGTAAATTTTACGCACCAATTCAGAATAAACAAAACCAGGACTTTCTGTTCCTCGCAATTCCAATTCATCTAACAATTCTTCGGTATCAAAATCACTCAAATCAACTTCAACTTCTACGTAAGCCATTTTATTTCCTTAGTTACCAAAAATTATTCCGATTTGCAATATTCAGCAAAACCGCCCAAAGAGCCAGAGAAAACAACTTCACCAGATTCTTTTACCACAACTTTATTAGGATAAACATGATACTCATAATCCACACCGCCATCATCATCGGCATCTTTTATGGAATGAATGTAAAAACCACCGACAGATTTTTTGAAGTGGGCAACTAGTTGAGCGGCTAAACAGCCCATGCCGTTAGCAAATTCACCCATTTCAGGCTTGCCGGGGATGCCATTGCCGACTTCAATTTTATTTAGAAAGTCAGCCAACTCTACACCGTGTCCAGATGGATAACCATCAAACTGGCGATAAAGACATATCAAGGGAGTTTTACCCTCATAAACATAAGTCAAACACCGTGTACCCATTTTTTACTCCGAATAAACTAAAGATGATGTACCCTCATACCGTGATTCTTCTTCATTCCAAGATGGAGGTTTTCCACACTCAAAATGCATCACATCACGGCCCCCAAAATCTTCCTCAATGTTTAAAAAATAAACATCTTCGGTAGAATGCCAATCGCTACACCATTCACAATAAACTTTAAATCCCTTAGACATTTTTGAAACCCAATTCATTGTCCATCATAAGCATTTTGCAGATATTTAAAGCCTGCCGAATTTGTTCGGTGTAAATACCGGTGGAATTTCGTTCATTCATTTCCTGAATGTCAGACATATAACTACAGATAATCATTCCGATACCTGAAAATTTATAGGTAATTGACCGCTCAATTGATTCCATGATTTGGGCTTTTGGTGAGCCGTACATCTGGATTTCACGGGAGTTTTGAATCGCTATAGACATTTCGTTCCTTTATCAAT
>Ga0209296_1000950_pt1 | contig 23719 bp, 29 predicted proteins | sample S_130206_EF_Meta_FD_187319 | JGI IMG/M metagenome (GOLD analysis project Ga0209296, IMG submission 187319) | Freshwater microbial communities from Lake Simoncouche, Canada to study carbon cycling - S_130206_EF_MetaG (SPAdes) (version 2) | ecosystem: Environmental > Aquatic > Freshwater > Lake ...
GACGAACAAACTCCAGCAGATGGCGTCAGGATTTGTCTACGATAACAAGACGATAGCGTCAGAGGAAAAGGGAAAGTTCACTATGAAACAGAAGGTAATCTGGTTCTCGTCGCACAAGTTTGAACTGATCGAAGAGATCCTGAACGAGAACCAACGCGACAACACGATCATCGTCTACAACTACAAGGAAGAACTGGCCGAGTTGCTGCGCCGGTATCCCCACGCCCGCACCATCGACGACTTCAACGCCATCCAGCGGTGGAACGCGGGCGAGATCGAGCTGCTACTGATCCACCCCAAGTCTGCCGGGCACGGCCTGAACCTTCAGTTTGGCGGCAGCAAGATCATCTTCTTGTCCATGCCCTGGTCGCTGGAGCTGTTCGAGCAGACGGTGGGACGCCTGCACCGGGGCGGCCAGACCAAGGATGTCTGGTGTTATCTGCTGATCTGTAATAAAACTATAGACGAACGGATTTGGATCGCGCTTCAGGACAAGCGCGCGATCTCTGACATAGCACTTGAGGAACTGACAGCATGAACTGGCGCGAGATCAATAAGGCGTTACCCGATATGGACGAGGACACCGTTCGCCGTCTGCTGGATGATGAACGCAATGGCGAGCAGCGCCAGTCAGTGCTGATTCGCCTGCATCAACGCTACACGATGTTGCGAGCTACGCGTGAGCGCGCAGAGATCCTTGGCGGCGCGGCGCTTCCAGAAGTAATGGCGCTCACTTAGGCCATGTCGGAGGCTTTGGCTTTGACCTCGGCCACGCGGCGGCTCCAGCCCTTGCCAAACGTGTCAAAGGTGGTCAGCCGCTTAAGGAAGGCAAGCCGCATGTCGCAGAGAGCATCAATGGTCTGCGCGGGATCGCAAGCCGCGATAGCTTCTAATGATTTGGGGCCAATTACGCCGTCTGCAAAGACACCTGCAATTTCTTGAAGATATTTTGCGGCGCGGCGGGTTCCAGAATTTACGGCCAAATCATACGTCGCGTAGTCCACGCCCGCCGGAAGCTGGTCGCCTTTGATCTTGTCCCAGTACATGGCCTTGTAGAATGGCTTCACGGCGTCAGGCGTCAGGCCGCGCATCTCAATCTCGGTGACATCGCGGTTGAGATACGCCTCCCAATTTTTCCGCGTGACCCCAAGATTGGTCATGCCGCCGGGGTCTTTTGGATGGTCAACAAATCCGCCCTCGTCAGCAATGACGAGCGCAAAGCATTTGTCAAAGTTGTCTTTCACCGGGCGACGCCTTTGATCTTTTCGAATGTGCGAAGGCCGCCCATGCCGAGCATGGCGAAGACAAGCTGCCAAAGCATGTCGTCAAGCTTAGGCGGCGCAGCCAGATGAATGCCCATCGTAAGCGTGATCCACATGATGAGAGGGGCCAGCACGTACTGGTAGGCCAACGCCAGGCCGCACGTCCATCCGATAAACGGACGCCAGCCAGACACGAAGACGTTTGCGTTGGCGGCTTCGACGGCGTTCACATCAGTCTGGGCCTTGTCCCAAGCCTGAAGGCTCGACCGCAGTTCGCTTTCAGCTTTGGCCTTGGCTTCTGGGTCAGGCACAAACTTGTCGAGAACTTTTAAGCCCGCCGCAATGGCGTCGTCAATTCCAAAGCTCATTTGTCGGCCTTTCCGTCAAGTTTGTCGTAGATGCGTTGAAACATGTTTTCGATATGATCCATGCGCTTGTCCATGTCGAGCTTGCTGACATAGGACTTAGGCAGGTCTATCTCTAGATCGTGAAGGTCTGATCTCAACTCTTTGACCGCGCCCCACAGTTCGCGCGCAAACCAACCGCCCGCGCCAATCGCGGCGACGCTGATCATGTTCAGGATGTTCTGCGTATCCATTACAGACCTACTGGTTAGTGTCGTTATACATCATAGCGCCGGGCAAAAGAAAATTACGGACAGCGGACGGAGATATGCCTTGTGGGGCCAAAGCGTTACCTACGTTACGCGCGCGTATGCCTTCCGCAAATTTGTTGGCAATAGGCATCGCTTGCGCCGCTCTTGCGCTTTCCGCTGCTTTACCGATGGCTCCTGGGGCCGCAAAAAATAACGACCCAAATGGCCCGGTTGCGGCGGTTCCTACGGTTCCGGCTAGTGCGGACACAAGATTTCCAAACATGCTAGTGCGGCTAAAACCGGGCATTAAATTTTCTAGAGTTTGAAGTGATTTAGACCCGATATTTCCGTCTGCTATGTCCTTGATAACTTTCTGTTCTGCGGGGGTGTACTGCGCCAAACGATCTTCATTTTTAGCAAGCGAAGAAAATTGCGTGCGAAGCGCCTTGATTGGGTTATCAATTGTGGATGCGTCGGCTCTATGGATAAGCGTCTCAATTTCGGAGCTTTTCGCCACTGTACGAAATTTGTCACGCGCGCTGACAAGCGCGTCTTTGACTGTGTCAGGCGCGGCAGCAGGAAGCAATGGGTCTTTGGGGACTACGTTTGACGGATTTATGTCCTTAAGCGCGTCGTCAAGACTGCGCGATATAGTTGATAAAACTTTTTGTTCGCCACCAGAAGCTTCATACGCTAGATCGCGTGCTTTCCCACGCAGTGCGTCAAGCTGCGTAAGCGATTGCGGCGTTTGCGCGCGGGTTTCCAAAACTTGGAGAAAATTTCGCGCCGTTGGGTCAAGCTCTTCGACATATCGCGATTTCTCCAGAGATTTCTTAACGTCGGCAATGGTTGACCGAAGCACGTCCGGATGAATTGCTAAATTGGAGTTATCCATCACGGCGTAATCAGCTTCCGCCGCCGCCCGCAACGCATTTGTAGTTGGCGTCGCCGCTTCCGCAGGACGAAGCGCATTTTTGGCGACGTTTACCGCGCCGGAAATTGTAGGCGACAACGGGTCTATGACCGTGCTTGCACCTTGCGCCAACTTTGCAATCTTAGGTAATTCCGCAGCTTTTGCCGCCGCCGCTACCTTTGATAGGCCACCTGCTACAGGCCCCGCAAACACACCACCTAACGCCCGCCCGCCCGCCTCCGAAGGTGACGCTGCGGGGCCAAACATGTAGTCGGCGATGTCTTGCGAAGTTGGAAAGAACGGTTCTTTACGAACAAGACCTTCCACGTCGCCTATGAGGCCGGGCATTGCCGTGACAGCGCCTATTGGCACCCCAACCGCAACGTCGCGCCATTGCTGACCTACTTCCGCCAGCGTTGGGATTTGCACTTCAGCTTCCGGCTGGTTTTTAAGCACACCCTTGCGGCGCGCGCGCTCGGACGTTGACCGCGCGGAAGGCATACCTTCGCCTGTCGCTGATGCGTCAAGCGTAAAGCCAGCAGGCAGTTCTCCCGCCGCAGATGCGGCAGGCGGCGCGTCAAGCGTAAAACCGGGAGGAAGGGTCGATGCCATTATTGTGGTGTCCATTGCCCGTTGCGGAAGACAAGTTTTGCGCCATTAGGGCCAGTTGCTGTTTGGCCTTCTGTATACTTGGTTTCCTTTGACGCTGCCGTCGCAAGCGCACCGGCAGGCGGTACGCTAGCCGTCTTCTTATCTTCAGCCGCCGGGCTAATTTGCATTGGTTCCCCGCTGGCGGCACTTTCAAGCATACTTTTCAAATCTCTCAAAGTTGCCAAACGAGAATTGGCGGGCACTAATGGATCGGCAATTCGACCAACCATTTTTTCCACGACTCTACGGTCTTCGTTAGAGAAACCAGCGCCAAGTTTACCGTTTACAAAATCCAAAAGAATCTTGGATTGGAACGTCTCTAAGCGGTTAATGTTTGTCATGCCCGGCGTCGCCGTACCAAAAGCGCCGCGCGCCAACGCCCCGCCAGTTTCCAGCAAGCCAGACGTAGATTTTTTAACGATATTCTCAAGTTCAGGATCGGCCACAAGTTTAAGAACTTGCGCGGCGTTTTGTTTTTTGCTGGCTTCTTCTTGTGTCGTTTTAACACTTGACTGCGCTATTTCGCGTGCGGTTGTTTCAGCACCTACTTGTTCCGCTTTGCGGGCCTCCGCCGCAGCTAAAATTTGCTCGACAGTTTGCGGCGCGGCGGGCGACATACCTGCGGCGGCAGGCGGCGTCGCAGCCGCCGTTTGCGCGGGCATGGCGGCATTAGCACCCGGTGCCCCCGTCTCCGACATCTGGATCTGACCAGTTCGTTTATTGCGAATGGCAGGACGACCGCCGATGGTAACGGCCTCTAAATCCTGCGCGCTGGTTCCGGTTTGAACGATGTTACGCACATTTTCGGGCGTAAATTCGCGCGACGCAATTGCAGGAAGATCGGGGTACACGCTGGCAAGTTTATCGTAGAGTTTAAAATATTGATCCGGGGTCTGCGCGGTCGCAAAAGCGGGCGCAAAAAGAGCCGCAGTGCCCTGCATAAGATCAAGCTTGGCTTTATCATCCAAACGCTTTGCCGTTGAAGCTTCAGCAGTCATTTTGGATGTTAAACCGTTAAATTTTGCAATGGCCTCGTATGCGTCGGGATTGGTGCGGCGCAATCTAGTAAGCGCATCAGGATCTGTCAGGCTATCATTTCCGCTAATGAAATCGCGCGCGGCGGCTCCCGCCTGAAGAGTCCTTTTTGTCTCTGCCAGTTTAAGCCGCGATTCTTCAAGCGCGGTTTGCGCGGCTTGCGTACTTACGCCAATAGAGCCCATCGACGCGGCATGGCGTTGAAGCGCCAACGCGGGTTCGTAATTGCCTGATGCAATAAGACCCTTAATGACATCGGGCGTTGCTTTGCCGCCTGAACGGCTAAGGATAGCGTTTAGTGCGTTTTCTTTGTCAAGTTCTGCCGCCCGCTGTTGCATAAGCATGTTGGATGTCTGCATTTTTTGCATGTGTTCAGCCACGCCCAACATGTTGGGGGCTTGAAACTGCTGAAGCTGCGGAAGCGTGGTGTTATATTCGACCATTGTCGTCAGCCCCTACTGTCCTTTGAAGTAACTGTTAATTTGCCCGTAGTCCGCCGAAGTCATAGGACTACCGCCGCTGTACGGGTTCATTCCGCCAAAACGGTTCAGGTACTGATTTTGCGTGTACGCGCTCATGCCTTGGCTAAGCGCGTTGTTGACCGCGTTTGCTTGGTTCAGGTAGCCAGACGCCTGCGCGTTGCCACCCGCGACCGCAGCCTGTCCCAGACCTTGGCCCAGATTACCAGCTGCGCCTGTCAGCTGATTGGTGCTGGATTGTCCAGCGCCCATCAAACTTTGCAGCGGGTTCAACTGATTGCTGCGGTTGGTCTGATAACGGTTGAAGGCGTTGGTGTATTCCTGCGACCCAGCTTGCTGGCCGTAGTTCGTTGCGGCTTTGAGCGCCGCCCCAGAAATCATGCCGCCGCGCGCCGCAGCCTGCGCGTTCAACCCCTTCATACCTTCGCTCAACCGAAAGGCGTAACCAGGATCTGCCGTAAAATCTTCCATACCAAAATCGCGCGCGTACTTGCCGTAGCCGGGCGCAGTCTTGTCGCCGCCCAGCCCCAGCAACGTCATAAGCTGGTTTTGGCTGGTAAGCCCTGCTTCGCGGAACGGCGCTTGCAGTTCAACTTGCTTGTCAAACATTGCCCGCTGCGCGGCGGCGCTTTGCTGCGCTGCATTTTCCTGAGCGTTTGCAGCTTGGCTAGATCCATATAGACTTGCGCCTGCGCCTAGAACGCTAGCACCCAAAATGGCAGTTTCAATACCCATATCAGTTGCCCCTCACCAGCGCGCCGTCTTCGCGAACCTTGAACCCAAGGCGGTCGAAGATACCATACATATGCTCATGCCCTGGCATGATCCGCGTGTAGGCGTTCTCATGCGCGAACAGTTCCGCCAGTACCCCTCGCGTTGCCCACCGCCGCCGCCACTCAGGCAGAACAGACACATGAACTTCGCCGTCTTTGAAGTACGCCGCCCCTACACAGGTATCGTTGCGGACTATAGCCTTAACGTCCCAACTTTGCAAAATGTTTGCGTAATCCTCGTATGCAACTGGTTGAGACCAATCCGTAGCGCGAAATCCAACCTCCAGCGCCAGATCCCGGTCATCAACCAACCGCGTTGCCATACGCCACCTTACTCGTACAGGATGTTGACGCTACCGGCGTCGAACGTGTCGGTGCCGTTGACGGTGGTAAGGCGAACGCGGTCAAGGGTGCCAGCAAGAGATGGGGTTGCGCCGCCACAAAAATGTGTACCACTATTAGACACAAGAGATGTGGTTCCAGATGAAATCCATGTGTTGCTACCAAATAGACAAAGCGTAATATTGCCGCTGTACACGCTTGCCGCCGTTAAACTTGATGTAACCAAAATACCAGCCGTAGATGTTGCAGAAACTACTATACTAGTTACGACTGACGCCGACGACGAATATCCGCTTGTTGTTACGCTACCAGATCCTATTTGAATAAGAATATTGCTTGTGCCGTTGGTGCTAATACCGCTTAACATGATCGTGATGCGCTTTACCCAAGACGGAATGCTTGTAAAATCCACAGACGTTCCGCTTGTTGTCGCGACGGCGGTCCCCTGCGTAATTTTTTGCGTCGGCGTAAACGTTGATCCATCAGTTGAAAATGGCACTTGTCCAATAGCGGTAGCTAAACCGGTGGACGGCGCGGCGCTAGTCCAAGTTGTGCCATTAGATGTCAACACATTTTTGTTTGTGCTAGGCGCGATTGTTTGGAACGCCGCCGTATTGTTACCCAGCAAAACGGAATTGGCGGCAAAAGTTGCCGCGCCAGACCCACCGTTAGCCACGCCCAAAGGTGATGTTAGACTGACAATGTTGCCGTTTGTGATTGAACCGCCGTAAACGATATTGTTGATAAGCTGGAACGCGGCTCCATCGTATTCAACCAGCATCATTTTGCCAGCCTGAATGTCTCCCGCAGACAACGCCACGGAACCATTCTTGGTGATGCTTGTAGCGGTCAAACTGTCGATGCTAAGTGTTGCCGCGCCAGTGTTGGTGTTGGCGGCGATGAAACTGTAGATTGCACCGGTTGCGTAGGCCGTCAGCGTGGGCGTAGCTGTAGCGGTGATAGAGTTTGTGCCCGCGATTGAACTGAGTTGGCTGTTGATGCCAAACGGATCATTGATGGACGGAATGCCGTCGTAGGTGCCGATAAGTTGGTTCGTTGAATTGTACAAGACAAACTTTAGCAAGACGCCTGTAGCTTGCCAGATTTCGTTTGGAGTACGACCACCTGCGTTTAGAATAATTGGGTTGGTGTTAGCTACCGTCCCGGCGCTGGTCGTGTAGGTTGCCAGTAGCGTGGTGGTGCCCGCCGCGTAACTGTACAGTTTGCCGCCAGCCAACGGGGTGCCGTTGTCATCAAAAAACTGAGCGCCTGCGCCAGCAAAAGCCGAAAGGTTGTAGGTTGTCATTGTCCGATCCTATAGTATCTGCGCCACAGTCAAAACTGTACCTGGCGCTGCGGGATATGCTGGGGAAGTGCTGGCGGCGTAGGTTGCAATCTGAGCATAACCTAGCTTGGACAGTCCGTACAGTTCGAAATATTCGCCAGCGGCAAACGCGTAGGTGAAGTTTACGGCCATCAAAACGCTACCTGCTACGCCCGCGTGCTGGGATGGAACCGTCGCGCGTCTAGCGGTGGCGGCAACATCCGCGCCGTTGACGCGAAGCCAGACGGTCATATCGTCGTCATTGGACGCATCATTGTTGGTTAATTGGAGCGAAGCATTGATGATGTACCGGCCCGCCTCCACGACAGTGACGCGCGACGACGCCAACGTAAACCCATGCGTGGCGTAGGTAAGCCCTACCGGCACAATGGTGGGCGTGTCCGCCGCCCAAGCCGTGCTAGTGGTGTCGTAGAACGCGGCGTTGGTCACTGCTGCCGCAGCGACGTTGTACAGGTATTCAAAGTACCGAAACCATTCGCGTGAGGGCGTCCGGTTGTCGTCTTCCGTAATGAAAACGCGCGAGCCAGGGATGCGGGTTTCGTTAAGCATTGGTGGCGCTCGCAATCAGCTTTGCGCCCATGATGTAGACCGGCACCGGGTCTGTCCCAGAGATCTCGTACACCCGGTCGCGGATCTTCTGGGTCATGCCAAGCCTGCGCCACAGAACGCGCTTGCCGTACTCGCCAATCATACCCATAGGCCGCCAATGTTCGTTAGACCAAGTATGGCCGCCGTCATCAGACCAACGCAGCATAATTTGAGGGTCTGTCCCCTGCACAATCACTGCGGTTGTTGTCTCTTCGGACTCCCCACTGATAGCATCTGCGGACACCGCGTTTGACGATATGCTGCTAAGATACGTAGTTACCGCAGGCGTTCCGCCGTCCAAACCCACGCCTGACTCGCAATCAAGTTGCAGGCTGTGCTGGGCGGTGCGCGTCAGATTGTTGGTGTTGGGGGGCAACGCCCGCCACGAACGCAGCCATTTTTGGGTACGTCCGCCATCCGCAAACAGCGTCAGATCGTATGTGTAGATCTCGCCAGATTGGTAATCGCCTAAAGTGATGGCGTTGTTGAAGAACGTCTGACACGCTGCGCGTTGGCGGGTAAAATCGCCGTTGGCATATCCGGCACGTTCGTGCCACGCATTTGTAGCTACATCGTACACCCACGTTGCGTTGGCGGACGGGAAAGATAGGACGTAGAAAGCGTGGCCGTCTTGCTGGTATGTATACGCTGTTGCGTCGCTGATGTTCGGATATTGCTGGATCTGCCACTCGACAGCGTGGGTGCTGACGCGGACGCCGCTGTAACCTTTGGCACGGTAAACAATGCCTTTGCCGCGTGTGTCTGCACCCAACCAAAAAACTGAGTTGTCGAGCTTGGCGACGGAGTACGTAGCGGCGCACCCGGTCTCCATGAACGCGCCTTGAATGCGCTGGAGGGGAAACCCCGCATTGCCCGCGTTGTACCAGACCTCAACCGTATTAACACCAAATAGCCAAGCTTCAGAGTGATCCGCAATGGAGGACACCAGATTGTCAGGCGAACCTTCCGCGCTGGCAAAGTCCAACGGGTCAATCGACGTACCGTCGAGAATGGCCGTGGACCACACAAGTTGGCTGTTTGGCTCTATGTAGATGAAATACCCATCCAGATATGAGACCGTCACCGCGCCCGTGAAATCGGGATCGGTGATTTGACCAAAAGCGTTTGTGGTGTTGTTGAAAATATAGCTGGGGCCATTGCAAGCTACAAAGAGCTGGATGCCGTTGTCTGCCATCGACACGGGGCCGTCGTTGGCGACCGTACCCAACATAATCGCACGGTAACTGGTATCGACTTGGTACAGGCTATTGCCTGAGACAACGTACATGTAGTTGCCGTAGGAATGCAGCCCACGAATCGGCCCTGTACCGATAGTAGCAAGCGTCCGCAACCCAGGCGCACGTTGAAGAAATGCGGAGGTTTTGCCGCCAGAATCCTCCGGCAGTACTTCGGGGAACATGTTGATCATGCGGCTGTCCGCAGCGTTGACGCTGCGGGCCGTATACGCGGAGCCAAGGATGGGCGTCTGCATCAGAAGTTTCCGGCGAAGATGTTAAACCGCTGGCGGGTGCTGACGATAGCGTAGGGGATCGACATGATGTCGTCAGGATTGTTGATCCGCTTGAGATTGCGTTTGGAATACATTGCGATGCGATTAACCGTAGGTGGCGGTTCAATGCCAAACTCAGGGGCAATTTCGCAAGCCAAGTTGTACCGAAACGCTCGCAGGTAGCCGGGCGGAAAATACAATTCCGTCGCCAATGTTGCGGGTTGCGTCAACTGCGCCGCCGATATGAAGTGCCACTCCAACACCTTGGTAGGAACCGGGTAGATGTGCATGTCGACGTTGGGGAAATTGGTATTGATCCACATTACCTGTGGAAAAGTGCTGGTCACAGTTTTGACCGCAATGCCGTCGTACTGCTGCTGGTTGATTATCTTGATGCCATACGAGATGCCGGTGGAGGCATCTACAAAATACGTTGCGTCGTCCATCAGAACCGGGCGGTCGCCAACAAAGTCGCCGGAAGGGCCAAGAGTTTGGCTAATAAGGCCAGGCAGCCATGAAAACACTTGCTCTTGCGTCGTGAACGTCGCAAGTTTTTCCGTACCCCAAGAATCAATCATTTGATTGAGTGCGGACAGCGCGTCTTGTGACGTACCAGCGGATGGCGTTTCACCTTCGGCTAAAACGCCAAGAAGGCGAAGGGCTCCGTTAATCTGATCCCCGGCTGTCGTCATGGTTTGTCAATCCCTCATTCAGCGGCTTGCGACCGCGTCGCCGGGGCGCAAGTTTGTTTACCGGCTCTGATGCGTCAGAGAACGGGGCTTCGCCAAGAGTATAGCGGCTCCAGCCATTCGTTTCATCATAAATCGCTTCGGCTTCCATAGTGGCGACTTTGGTGCCGTGAACTGGGTGGCGCATGTAAATCATGAATGTACCTGTTGGAAAAACGCCCCGCCTTGCGACGGGGCGTCAAAGGGTTAGTCAACGCGGTACAGGGTCCACGTCAAATCGCCGGTCTTACGGGCGAGGAAACGAGCGGACACGTTAGCCGCAATCGCCAACGAACCAACCGTAGACCAGCCAGTTCCGCCCACAACGGACACCGTGTTGGTGCCGCCGATGTTGATGATGACAACATCAAAACAGCTGTTGTCCTTGGCGCTGGTAACCAGAGCCTCAGTGAGAGCCGTCGTGGGGAGCGTCAGGTTAGCGACAGCGCCCGTGTAGGTGATGATGCCGGAAGTAAGTTCCGCAGCGGTAAGAGTAGCCGCAGCGGTCTTTGCAACGGGGGTAGACTGAACGCCAAGCGTGACTTCAGTAAGGTTACCGTCGCCGAGCTGGTAACCACCAGCGCCATTCGGAAGAGCCATGATATTCTCCTAAACAGTTGAAAGGGAGATCTGGGGCCGCAGCCCCAGAAAGAAGTGGTTAACCCCACATACGCACGGCCATAGGCGCGCGGATAACGGAGTAGCCGTAAAGAACGTCAATACGGCAAGGCATACGGTCGTTGTTGATGTCGTACTGGCGAACAATACGCATCGAGATGCCGTTGTGAACCTGACGAGAAGCCATGTCCACGCCCTGCGGCATGAGCAGATCGGCGGTGCCGAGCGTGATGGCGTTCTTGTTGTAGATAAGGTTCTGCGGATACGCGGTAGACGCCGCACCAAGGAAGGTGACCGCAGCGTTGTCCGCCGGGAACGCGTCCACGGTCGCCAGCGCCTGAGAGGCGGTGAAGATCGGGGGCGAGATCGCCACGTCCGTCCAAGCGCCGCTGGAAGCAGTGGCGGTGGCGGTGACAACGAACTGCTGCAAGCTGCCGGTGGTCTGACGGGTCTGCGGGTTGACCGAGTACACGCCAGCAATGGTGAACACGTCGCCAGCCCGAATCGTAGCGGAAGCGGTGCCGCCATCAAGGCTGATGGTGGATGCGCCCTGCGTCGTAACAGCGCCGTTGACGAGGATCGTGTCCGTGGTGGAGCGCGAGCCGGTCGTGTGCTGGACGATAGACTGAGACATGTTGATTTCGTCATAACCAAGAACCCCCTCGCCCATCATGCCGGTCTTGAACTGACGGCTGATCGTGCTAACGGGGTTAAAAAAGCCCTTCATGCCCTCGACCAGACCGGCGTTGGCAGCGGGGTTCACAGTGGCGTAACGCTGGTCCATAGGGACGGCGTACTCGTTCAGCTTCTGCTGGGCCTGAAGCAGGACAAGCGAAGTAGCCGGGGTCGTGCCGGGGGTGCCAACCGAGCTGTAGATGTTCTGGTAGGCGTTCGCCACGTCCGCGTCCACGCTGGCAGCAAGCTGGCTGACGCGGGGCTTCAGAACGCGCTCTGCGAAGTCATCCAACTGCATGGTGAGTTCGGCAGAGGTAAAGTTCACGCCAATGTGCTTCTGGGTAGAAACAGTCAGGGTCGTGAACTGCTCGTTATCGTCCTGAACCTGAAGCGCAGCACCGTTGGTAACGAGAGCGCGGTCGGGCAGGCGGATACGCAGCGTGGAGCCAATCTTCGCGCCTTCGACGGCGAAGCTGTCATCGTACTGGCGGTTCACGTTGCGCGAAAGCACCAGGTTGTTTTCAAGGATCTCCAGAGCCTTCCTGGTGATCATGTCGATTGTAAGAATGCTGTTAGCCATTGGTCAGCCTTTCAGGCGTAGAGGGTTAGCGGAATTTCGAGGCTTCCAGCTTCTTTACCTGTCGCGCCCGCTCTGCGGCAATCCATTCTGACGTAGTCATCGTTTTGATCGACCGTGGGTCAGTGGTGTCGAAAGCGGGAGCGCCACTGCTACGGGCAGTGACAGGCGAAATAGGCGTGGGCGCACTCGAAGATTTCTTGACCGGCGGGTTTGAAACCAAGGTGGCTTCAATTTTACCGATCTCCTTGGCCTGCAAGATGGGCGACAAACGAGAAATGCGGTCTGCTTCTTTGGGGTTGGACCCTAGGTAATACGCTACGTCAGGACCAACATCAGAGGTCTGGATCGTCTCGGCCATCACGGTCGTGATGCGAAGGTTGGGGTTGTACGCGACCTGTTCAAAGTCATCGTATTTGCCCCGCGCGTCCTCTTCGCGGTCGTGGTAAGCTTCTACGTATTCAGACCGCTGCTTTTGAACTTCCCGTTCCCGCAACATCTGTTCGGCGTATGCTTTCGCATAGGTTTCAACCGAATCAAACTGGTCGGGCGGCGGTAATTCAGAAAGCGCCGCAGGAGCAGACGCCTTTTGGGCTTGCTCCCGTTCCCATTTACGCTGCTCTCTTGCGAGGCGCTTACCGACTATGGCGTCCAATTCTTCTTGGGTAAAAGATTTGGGCGTTTCAGTCGTTTGATCTTCCGGCCTTGTATCATCAGCAACTGGAGCCGCCGTAGCTTCCTGTTCTGGCATGGACACCGGGGTGTCCACTGGGGCAAGCGTGTTGTCGTCGTTCATGGGTTACTCCGAGGAGTGCCTGGCTACCGGCCAGTCGGTTAAACAGAAAGGCCAGCCACTTTCTCTTGGAAAGCCTTCACACGGGCCTCAAGGGCCTGCGTAGCGGATGTCAGGTCAGCAGCACGGGCGTCAAGAGACGCCGCCGTAGCAGCCTGACGAAGTTCGGTAGCGTTGCAAGAAGCTTCTTGCCGAGACAGAAGATCTGCGCGGGCGGCAAGCGCCGCGTCGTTGTCCGCCTTGGCGGCGTCAAACGCCGCTCGGTCAGCTTTCAGCTGGGCCTGATCCTGCTTCAACGCCGCTTTGGCTTCCTTAGCCCCGGCAACCAGTTCGGCGGCAGCAATTTTGGCTGCGGCAAGTTCATCAGCAGCTTTGGCGCGATCCGCAACAGCGTCTTGGGCCGCAGACAACGCGCCCTGACGAATAGCCAGTTCGTCCCGCAACGCGGCCATCGTAGCCAAGTTCTTGGGAAGCTGGTTGGTAAAGTAGTCCATGTAGTCCATTGGGGCGCTATCCTGTGAGACGTTCATGGGCCACCTTTAGGCGTAATAGCTGATGTTGAGCTTGGCTCCCGCCACCTGCTCAATGAACCGGATCATGGTAAGATCGCCGTCGTACTGAAGCGTAACACCTACGGCGAGCGGCATACCCACAGACGTTGTAGGAACGATATTGTCGTCGCGCCAACGGACAGCCTGACCTTCGGGGGTAATGAGGGCGATTACAGGACGGCAATTCAAACCGTTGAGATCCACGGCAGGCACCGTCAGCGCCGTGGAAGAGCTGAGCGAGGTGATCTGCTGATAGCCTAACCTGGTAGTAATGGCTTTCAGGTTAATCGACATCATATTCTCCTAGATTCCGTGAAGGACCGAATTTCTATGAAGTACTGCGTCGGTCCCGTAACCGGCGGGGTGAAGGGGGTATACGTGATGTCTACTGCCTGCCCGGTTAGCGAGTATAGACCGTTTTGCGGGGAAAGCAAGAAGCCCCGCGTAATGGTTACACTACGACCCGTCAGTGCGTATGATCCGTTTTGCGGGAGGAGCGAAAAGCCCCGCGTGATGGTTACGCTTTGCCCCGTAAGCGCGTAAAACCCATTGTTGGCCGTTATAGAATACGCAACACTGGTAGATGGCGTATAAGTTATGACGATCAGGCCGTCACCACCGGAGCCGCCAGAAATACCGACTGTAGCTCGTATAGCTCCGCCGCCGCCGCCACCGCCGTAAACACTAGATCCGCCTGATCCGAAACTTGCCGTGCTGGCCCCGCCGCCGCCGCCTGCGCCGCCGCCGCCACCAATAGTCTTCAAAATATCTATGCCAATGCCGCCACTAGCGCCGGTTTCTTGAGGGTTTGCAATGCCGCCACCGCCACCGCCGCCGCCTCCGTTACGCCCGGCAACGGGCGGAGCTGACGTTCCGCCGCCAAATCCTTGAGAATTATTACCGCCTGTAGCCCCAGAACCGTTACTTCCGCCACCATTACCACCACCGCCGCCACCACGGGCACTAGCATTTGTCGCGTTATTCGTTCCATTGCCCCCCACAGCGCCGTTGCCATTGGGGCCGCCAGCTCCACCACCACCACCACCGCCGCTTGTGGATGTCGCAGTGTTGGCTGCGGCAGAACCCCCATTGCCGCCGTTGAAAGTTGCCCCGGTTCCGCCTGCTCCAACGGAGACAGCTCCGTTAATAGTCATTGATGCGCCGCCGCCGCCGCCCGCAGAATATGTGCCGCCAGCGGGGTTGGGGATAGTCGTATCCGTTCCTGAACCCGCAGTGGTTGTACCACTAGCAGCTACTATTCCCGTAGACCCAGCGCCGCCTGTGCCAACTTGAATTGATGAGATGGTGAATGACGCGCCCACGCTGTAATTTGAAATTGCGGTGTATCCGCCGCCACCGCCGCCATACCCGCCCCTGCGGCTTGCCGTTGTGGTATAATATGTGCCCCCACTTCCACCACCACCCGCGCCAACAAGGTAGATGGCGTTGTTAGCCGGGTTCCAGTCGGCTGGCGTTGTCCAAGATGTTACTGCGGTATTTGAAATGTAGTACACAACTTGCGGATAAGTGACAAACGCCGCCCCGCTTACGCGCCCATTGTTGGTTGAGTTGCCGCCCACATACCATGTGTAGGGTGTAGACCCATTAGATGTTGCTGTGTCGGGCGTAAATATAAGATCGCGCAGGGCCATGTAGTCGCCGCGCGGCGTGCCGGTGCCGGTGTAATTGATCGTTGCACTCGTGCCAGATGTGCCACTAGTCAGCGTCAATGTAGCGGTGGCACTGCCCGTTATGGGAGGATTAGCAGTAATAGTAGTCGTAGTGCTGGCAGGAAGAGTGATCGTGGACGTGGCCGTTGCCGCAAGGCCCACAAAAGTGTTTGCGCCTGTGACGGTTAGCGTCATGCCTGAAAAAGCAGTTTTCACAATACAGTTAAATGTAGAACCACCACCCGCAAAGGTTCTAGCTGCGGAGGTTGGAGAAAAAGTTATGTCTCCAATGCCGGTTCCTGCGGTAGTTGTAAACCCAGATGGAGCTGCGTTGTTGAAGGTAGGGACGTTTCCTCCCGTTATAAGAATTGATCCACCATTGAATGTTATATTTTTTGTTCCCGCCGCCGTAGTAAAAGCCTGCGGGCACGTTACAGTTTTACCATTTAAGTCCACTGTACCATTGGTAAGAGTGAACTGACCAAAATTAGAACTTGTTCCGGTTAACGTAAGCGCATCTTGAAGCACCCAAGTACTTCCTGACCCGTTAAAATTGATATTACAGTAAATTCCAAATCCACCAAAAGTGAGAGTTTTGGAGCCTGTCCCCGCGAACGTAATGGTAAAGTTGCTAGAAGCAGGATAAGACACGGTAGCCGGAGAAACTATAGTGACGCTGCCATGAATTGCCCAAGAGCCGGATGTTGCGGTAAACGAAATATCACCATCAGTTATAGATATATTGGCGCAAGAAATAACGCTTGCGCCGATTGATACTGTGTAACTACCCGGCCTATCAAAAAAAACATTGTCCGCAGAAGTGGGGACGGTTGTGTTGGCGGGGCCTCCAGAGGAAAGCGACCAGTTGGTCGCAATGTTCCAGCTTGTGTTGGCCGCACCCCTATAATATTTATCAGTCATCGTTACACCGCCGGGTCAGCGGGGGTTTCTTCAACCAGCTCTTCAACCGGTGGCGCGGTGACAATGGCGTACCAGTTGTCGTAGCGGGCCTGCTTCATGGCCTGAATTTCTTCTGGCGTGAAGGAGTCGTAATCGCTCACGCGCATCACCAACGCGTCCTTCAGGACATAGGGCTCCGTGCCAATCTCAAATTCATCGGCCACTAACCCGCTTTCCAGAACCTTGATAGCCATTACGGCACCTCCGTCAAAACCCAAGTTACTGTAATTTCGTCCCAAACATACCTTTGGTTGTCAGTCGGGCGTGGCGTAGGTGCTTCCCATTGGCATGTTGCGGCGTTTAACACCCAAGACGCATACGGTTTAGGAGGTATAAACGCATCAAGCATTTCGTTGTAAATAAAACCGATCCCGGCATAATTTTTTCGCATACGCCCATTGTAACTGGTTTGTTTCCAAACACCACCAAACAAATTGTTGCAAAAAGCTATTCCAATAGCTTCGTTTTCATTGCCTTGTTCATCTTTGCAGTCGTTATTTCCTACGACTATTACGCGAACAACAACGTTATTTTCGTCAAGTTTGGCAAAGTGCGCCATTAATTGCCCCCTTAGAAAGTGATGCTTCCGCTGCTAGTCCAGGTATAAATTTTGTTGCCGCCTACATCTGTAAGCGTTGGTGAACCCGTTGTAGATGTTGCGTCTGGGTATGTATTTGGGTAGCTTATAATAACAATACCCGAACCGCCAGCACCAGATGTTCCCGTACCGCGCTCATGCCCGCCGCCGCCGCCGCCAGTATTGGCTGTTCCAGCTACTGCTTGGTTAAACGAACCTGCGCCGCCGCCGCCTGTACCGCCTGCGCCTTGCGTTCCGGCGTATGCTCCACCGCCACCGCCACCAGCATAATAGGTGGCGGTTCCAGAAATAGATGACTGAGACCCAATGCCACCAGATCCGCCATTTGTAGTGCCTGTTCCTCCAACGGCCCCAGCGCCGCCGCCGCCAGCACCGGCAGTAGTTCCACCTGCTGCATTTCCGCCGTTATTACCTTGCCCACTTGTTCCTGAACCGCCAGTTCCGCCGTTGCTGCTGCCGCCGCCGCCAGATCCGCCCGTTGCACCGTTACCAAAACTAAAAGCCGGTGCGGCTCCACCACCGCCGCCTCCCGTAGATGTTATTGTGCCAAATACGCTATCGTTGCCATTTCCACCAATTGACGAGGTTGAAGCGGTTCCACCGGCTCCAACAGTTACGGTAATTGGCGATCCTGCTGTAACTGCGTAGCCAGTTGCAGTGCGATAGCCGCCTGCGCCACCGCCGCCACCACCATAATACCCGCCACCGCCACCGCCACCCGCAACAACAAGATATTCAACAGTGCTTGGGGCAGCACTGACCGCAGCTACAGCAAGAAAAAAATTTTTAGCAGCAAACATTATGGGGTGTATCCTTGCGCTATGCTGCCGTACCAATTGGTGCCATCAGCAATAAAAGTAAGGATGTCCATTTTGCCCGCAGTAGCGGTGATTGTAGGTGCGCCAGCAGTGCCCCATTTGACACCAGTAAATGTTGCCGTACCATTGCCAGTTGCCGCAGCTTGTTTTAACAGTAGCACAAACGATTTGCCCGCAACGTTTGTTGGCATGGTAAACGTGCAAGCCGTTGAAGCAGTCAACGTAGCCGTCTGCACAGTTCCATTAGTCAACGCAATGGTATTGGAAGTAGTAACTGTCCCAATAGCCACCACCGATTCAACGTAATTTGTAACGGTAGGATTGTTGACCGTGGGAGAAGTGCCAAGAACAATGCTACCGGAGCCTGTAACCGCAGCCGCCAAAGCGGTGCCAACGCCAGTACCTAATCCAGTTATGCCCGCAATAGGCAAACCCGTGGCATTGGTAAGCGTACCGCTGGTGGGCGTACCAAGAGCGCCGCCATTGACGACAAAAGCCCCCGCAGATCCGGTGTTGACGCCAAGAGCCGTTACCACGCCAGTGCCGGTAGTGACGGTTGATGGAGCCGCGCCTGCGCCGCCACCTACCATGATGCGCTTGCAGTTAGCACCCCTGGAAGACGCCCAGGTAGAAGAAGACCCAAAATACGGAACGCCGCCAGACGTGCCTGCAACTGTAAGGGCTAACGTGCCCGCTGCGGTAATGGGCGAACCAGAAACCGAAATCAGACCGCCGGTAAACGATTGCGCCACACTCGTGACGGTGCCTGTTCCGGTTACAGTGGTCCATGTAGGTACACCAGCACCTCCAGAAGTAAGCACTTGGCCTGCCGTACCCGTAGCCGAATACGCAAGGGCGGTGCCTGTACCGTAAGGAATAGTTCCTGCGGTAGGCGTTGCCGTGCCGCCAGTGCCGCCATTAGCCGTTGCAAGCGTACCGGCAAGCGTTATGGTGCCGGACGTAGTGATAGGCCCGCCGCTGGTTGTAAGGCCAGTTGTGCCGCCGCTAACATTAACGCTGGTGACGGTGCCAGTGCCCGCAGCCGTGGTCCATGTAGGCGCACCCGCACCAGCAGACGTAAGCACCTGGCCTGCTGTACCGACAGCCGAATAGGCCAGCGTAGCGCCCGTGCCGTAAGGTACGGAGCCTGCTACGGGAGTGCTGCTGGGGCCAATCTGAAGCGTTTTGGTAGCCGCCAACGTAATGAACACATTTTTGGTGCCTGCTGAAAACGACACCGCGTTGTTGCTGTTTGAAGACGCTAAAACGGTTGTGCGGGCAAACACGTTGGCGCTGGAATACGTACCCAGACCCACTTCAAACTCAGCCGTTGTCTGGCCTTGAATGCAGTAATAGAACGTGTCTCCCGCACTCAAAACCGCAGAAAAAGTCCGATAGCCCGTAGGGGCCGCACCCGAAACCGTAATGCTGCCCGTGCCCGTCGTGGTGGACGTGTCCTTGACACGATCTGCGGTTATGAAGGCCATAGATCTATCCTATCAGGTGGCTTGGAACACGCCATTTGTAGCGTCAAGAGTAACTGTTACCGTATCGCCGGACGTCACGGTAACACTGGACCCGTAATCCCAATACGCTACCGGGGTGTTTGTTGTAGCATCCCAAAGTATCGCATATCGAAACGTAAATCCAGCACCCGTTCCGGTCCATGCGGTGGGGCTTGCCAGTACTAGTTTGTACGTGCCTGCTGTCTGGGCGGCGGACGTAATGCTGGCAGTATTGCCGCCTGCCGTGTAACCGCCTCCCGTCGCCAAATCCGTAGTGCCCGCCGTAAACGTCGTGTCGGCAGCATTAACGGTAGCCGCAAGGGCTATTTTCCACGTATCCGTTCCAGCGTTGATGCCCTCCAAAAGAGGCTCGATAGCTGCGGTGTATTTGACGTAAGATGCAGTTGGCATGTGCTACCTCACGACAAAAACTTGAGCTTGTACAGGGTTGATAGATACAACCCTACAATCTCATCAATGATGTTCTGCAACGCGCTGTCTTTTTCGTCTACCACCTCGTATCGACAATCTTCAATCTCTTTGAGCTGGTTTTCTAAAAACTCGACCACATTGGTGGTTTTTTTGGCCGTCTGAAGACTGATGCCGCCAATCAAGCCATGACGGCCTTGGTAAGCTTCCGCAAACTTGTCCGCCAGGTCAACAATGCCATCGTAAAACCCTTGCAACGCCATGTGTTTAGCAAAGCTGCGGGTATTGAGATGAACCGAATGGGCTACATCGCGGCCAAGGAACAGATACCCTACGAAATCGGAAGCTTTCTTCATTGCGGCATTCCTTGGGGTGGCATTTCCATTGGCATTCCTTCACCTGGCAGCTCTTGGCCGGGCATTTCGCCCGCCAGATCGCCGCTGGTGATCATACCGTGAACCGTGCCCATGACGATGTCTTGGATCTGCTCAGGAGACATGGACGCTTGAACGGCTGCAAGGCGCTTGGTCTCGGCGTCAAACGCCTTGATCGTCGCTTCAAAGTTCTTACGTTCCAGATCCTGCATTTCAACAGACTGATGGACGTTCTGAAGCATTTTATGCATCATTTCCATCTCTTGACCCATCGCCTGCATCTGCTGTTCAGCAGCCTGAAGCGCCGGGGATTTGTCGTCCGTTTCCAAAAGTTTGGGATCAATGGTCTTGGCAAACCGCGCAGACATTTCCTGCGCGCCAGGCCAATCCATGTTTTTGATAAACAGATCGCCCGCAACGGCCCAAAGATTGGGGTTAGCCTGAAGAAGCTGCGACATGGAGTCAAGAGCTTCCTGACGCTTGGTCATGTAGCTTGGCCCGGTCGTAACGCACACATCGTACCTGCCAACGCCGGGGTTGTAGATCTTCTCAATCACAATGCTGGGGTTTTCAGGGCTGACGATCTTCTTGACCGGCTCTTGCTGCATGGGGTCAATCTTAGCCATGCTCGTTTCGCCGTCCATACCAATGATACGGGCGATGCGCTGCGTGTCGTAGATCTTGGGGATCATGTCTACGATCTGGCGGGTCGTGTAGCGGATGGCGCGGGCTAGGTTGTCAACGTAGTGATATGTGCCCGTATCGCCTTGTTTTTCGCGAGCCAAAATGGCCCGGCCTGACCGCTCGTTGCTGGTCGCGCCGAGGCTACTGTCGTACTGACCAGTGGTCGATTTGATGTCGTCAGACGCGCCTGCTTTGGCCTGTATGAGTCCAACTTGCGCCATAGGCGGGGGCGACCGCTGCGGGAGCGGCAGAACAGCGCCAGCGCCGTCCGTAACGTCAGGATTGACCTCCAGATAGGGCCAGTTGTTGACATTTGCGGTCTTCCACTGCTGCTCATAACCTTCAAACTGGCCTCCGTAGCCGATAAACGGCGCTTTGGGGGCCAACGCCAGCATTTCGGTCTCGGCAGACACCCAATAGTTGTACATCCGCTGGGCGTCTTTGGCGTTTCGCACCAATCCAGACACGAAAAGCCGTCCATCGACCTCAAATTCGTTGCCAACGACGCGGATGACGGGAATCCACTGGCCTGCCCAGTCGTTTTCTTCCAGCATCTCGTAGCCGTTGGTCTTGCACCACTTGACGCGCTTGCGGTCTACCTGGCGGCTCTTGAGAGGGGTCAACCCAGACGCCTTGAACATGGCGTCTTCGCGGCTGCCCTCAAATGCAGTGCGGTTGTCAGGGTACAGATTGAGCTTGGCGGGCTCGTATTCAATGTAGAAATACTCCGCAATGCGGACTACGTCTTCATTTAGCCAGTTGGACAGATTTTCGTCGCCAACGCCTTGCTGTTGGATAGACGAGATGGGCATGGCGTTTGGGAAAAGCCGGGCGTATTCAGACTTTGTGAGATCCTCGGTGATAAAGCACCATTTGGCGTCAGATCCGCATGGATCTTGAATGGTGGGGTCCATGTAGACACTAAAAGAGTTGCGAATGCGCCCGATGCGGATGTCTTGATCGAATGTATCATCGCTGCAATATTCCGTGAGCAGTCGGATGTAGCCCTCACCATACGTTACCTGATTTTCGCAAGCAGTATCGTAAGCCACGTCTGCGTCCGAGATATACTCAATATGGCGAACGATGCCATCGTAGATTGCAGCAACTTCCACGTCTGCCTTGTCGTCAGCAGGAATGACCTTACCGCTTGGTCGATTCTGTCTCTGATCATTCGTCACCTGTCTGACGTGCTGGGGCAACTTGTTGATGGTCAAGCAAGGCCGGGCGTTGATCGTTTGCCCCTGCACAGAGCCACGAGTAGCCAACACGTCCGCAGGCCACTGCCACTGATTGTCAGGCGACCCGGCAAAGAAACGCAGGTCGTCCAACTCGTCTTCGCGACTCTCGGAATACGCGGCGATAGCCATCGTCAGACGACTACGCATTGTGTCCATGACGGTAGCGGGGTCTTTTTTACGAGACCCGCCACCGCTCGACACGCGGCCCGCTGCTGCTACCCCTGAGTAATCCATTTATTTCTTCTTTGCGGTTTTGGCTGACTCTTTGAACGCCTTGGCGGTTGGTGCGCCAGCCGCGCTGGGCTTCCGCATCTTTTCGCCAGAGCCTTCCTTGATGCGCTCGCGTTTTGCATTGATGTTGGCATATAACCCAGGTTTAGTAGCCATGTCAGCACTTCCACCGTTTGAGCGCCGCTTTGGCGCGATCACCATCTTTAGCATTGGCTGCTACTGCGCCCATTCGCGCGCAGAAAGAGGCTTTGCGGCCCTTGTCTGCTTCGGTCTTAGGGCTGGGAGCGGGCGCTTTGAGATTAGAGCCCGTCTCCCGATTGTACTTTTCACGCCCTTTAGCGGTCAGGCCAGCACCCTTGCTGACAGGCAGTTTTTCCCCGCGTCCGACTGATAGGGAGACAGACTTTGCCATGTTACTGACCGTGGATGATAGCGAAGTTGATGGTGATAGCTTCAGCCAGCGAACCTGCCGTAATGTTACGCACAGTGATGGTTGCAGAACCGGCGGCCAAACCACTGACCCACACGTTGTACGAACCAGAAGTGCCGCCGTAGACGTTCAAAACCAACACGTCTTTAAGGCTGATTATCGAATTGGTCAGCGTGAACGTCACGTTGGTTGTGGCCGCCAACGACGCGTTATTCAAGGTAATCTGACCGCAAGACTTGTCCAGCGTCACGCCAGTAGACTTGCTGGTAAGCTGCGTGACGGCGCCTTGGGCGTCGGTCGAATAGCCAAGCTGACCGCCAGCCAAGACAAAATCAGAACCGATAATGTTCTGGTCTTCAAAAGCAACGCCGATTGATTTGGTGCTGGTGGACATGGTTACGATCCCATCCAAGAGTTGGTGACGTTAGACGATGAGCTGTAGGCGTAGCGGGGTTTCTCAACGTAGGTGCGGGACGCCACAGGATACGCGAACGTCACCGCCAGCGCGTCTGCTGCGTCAGGTGAGGCTAATCCGCGTGCCCGCATTTCCTTTTTCCCTTCCAGGAAAATAGTACCCGACGAGTTCGGCTTCTTGGTTGGACCGGTCAGGTCCGCCTTCAGTTGCCGGTCCAGCGGGATGGACGCTGTCTTGAGCCAGTCCCGCATCGCGCCCCAGATCTCGGCGCGCTTGTTGCCCCACATAATGGAGTTTTTGGCCTTCCAGCCAAAGTTGACCCCTCTTACCTTGTACCGCTGTTCGTTCAGCCGGTCAAGGATGCCGTATCCCAGCCCGCCTTCGTCGATGACTGTCAGCGTTGGCTTGAACTCCTCGATGGCGTCGATCACCCGCCCCACGATCATCATGGTGTCCTCGCCAGAATACCGTTTGATGGCGACGATGTCGCGCCCTTGCCGCACCACGATGACGGTCGAGTCCGCCCCGCCGCGCGCCGGGTCAATACCCATGATGATGGGCGCGGTCATGTCCTTGTACCGGTCCCGCTTCATGGCGTCGTCTACCAGCAGCGGCCAGATGAACTGATCGTCGCCCACGGACGGAAACTCGCCATACACTTCAACCTTGGCTTCGCCGCTGTCCTCGCCATACTCCGCGATGATCTGGTCGTACACCTGCTTGTCGGTGTCCTCCACCGTCCGCGCGTCTACCGACGTAGTGTTCCAAAACGCCCGCTTGGCGTGGAACGTCTCGAAGAAATACCCTTGGTTGCGCCTAGGGTTGCTGAACGCGAACCAGTAGCGGTCCAGCACGTTCTCGGTGAAGAACCCCGCGCCCACCGCCCAGATCGGGTCCGGTATGCCGCTTGCCTCGTCGAAGATCAGCAG
>Ga0209296_1000951_pt1 | contig 23687 bp, 28 predicted proteins | sample S_130206_EF_Meta_FD_187319 | JGI IMG/M metagenome (GOLD analysis project Ga0209296, IMG submission 187319) | Freshwater microbial communities from Lake Simoncouche, Canada to study carbon cycling - S_130206_EF_MetaG (SPAdes) (version 2) | ecosystem: Environmental > Aquatic > Freshwater > Lake ...
ATGTGAGCCAGACCTGTTCTCTTAACGCACTTGGAATCTTAGCTTTCATATATATTTATACTTGCTCCTCCTTAATTGAAATACCCATAAGCTTGAGCTTATCCTGAAACTCTTGATTCTCACCCTTTCCAGGTATTTTTGAATTTTGATTCAAAATTGCTTGAACCTCAAGACGACTCAGTGTGACGGACCCAAGTCGAAAGTCCTCGAATGCTTCACACGTCATGGGACACATGGGGCGAATCAACTCATAGACCTGTTTTGCGAGGTCCCTGATTTCCTTCTGGGCGTGATCCTCGATACGAAGTTCCAAAAAGTGAAGGAGGTTATGAAGATTAATTTTCCAATAAAATTCAGTAAAGGTACTCTGAGGTAGGTGGGTCCGAGCCAGTTCCCGGGAGACGCCCTTTTTGATCATCTCCTCATACGTGTGGAAAGCCAGGTCACATGATGATTTTTGTTTTAAAATTAAAAATGAAGCGTCATCACCCTCATATGGCTCCTCTCCACCCTGACCCCGTGTGGTAGACTGGCTACGCAATTCATCGGGTAGAAAGTATTCATCCGGTACTATGGAGTAACGTGCGGACAACTCGTTCACGCTTGCCGTACGGTGACGAAGCCATTGTCGAGCTACGAAGATGGGACACTTAATATGAAACTTGAATTCGACCATCTCAAACGGCGTCGTGTGACGGTGACGCATGAGATAGCGGATGAGTGCACGGTCATCACTCACGGACTTGGTTCCTGCTCCGTACGACACGCGTGCAGCCTGAACGACAGCAAAATCAGCCTCCTTTTGGTAACGTGGCATGGAATCTACGAGTCGAACCGCCATTTAAGTTTATTAAGTTTTATAACCGTGACCAGTAACGCGCCTGAGGTATAGAATAACCATTCTTCAAATAACGTTTGAACTTTCTCTCTATATTAGCATTTCGTTTAGTCGCAGGACTGAGGCTCTTTTTTTTAGGGCGAGTGAAAAATATTTTCACTATCTTAAACATTTATAATTACACGCGATCTTTTCAAATGTGTTGCACTTGAAAAAATCGCTCCCGGCAGGTTTCGAACCTGCGACTTTGAGGTCCCATGCGTCAAGGTACAAGCACCTTTCCTAACAGCCTCACACTCTACCAACTGAGTTACAGGAGCACGGAGCAGTTTTATGACTTACTCGGGTCAGTCTGACCTGCCGGAATCGAACCAGCGACCTAAGGATAATTACTAACAACTACAGTCCTTCGCTCTACCAATTGAGCTAAGGTCAGACAAGAGGTTCCAGGGAGGATCGAACTCCCATTTCAGGATGGTCCCCTCGCGTTGAGAACGAAGATTCTCAACCCTCAGAGTCCTATGTACTAACCATTATACTATGAAACCGCTGCATTCACCGGGAGTCGAACCCGGGTCTAAACCTTGGAAGGGTTTTATCATAACCGTTAGACTATGAATGCTGCCCTCACTGAGGTTTGAACTCAGGACCTTTTGCTGATTGGCGACTAGGAAACAAGTTTCCTCGCTACTAAACAAACGCACTACCACTGTGCTATGAGAGCATCAAATAGTGAAAATTTTCTTCACACCTGCACCAATCACCAACGTGCGACACCCGGGACACTTGCGCTTGTCCCGGGTTTGCGACCAGCAGTACTCGCACACGACGTGACCACACGGATCAATAAACAACTCAATATTACGTTCCATGCATATAAAACACGTGAAATGGGCGTACCTTTCAGCGTTTGTATCCTCCAGTACCTGACGCATCGCTTCAACCTGCCCCTTGAGTTTCCCGCATTGTTGAGTCAGGGCATGCAGACCCTTTTCGGACTCGTAGTTGTCTACTACAGACACGAGTTGTGCCTTTAAGTCTTCTGATTCCACATTTTCAACAATCAATTTCGAAATTTGTGTACTTTTCGCCGTATCACGTAATTCAGCAAGTTTTTGAGTTAGTTCACTTGAAGTAATTTTGAATTTTAGTTTAAAATTACAAAGATCCTTTTCAAAGTTTTTCCAGGACTCGTCGAGTTCGCATGGCTCGGGGACGACAGATGTTTCTGGAATAATTTCATTAAAAATTGATGAAAAATTTCCCCGAGTAAGTCCCAATAAGGCATGTGTTGGATCAATGTATGCGAATTCCATATGAATATTTAAAAAAAATATCCTTAACTAATAAATGTTGGGAGATTCCATCCTCATCGTGATAGCCATGTTGCTGATTGTCATGGGTGTCCAGCCCATGCTGGAGGGTTCGACCCGTAAGAACTCGGTCGCCGTCGTCAACTCGTTGACCCTCGTTGTCATGGGTGTTTTCCTTACATTTTACTGGAACAGCATAGTACCCTCTTGAACCAAGACACCTTGGGTTTCTTTTTTAGGAATTTTGAAACAGAATTCAACATTTCAGAGTGGGTGAATTTTAAAACGTCTCTTCTCAGGTCTTCAGGGAAGAACATGTCGTCGACAACCATACACAAAATCTTGAACATATTCTCCTCAGTCAGGTCATATGTTAAAAGGTATTCAATCAGGTGAAGCACTGTGTCATATGTTTCATACTTAAGGGTCTTGAATACACGATCATTAAGTATGTCATTTGTTCTGTCAAGGATACTCGATACATTTGAACCAGGCATCGAGGCAGAGACCGCCTTGACGAGTGCAGGACCCGTCAGACCCTCCATTTTTATATATTTATATTATAAATGTCAGCAGTTGACACGGGTTTTTTGATTCTCCTTCTCATGCTGACAGCCGCTCTGGCAATTACCAATTTTGCTCAGGCTCGCACCAACATGAAGACCCAGTATCAAAACTATTTTGGTTTGATATTCCTGATTGCTTTCGTATTTTTGATGGTTTCTGGGTGGAAGAGCATGTCCCAACAGTATTAAAAGCAAAAGTAGTTGAATAACTATGAAGCATCTCATCGGACACATTGATGGCGTTTGGGTGTCTCGAGCATACCATCTCGAACGAATTATGTTTCGAATCGCTGAAAGGTGCGGGTTCACGGTCGTGTCCCGAGCTTTTCACCAATTTGAGCCCCATGGCGCAACGGGAGTTCTAGTACTTTCAGAGAGTCACTTTAGCGCTCACACGTATCCCGAACACAACAGAATCTACATGGATGTCTTTTGTTGCAGTCCAGGCTTCAACCCAGACTTTTGTTCATATGTCATCGAGGAAGAATTTTCGGCACTTAGCGGGACTTGGAAATTAGTTTCAAGATATTAAAAATTCAGTCATTTTTTTCCCACCTGTAGAAATTTTATTTATTATTTCATTCACTTCTTGTGGTGTTTTTAATCCTTCAATAACATCTAAATACAAATTTAGAGGTTTTACATGATAGTTTTCAGAATAAAATTCAAGGAAAGGATTTTCAGGTAAACGCATTATGGTTCCTTCGCGTGTTTGTATTATAACATGTATAAACTCACTCAAATGTGCATCCTTCGGAAGAAATGCAGGATTTGTTGGAATGAAAGTATCTTTGTACTTTATATCTGTATTGTAACCAAATCGTATAGTTGCATATGTCTTCCAGTCTTTTTTCACATGTCCTGGCGCGGATGATAAGGGTATTTCACTTATATATTCGTAACCTGTACTTGTAAACCCTATGAGTATACAAAAATATTCAAATCTATGTAAAAGAGCTGAACTTGTATTGATATCACGAATTATATGATGAACGAGATATCCTCGGCTCGTTAAAGTTTTAAAGTTCAACTCTTTTTTAAGAAATCTTGAAATGTACTGGCAATTATATCTGAATCCATGGATAAATGCAGATGTACCCTTTTTATAATCATGTTGTTGTGAATTTGATCCTATGAAAAATAAGTTTTTGCATTTAGTACTTTCAAAATTGGGTGTAAGAATCGGAAAAATATCTACATCCACCAAGTTTTTTACTAATTTTGAATCAAATTTAAATCCATGGCAAAAAATTACAATGTCATATTCACTCGCGTCAAGTATACGATCGCAAATTCTATTTGCATCTGTATCCCAATGAATAAGCAGTGATTGTTTAAGAAAAAAACTATCAATCGACTGAAAATTAACACTTCGGAGATGCCCGGGATAATGAGTCTGCCACGCTTTTTTCCATGATCCTCCCATAACTTTAATTTTGTTTGTAAAAGGTTCCATCCATTTTATAGTTTCAAATGCAGCATTCCCGGAACCTATTATCATAATATTTTTGTCTCGGTATATATCCTTTTCCAGTGGCATATTGGCATACGTGAAAATTTTCAGATGAGATGTTTTAGGTGAAATAGGAAGTATAGGTTGCTTATGTACGATACCAATCCCGAAAAAAACTCGTTCACATATGTACTCACCATCATTTATATAAAATAGGTCCTCCTTCTTTTCAATGAATTTTACTTCAAAATTGCATCTAATTTTAATTTCACGAAGTTTTATAAAATCATTTACGTACCTTAGATAATCATCTACATGGGGATACATCTCTTCAGAATATTTTCGAAACGAGAGGTGTCCACCCAAAAAAGAGTTCCAGTCATTCCTAAGATTTTCACCCTTGTTAAATGATATAAACTTTCGGTGTCGTGGAAACTTGTGAAAAAAACTACACGGAACATCCGCCTTTTCAAGAATGAGATACTCTTCATCCCTGAGAAGGTCTGCCATTTGAATACCTGCAGGTCCTGCCCCAATTATGATATTTTTAACCTTCATACTTTATTTTACATATTTAAACTTTAAATAAGCAACCAAAAATACAGCCAATATCGACCACCCCACAATATGATCGAGTTTGTTCATAGCTTCAATTTTGTCTGGAGGAAGCTGGTTAAATTCTTCTTTGTAACCCCGGGGTTTGAAAGGTAGCCAGAAATACCGCCCGAATGGGACTATGGTTGGCTGCAGTTTATCCTTGCAATCATAGGTATAATCATACCATGCGAGCGCAATATATGGGAACCAAATTAAAAACGCAAGAACCCATGGATTCTTGTGGGGCAAGTACCAGTATCCGGCGGCTAACACTGCTGTGAAGATAATGCACTTTATGTTAAAACGAAAGGGGCGACCTGGAAAGATACCGCCTGCCATTCTTATTAAGTATGCAGACTTAATTTCTACTCGACCAGTGAACATATGGCTCCGTGGGTAATAAAAACAAATCGTCTGGTACTTGGTAATAAATACGCTGACCAAAAATAAGATACCACATGTGCTCGAGAAATACAGCTTCCTTTGGGTTATCACGAGTCATGAGGAGGTTGTACCATTTTTTATATAATTCAAGAGGATTGGCGAGTATTCTCTCCTTGGAAACTATGAATTGAGCTCCAACGGGTATATTTGAGAACATGAAACACATCATTCCCGGTACTGGTGGCTTCTTATACGGGATTGTATATACGTCCCACCACTGTGTGAAATACACATTATATACCGGTTCATCGTGAAATACATAGTCTCTGTACCAATGGTTCAAAGATATGAAATCATATTTTTTTGTGTTTGCATTTCGAATGAGTTCTAAAAGGGGACGGGAGTGCTTTTGATGGTGAGCTGTTTCATGACCGTGAATAAAGGCTACATGGTCTGGCAAATCGTTGTATCTCTCTATAATGAATTTAAGATATACTGAAGCCTCGAGCCCTTTATTCGGGATGACGTATGATGGTTCAAAGCACGTTGGGTCTGCACCCTCCTTATCTATGAGAACCACTGGAAACTCTGAATTCTTGAGCCATGTCAAATCCTCCTTCCAGTGGCTTGTGACTATAGTCACCATCTACTTTTTTCATTCTTTAAATTTCAATCTCAGGGACGCGAACGGCGTCCTTGGGACCGAAGTCCGCCCTGTCGGGCTATTTTTAATTTTAATATAAAATTGCTGGGTGAAAAATACTAAGTAGTATTTTAGCCGTTTAGTTGGAGAAGGCAAGGCCACCCATGCCAGACTGGATGCGCAGGATGTTGTAGTTGATGGCGAACATCTTCTGCAGAGGGGTGGTGTAGTTGCTCTTCATGTTGATAGCCACCTGGGCGTTATCAATACGAGAGAAGTTGCAGGTGCCGGTTGGCTGGTGCTCCTCGGGCTGCAGAGCGAAGCTGTAGCAGTAGATGCCGGGGTATGGGGTGCCGGTGTGGTACACGAATGGCTGGTACTGGTTGAAGTACTTGCCGGTCTGCTCCTTGAAGCGGTCCTGACCGTTCAGCACCAGCTTGAAGTTGTACAGGGGACCCACCTCCACAGCGGAGATGCCGGTGGCAGTAGCGCCGGCAGTCACGTTGGAAGAACCCTCCTCGATCCAGTACAGGTTGGAGGTGTACTGGGCGGCGGTCAGAGCGGTCGTGCCGTTTGCCAGGATGTTGGAGAACAGGCGTGGGCAAGCAGCTGCGTGGGGCAGCACACCTGGGGTGTACAGGGGGCTGGATGCGCAGGTCACGTTCACGTTGGCGCAAGAGGTGGAGAAGTTCCACATGCTGTTGTAGGCAGTGGCGACGGTGTTCTGGTAGCACCAGATCAGCTCCTTCACTGGGTGGTTGAAGGACAGACGGACGGTCTGGGCGCCTGGGTTGCCGCTGGCGGTGATGGAGTCACCACCGGTGTGCTGCACCTGCTCGATCAGGTACTCGTGACCCTTCTGGGCGAAGCGGCGACGCTCCTCAGTGTCCAGGTACACGTAGTTGGCCCACACCTCGAACACCTGGGCGGAAGAGCCGAAGTACAGGGTGAAGTAGGGGGTCAGGTCGAAATCCAGACGGACCTCGTGGTACTGCAGGGCAATCAGTGGCAGGTACAGACCGGGGTTGCGGTTGAAGAAGAACAGCAGGGGCAGGTACACGCTGTTCACGTTGGTGGCATCAGCGGTAGGGACGGGGCTGGATGCCATCTTGCCGTAGTTGATCTTGTCGCTCTCACCCAGGAAGGTCTCGGCGTACAGGCGGAACCAGGTCTGGTAGTGCTTGTCGATGCGCTGACCACCGATGGTCAGCTCAACGGCGGCGATGGCACGCTCAGCCACCCAGCACATGTCGATGTTGGCGTTGGTGGAGGTCAGGTTAGAGGTGTTCAGCTGCGTGGGCTGCAGACGAACGTACATGTTGCCGACCAGATCGCCGTTGCGGGCGATGGTCACGGACACACGACCAGAGTTGGAGGGGGTGCCGTTCACCGTCTGCTGGATGTTCTCCATAGCAAAGTTGGTGTGGCGCTTGTACACAGCCTGGAAAAAGGTCACCACGGGCTGACCAGTCAGATACACATCCTGAGCACCGTAAGCAACGAGCTGCATAAGTCCACCGGCCATTTTGTACTATATCACAAGAAAAAAAATTAGACCAATTTAATTTGCAAAAGCGAGACCACCCATTCCAGATGCAATTCTCAGGATGTTGTAATTGACGGCAAACATTTGCTGAACCAGACCGGTGGGCATTCCCGTCTTGAGACTGACCGCCACTTGCGCCATGTCGATGCGGCTGAAATTGCAAGCGCCACTTGGCTGAAGCTCCTCAGGCTTGAGGGCAAATGAGTATACGTAGATACCTGGATAGGGGTGACCGGTGTGGTACTGGTAAGGCTGGTACTGATTGTACCATTTTCCAAACTGCTCGGCAGCACGATCGGTGCCGTTCAGAATCAGCTTGAACTTGTGCAAAGGACCCACCTCCTGACCGTACGTGACGTTGGCAGTGCCGTACTGAGGCAGACCAGCCTCGACCCACAGAACGTTTCCCACAAGCACGTTGGACTGGGCATAAATAGTGCCGTACTGAGCAACGGAGCCTGCTGCGGTCGAATAAAGTGGCGATGAAAGAACTGATGGAATAAACAGATTTGGGCAGCCTGTGTTGTGGGGCTGGCACAGGGATCCGGACTGAGCCAGCTTGTTGGTGTCAATAGTTACATTCACGTTTGCGACGTTTGATGAGAAATTCCACATGGCGTTGGGGTTTGAGTTTGGCGCCGAGTTCTGATAAACCCAGATGAGTTCCTTGACTGGGTGATTGTACTGCATGCGAATGACACTTGGTGTGTTTTCGGTCGACGTTCCGACGGGGTCGCCGTTCACGTACTGGACCTGCTCGATCAGGTACTCCTGGTTCTTGGTGGCAAACTTGTCACGCTCCTCCTTCTCCAGGTACATGTAGTTTGCCCATACGGTTGGTGGGTTAGTGCCGAAGTAATTGGCATAATTGGCGCTAATTGTGAAATCAATACGGACCTCGTGGTATTGCAGTGCAATCAGTGGCAGGTACAGACCGGGGTTGCGGTTGAAGAAGAACATCAAAGGCAGGTAGACATAGCCGGTCGACGTCTGGTTCACGTTGTTGGGCACGGGCAGGGAAGTGAGCTTTCCGTAATTACACTTCTTTGAATCATCCAGGAAGCACTCTGCGTACAGGCGGAACCACAGCTGGTAGTGCTTGTCAATCGACTGACCACCGATAAAGAGTTCGATAGAGTTGAAAGCACGCTCGGCAACCCAGCACATATCAGCGACGGAATTGTTTGATGTCAGCTGAGCTGAAGAGGTGGTCGTAGGCTGGAGCACGACCCACATGTCGCCAATCAGGTCACCGGTGCGTGCCAGCGTCACGGAGACGAGACCACCGGGGTTAGGCTGTCCAGCCAGAGTCTGGGGAATTGCCTCAATTGCGAAGTTGGTATGGCGCTTGTACACCGACTGGAAAAAAGTGACTGTTGGCTTGCCAGTCAGATACACATCCTGAGCACCGTAAGCGACGAGTTGAAGCAAAGCTCCACCAGGCATTTTAGTATTACTCGCGATTTTAATTGAGACCTATTTTCTACATCATTAGTACAAATGTCTCAGCGTCGCCCACTGCCCCCAAAGACCCCAGTGCCACCACCCCCAGAGGACGAGGAGGATGAGTTCGACGAGGAGGACTTTGAGGATGGTCCAGACATGCTTGAGGCGCTCGCGAGCCTGCTCGCCACCGAGGATGGCGAGACAATTGCAACAATTCTGGCAGGAACCAAGGATGCGACCGAGAAGATTGCCCTCCAGCTCGAGATGCACAACAAACTTTTGGTCAAGATTGTAGCAGCTCTAAACAAGATGGTTCCTGTGACACCAACTGGAATTGAGGCTCCCGCCTAAAAACCAGTCGCGAAGCGACTCTCGACAATTTCGGTTCTAGTTGTCTAAGAGCCTATGGAGCCTTAAAAAAGTCTCGCGTGATTTCAATAATGGCAAGTCGGCGTGTCCACACAATTCAAAAAGATGTAACACCCGAACATGAAGAAGAGATTCGAATTGCAAATCAGACAAACGAAATTAACACTTGGACAGTCGACGAGCTTGAAACTTGTATTTCAAAAGCAGAAAAGGATGCCGGTTTTGATATTCGCGGAAATACGCTTGCATCTGAAAAGATGTGGGCGTTTGTCCTTTTCCCAGAGACTCAGGAGAGGGACCAGGACCAGTACCCCATAAATTATGATCAGGAACATATCAAAATTCGCAAGGATAGATTTATCAACAGCTGTCGGACCCTTTTGACTCGCATAGAGTCTCTTGGAGCAAACAAGACGGCGAGCAAAGACATTAATGGAGACGAATTTACTCTTGAATTTCGAGTTCGGCGACTCATCGTGGATCGCAAGGAGATGTTTGAGCAGTACCGCATCTGGGAGCGTCGACACAACCGAGTCAATAACCCGACTCTCGCGATAGACAATACCGACATGAGCTTGAAGGATGACGAGGACATGAGCCCGTACCAAAAGCTTCTGTTGTACCTGCTCCATCGTGCGTACGACGAAGGGTATCGTCGTTACAAAGGTCAGTGTTGCATCCAGATTCGCAACACGCGTGCGTGGCGTATCGTCAAGGACATCAAGGACTACGTGTACGATGTCACGCAAAAGGAGGATGAGCCCGAGATGTGGAAAAACCTCACGAGCCGTGGAAATCTTGTGTCTGACGTGGTCAAGCACATGACTAACTGCAAGGACTTTCAGTTTCCAGAGATTAAGAAAGATCGGCACGTTTGGTCGTTCCAGAACGGTCTCCTGATCGGCAAGGATTGGGACGGCGAAAAGTACAAGATTAAGTTTTATGACTATAATTCTCACGAATTTCACGAGCTTGATCCAACCATCGTAAGTTGCAAGTACTTTGATGCCCCCTTCAATCCGTACGACGAGTTGCAAGATTGGTGGGACATTCCCACGCCTAACATGCAGCGTGTGCTCGATTATCAGAAGCTTGACCCGGAGGTTTCAAAGTGGGTCTATGTGTTCATGGGGCGTCTGTGTTTCGACGTGAATGAGATTGACGGCTGGCAGGTGATTCCTTTCCTCAAGGGTATCGCCCGGTCGGGCAAGTCTACGCTCATCACCAAGGTGTGTCGCAAGTTTTACGAGACGGAAGATGTTTCGGTGCTTTCGAACAATATCGAAAAGAAGTTTGGGCTTTCGAGCATTTATAACGGTTTCATGTTTATTAGCCCTGAGGTCAAGGGTGATCTTCAACTCGAACAGGCGGAGTTCCAGTCACTCGTGTCCGGTGAGGATGTGAGTATCGCACGCAAGTTTGACACGGCTCTGACGTTTCAGTGGAAGACGCCCGGTATTCTCGGCGGAAATGAGGTTCCAAACTGGAAGGACAATTCAGGGTCCATCTTGCGTCGTTTGGTGACAATCAACTTTGGGCGTCAGATTGCAGACAATGATTCGGACCCACATCTCGAAAAGAAACTCGAGGTGGAAATTCCCACGATTCTGTGCAAGTGTCTGCGGGCGTATCTAGACTATGCAAGCAAGTATAGTGACAAGGATATATGGAATGTCCTTCCCAAGTACTTCAAGGCTATCCAGAGTCAGGTGGCGTCAGTCACCAACTCGCTCCAGCACTTCCTGGCATCCGAAAAGGTTCGGTTCGGACCGGACTTGTTTGTACCGCAAAAGGTTTTCATTCTGCACTACCAGCAGCACTGCAGTCAGAATGCACTCGGCGAAAAGCCCAAGTTCAACCAGGATATTTACGCAGGACCGTTCAGTTCGCGCGAGCTCGAGGTCAAGACAGAGTCTCGTATCTACAACGGGACCACGTACGCTCTTCAGCCATTCATCTTCGGTATCGACCTGGCGGCTACCGAAAATTAAAATGTAGTAAAATAAGAGAATGAATGCATCCGCCGCCGCGAGAAAGATACAACGTATCTTTCGCTCGAAGCGCGTTTTTACAGAAAATTCAGGGATCAAAACTCGAAATACGGCTGCAGAGGCACGAGCTTTATCAGCCCTGCGGGCGAATGTGCTTAGCCGGCTTGAAAAAGAGCGCCGGAACAGAAATGAGCGCGCTAAAAAGGCTGAACAATTTGGGTTTTTATACGAGCCTGAAGGTCCCGTCACAGAAGCCAACGTGAATGCAGCACTCCGAGGGATGGAGCTTCCAACTGTTGCAACCGCATCTTCTATTCGCCTTTCCAAGTCTAAAATCACTTCGTTTATGACCTCTGTCGACGCACAGGTGGATATCCCCAGGATATTCACACACGCACCAGTCGGTTTCAAGGAAGTGTATGGGTACCATGTGATAGCAAAGGGTTCGAACCCACAGATTCGGTATCATGAGAGCAAGTGGATAGGGAACCCTATTCAGATAAATTACGTGTTTGCAAAGCGGGGAAAACTTACGCTACGCATGACAACCAAGGAAATTTCAATCAGCGGATCTGGAAATTTCGAAGAGATTTACGTGGCGCTTCACAAGTGTTATTTGAACGGATGGATTACATCGGAAAATCGCAACAAACCCTACCAAATAAAGTACCTTAATGGAACATTCAAGGTGAATAAAAAGATTAACCTCGATGTTCTTGCCAAGTTGCTTGAAGGCTCGTCGTCCCTCGCTGAAAAGCCATCCCTGCGTTCCGGGAAGGTGGAGGCACTCGTAGAGAATGAGGAGGAAGAGGAGGAAGTCAAAAAGAGGACTAAAGCTCCACGCAAAACACTCAAGTCTCTCGTCCTCAAATTCAAGAAACCAAAATTCACGTACACAGTTTTCGAGAATGGAACGGTCCTATTCACTGGACTTAGGAATCCTGAGGATCTCGAGGTTCCTAAAGAATTTTTCAAAAAGTTTTTCACAACTCCAGGATCTTCAAATGCTGTTTTTGGTAATACCGTGACTAAGGGTGGTGAGTCTAACAGAGAGCGCCTTGCTCGCCGGTACCCATCTGCAGGTACATGGAACAAACTTGTGAATCCAATTCCAAACGCGTATTATATTCGCCCAGGTCCAAACAATCAGCCTCGCCTTTATCCACATGCCTATTTCAGGAAACTCGCACACGGACCCACTGTTAAGGTGGGTAACGCCAACCTTAAATCTGTTTACACAAAGGTTAAAAAGGCTTTCGAAAAGGTAAGAAAGCCTATCCCGGCGCATACCCTGAAAATATTCAGAAATGCAGGGTACCCCTTGAATAACGCAGCGCCAGTTGAAAACAAGAAAAAGTATGCAAATACGGCAAACAGACGCGCCCCAAGCTGGAACGCCGAAAAGCCTGGCTTTTACGTGAGACCTGGACCTGGCAAACAGCCTTACTGGGCAGCGATACCCGCCGGAGTTGCGGCTGGGCGCAAGACGGTCATCAAGAAATACACAGAGGCTGGAAAGAATATTCCGGCAGCTGTCCGTAAGATTTTCAGCATAGGAAGCAATGTCGTCACTGCAACCAACGGACCCAAACACAACTTGAGTGTTAACGCAGGAGTTTTAAAGATTAACGGACGCGAGTGGACCCGCCTGACGCAGCCAGAACTCTTAGCCATTGCGCGTAACCTGGGCATCGCAGGCGCATCGAACACAAGCGGTAAACGCAACATTGCGGCTATGATTCAGAACAAGACGAAAGGAAAGGCGCCCGTTGTGATGGTGGTCCCACCCGCGCCTCGCGCCCGACCTGCACCCTCCCCGTCAAACTCAAACTCAAACTCATTGAACAAGAATTTTGGGAAGGAATTGGAATATGCAATTAGACTCCAGCAGAATCTGGGCAACTCATACCAGAATGGGAACGAGGGTTTGTTTATGGTCAAGTACCGGGAACTGCCTTCGGGAACTCGCGGGAACCCACTCAAGGCGAATGTGAACAAGGCATACAAGCAATTCCTTAAAAATGTCAAGGAATTCAGGGGCATAAAGAACGCTAAAAAGCCCCGCGCGCCAATCAACCAGAGAGTCTATAACGTCTATAATATCCCTGTGAATTTCTCAAATCAGTTGGAGAGACATGGTGTGAATTCGAGTGGCAATTGGACGTGGAGTGAAATTCGCTCCGCGCTCAAGGGGAAGAATGTGGGCGCTAAAGAAATACAGAGACTCAAGAATATGTGGGACAAGAACGTTGCAGCAAAAAAGACACGCAAGACGATACGCAAGAAGAAGGTTTAGATGCATTTCAATAGGTCAAAAACCTTGTACAAGAGCTTGAATAGCTCATCCCTTGACTGGATCTTTCCCGGCTCTACAATCTCCATCTCCACCTGATAGCTTGTATCCTCGTCGCAGTCCTTGTCCTCTGGGTCCCCCTTGATCATGCTCAGGTCAATAGAGAGATTCTTGCGAACAAAAGACCAACGCTCCTTGGTCTTTTGCTTATTACTCGTCTCCTCACCGTCATACTCAAAGGGCTTTTCAGTTGAAATTCCGAGCCTGATATCAAAAGGGTGACCCTCCAGCACAAAGTCATCCACCTTGACCCTCTGCTTGATGCATCCCACATGCTCTTCAGATTCATCGTCAACCGTCAGCCGCTTCCCTCCGTCAAAATAATATACAGTAGCGCTCGTATGCTTGGTCGTCTCCCAACCTGTGTAGCCATTTAGACTGATAAGCAGCTTCTTGAACGTCTCCTGCCCGACATTCGTGTCGAAATTCTTCTGTGACTTGCGTCCAAATCTAAACTCAATTTCGATATTCTCCTTGTTCTTGTGGGAATTGATGATGCTCTCCCACTTGTCAAAGAGACGGTGAGCCATTTGCATTTGCTAATTCTAACACTTTCGTCTCTAAGACATGACAAGACACGAAAACTTGATAGAGAGGAAAATCGTAATTAATACAAGTTGAAATGAGAGGTCTTTGGAATCTCGGAAATACATGCTATTTCAATACTGCGATTCAGTGTTTGGCACACGTTCCACCCTTGACGAATCACTTTTTTAAAGAAAATCTTGAAGGGTGTGCCTGTGACATTACCAAGGAGTACCAGAAGGTGGTGAAACAGTTATTTGTCAAGGGGGAAACCAAACCTGTAAGCCCAAGCGACCTCCTGGGAGTTTTTAGGATTAGATTCCCACGCTTCGATGCTGGTCGACAGCATGATGCCCAAGAGGTGGTCCTTTTGATCATAGATGTTTTCGAAGAGTCACTCGGAAAAGAGTTCATCACAGATCTATTTAATGGGGAAGAGTCCCAGGAGACTTCATGGGAAGGGGGTACCTCCACAATTACTAACCAATTCACGACACTTATCCTCGACGTCTCAGAGCCCTGTCGCCTCCGTGATTTACTTGAGGACAAACAAAAATCAATTTTGATCCAAAATTACAAGGATGAAGGGGGGACTGACCATGAAGAGGCTCGGGTGACCAGTACGGTGACCCGGTGGCCCAAGTTTACAAACTTTTCCTTCTCGATGTATGATTATAAATTCCCAGTAGAAATTCCCTTTGAGTTTGAGGGGCGCAAGCTCTTTGCGTGTATCCTACATATGGGACATAAGCAAGGAGGACACTATGCTTTACTCGTGAGACGATACGACAAATGGTATATTAAGGACGATGAAACGATTCACGAAGTTCCTGATATATTAAACATGAGGGGGGAGTTTTATCAAGCGTGGTACCGACCTATCAAAAGCCTGTAAGCTCATCAACTTGAATATCTTCTCTTAGATTGATCATAGTCCTGAAATAGGTGCGGCGGTTATTTGCGTGCGTCTTGTCAGTCCGGACCTTTTCTACGAAAAAACCCAATTCTCCGTATCCACACTCCACGATCGTTCCGTCAGGCAAATCTGGGCGCTGGTTGCTCAGATGCAACTCCGCCTCCTTATAAGGGTTCCCACGATCCTGCACCCACAACTCGCACCCTTTTCTCAACTCGAAATCGATGGTTATTCTCCCCTTGGGTTTCCACTTGAACATAGTCTCGTGAGTTCCCATGCGAATAGGCTCGTTGATAGGTGTAAGAACGAGTCCGTCAGTCTCGTACTCATATGTGTCCAGAGCGGGCAATAGTTCAGACCCCCATAGGTGCATATTCTTGACCCGAATTTCAAAGGGAGCTTGTGCCGTCTTGATGATTCCCTTAATCACCTTGCGCGCAGCATCCAGGCGATAATTCAGGGGTTGGCTCGTGAGGTTTTCCCCCTTGACTCGCACGGCATCGTGAACCACAAAGAGCACCTTACCCACCTTGGTTTTCACGAGTTCACCATCGAGTAAAGTATCCTTGGGAATGCGAATTTTGACAGGCTCAATAGCAAACGCCCTATTTACCAAAAAGACCCCCTCCTCGGTGCTCGCAAGCAAGTGACGCACGCCATCGGTTTTTTCACAGACAAAATAGGGCTGACGCTTAAGGAGGGAAAAGTGCCGACGCTCAATCGAGACGGGTTGGGGTCCTGGAAATCTGGACCCGTCAGATTTCCACGACTCCTGGATGAAATTCAGCAGGGCTTCGCCCATCTGAGTTTCTTGACTATTAAGACGTTTGTTTGTTTAAGGCGGTGACATTACACGAAAGTTTTGTGCTGCGGCGCAATCAGCAATTCAGCATCCTCGCGGCGGATATCGTAGGTCTCCATAAGCGTCGCCCAAGTCCACTTTGCTTCCACGAGCAGTTTCTGCGTCTGTTGCTGGAGAGCATCTGGGGTCCGTAGCATGTGCTCGGAAATGTAGTCGAAATCAGGATACTTGCCCTCGAGCAGGAAATCGGTCACGTGGCACATCAGGTCCAGCTTTTCCTCGTCGGTGTACCGGTGACCCTGACGAGAAAGTCCGTCGCGAGCATGGGCAAACGCCTTTGACGCTTGATGTCCCTTGAAAAAAAGCTTTTGAGCTAACTCTTGAAGTTCGGGGTTGGTGTGCCGTCCGTACTCGAGCATACGGGCATAGAGCGTGTAGAGCTCCTCCATTTGTGTTTGTCTTTCTTATCCCGAACTCACCCCATGCGTCGTCAAGACACGAATTTTTAGGGCTCCAATCTAACACCCGACGCCTCGAGGATATTCCCGAAACACTCGTGAACAAAGTGACATACGACAATCGCCTCGGACATTACCCCGATCTTGATTCCCAAATTCTTGAGTGTCTTGAACATATTTTCTGGTGGACCCTCGAGTGGGAGCTTGATGGGCTCCTTACCACCCCGAAGCTTTTTATCGACTGGCTTGGTATCCATCGCCCATACGCGCGCATTTGTATTTTCACACTCGTAGAGACCGTCCATGAGCTTTCTCCCCACCTCAGTATCAAAGGCGAGCCCGCGCTGTCCGGCAGGCTCAGATGACTTATCTTTCGTCTTTTTCGTGAACTGGTCCCAGTTAATTCCCTCCTTGACTGATGGGAAAACAAGCACCTGAACACCCTTCTCAAATGGCTCAACAACCTTGGCAAGAATTTCGTTATTCAGGTTTGTTCCATAGTCCATCCAGAACAGGCGCTCACCACTCTTTATCAATTTAGGAAGGGTTGAGCGGTCCTCGATGAAATGAACCTCAAGGTGCTGTCCTTTCTGCATACACAGCATATGGAGATTCATCATGGTGTGTAGGGTCGTCGCACTGATAGACTTGTTGCGAGTCACTGCACAAATATGAAGAACGGTCATTTGTTTTTCAAATATTCTAAGCCTTAAGTAACTCAGTTAGAGAACTTGTGCGTGTATAATATATGACGAAAAAGGAACTAGGTCAATATTTTACAATTTCTGAAAATCTTCAGAAGTTTGTTTTTGAAAAGGTTAAGCACAAGTCAAGTCCGCTTCTCGAACCTTCCTTCGGGAGAGGACACCTTTTGAAGCTATTTTTAGACGCCAATCCAGTGTATCCGATGACGTGTTGCGAACTCGATGAAACGGTTCAACCTCTCGTGAAATTCACGACACAAATAATTATATGGGGGGATTTTTTGAAACAGAATTTTGAAACAAAATTCAAGACTATTATTGGTAACCCCCCTTATGTAAAACAATCGTCTGGGAATTTATATATTAAATTTATAGAAAAATGTTTCGATTTACTTTCTGATGATGGCGAACTAATCTTCATTGTTCCCTCCGACTTTATAAAACTCACAAGTGCTGCTCCTATTATATCTCGTATGGCTGCACATGGGTCATTTACAGATTTTTTATTTCCACACGATGAAAAACTATTTGATGGGGCGAGTATTGATGTAGTTGTGTTTAGATATGAGAAAGGGAACCACACGTCTAGGACCTTCGTAAATGGCGCGGATAAACCGTGTAACATTGTTGATGGTATCATAAGTTTTGGTGATTCTTCAGGTAAAAGCGTCCATGAACTTTTCGACGTGTATGTAGGTCTCGTGTCTGGAAAAGATGAAGTTTTCAAGGTATCTTTTGGCAATTTGGAGGTTCTCACGGACAAGGACCGAGTCGAGAAGTTTGTGTATGGAAAAGCAACTCCACAGATTACTGCTCACCTCGAAGCGAACAAGGAGGTTCTCATGCAACGAAAGATTAGAAAATTTACAGAAGAAAATTGGTTCGAATGGGGAGCCCCTAGAAATATAACGCATATGGAACGCCTTGCAGGAAGACAATGCATATACGTGAAGAATTTGACAAGATCCACAGAACCCGCATTCATCGGTAAAGTTCAGTACTTTGGAGGGGCTTTGTTATGTATGGTTCCTAAAGAGACGTTTGATCTTCAGAAGGTTGTTGAATTTTTAAATAAAATTGAGACGAGACGAGATTATATTTATTCGGGTCGGTACAAGATGGGGCATAGACAGTTGTGTCATTTGAAACTGTCGATATCATAATTTACAAATTCATTCATATTATCACACATCTTGCGACAAGACTCTTGAATCAATTTCATGAGCTCGAGCATCTTTGCACCTCGATCGGGAGCTATATAGTCCTTGTTGTTCAACTCATTATTCCAGTTGATTTGCATTATATTACCAGGTGCACAATTTATCTTGTAAGTGTGAATATCTACAAGTGATTTCAGAAGGACACCACCCGTCTCCTTATCAACCACTAGATAATGGTATTCTGTTAGAGGATCCCTCTTTTCTGCTCGAGGTTGAGCCTTTATAAAATTCAAGACATCATTCATATTTCCGTCCTTTTTAGGAGGTTCTACACCGCTCCACGTGAACATGAATGATTTTTTATTGAAAGAGTTATCTGATGTTTTCATTTTCGTCAGTTTGAGATCTATGCGGATACCATTCACACTGAAATCCCAAAACGCTCTCGGTGGATTAATTTCAAACTTGAATTGGGGTCCGAGAGCATCTCTGAGTTTGGTTAGGAATTCCTTTTCCTTTACAGCGCTTGTAATACGCCCATCCTCATCGTGAGAATATGATATAATTACTGTAGATGCTGCTTGACGGATAGCCTCTAGAGTATCCATTTTTACTTTGTTAAAATAAGTCGTCACGCCTTAACTACTGAATCTAATAATTTGTTCAAATATATATTTGAGTTTTGACACATTATCCATATCAGGATTCACCCCTAAAACTTGATGAATTATTCCACCCTCTTCTATATTAAGTTGTCTCATAAAAATACCAGCCGATTCGTTATTTTTTTCGTCTAGTATCTTTTTCACGATTTTTATAGAAACTAATAATTTGCGCAAAGGATATTCAGAAGTTTTGCAAAAATGAGTAATCCAATATTCTGAACCATAAGAAACAAACAACTCTTCCCCGGCTTTAATGTTTCTACGCGAATATATTACATATTCTTCACCATCTTTGCTATAGCCTATATTCATATTTTCATCAGAATGTTTATTATATGCGTTTTCAAGAGTCCTAGCAGATTGTAAACTGAAAAAACCATGTTCATTTAAAGGTAAAACTGTAAAATCTAAACTTGCAGCATCATTCATGAGTTGCCCAACACCGTGCGTTCCTTCAGGGGTGCGGAACCCTACCCGTATAGTACCGTTAAATTGATGCTGTATTGCATACGGATCCGTACTATTTTCTCCCATTGGTTCATCGTGACCGGCATAATAACACACGGGTTCTCCTTGTTTGATATCGCTTAAAGTAAAAACACCATTTCCGGCACCTGGAATGGTGCTAAGTTTAACTTCAAGATGCGTCTTGAATAGCATAATTTACACACTCACTGTCGCCTTAAGACGGTCTTCTAGCTTTCCTTGGAAACGAATATTTCCCACGTGTCCTAGGACAGTCATGCAATCGGCAAAAATCTGACCACCCATCTGCTGCCAGCGCCGGCAAAAGGCATAGTCCTCTGAGAGATACCGACGCGTTTGGGGGTCGATCATACAGTCAAACACAGCCACGTACTCGTCCAGGTCCTTATTCTGGTGATCATTCACACAATTGAGCTCGGGGTAATGGGCAAACATCTTTGTGAAAACATCACGCTTGATGAGCAGGAAACCAGTAGGACCGTCCAGCACCTCAGCGAACCCATCCTTTATTTGGGTCTGCTGGTACCGGAAGTTGAGCACAAGGGACGCGGCGACACGTCCAAGGTCGCGACCAGTCTCACCTGATTTCACATAGGCTTCCGCTTGATCCCACATCACAGTCTTTTTGGGGTAAGCGGCGCACGAAACCTCGTGACCAGACTTGATGAGACGCACGACCGACTCGGGGTCAAAGTGAATATCTGCGTCGATAAATAGAAAGTGAGTCGCCTGGGTCTTCTGATAGAAACGGGCTACGGCTAAGTTACGCGCGCGATGGACAAGGGACTCGTTTTCTGTCGTGTCGAGCATCATTTGGATGCCATTCGCTGCACACGTGCGCTGGAGACGAAGCATGGACTCGGCATACGCTTGGAGACAAATACCACCGTAACAAGGTGTGCTTACAAATAACACGATTCCAGCCATTTCTATTTTAAGCAAGTTCTTTTTTAACTATCACCTCAATCTTACTTAGAGTTGGCTCGGAAACTTCACAAATTCTGCAAATTTCCTTCTTGTCGGGCTTGAGTTCGAGTTGGCTCAACACGATGTAGATGACCGCGCACGCAATAGCCTTGGGTGTTCTTCCCATCAACTCGACACACTCCTCGAGTGATTTGCAAACCTTGACAATCTTGCACTTGACACGTCCTCGGTCGTTCTCTGCGACGCATGTGATACTATTCATGAAACGAGGAATGAGATCAGCCGGTTGCGTCACGTGAACCGTCTTTTCTGGATTCTGCTCCTGAAAAATATCAGATGTTCTCGAAATATCTTTTGAAGGAATTTGAAAAGCGTCTGCAATCTCCTTGGTCGTTCGCGCCACCCCATTCTCTCGACACGCCTGAAACACACAGTTCGCCTTGATGCCGTTGCGCACAGCCCCCCTCGTCAGTACTGCAGCATTAAATTTATTATATTTGATATTTGCGTCGTAGACTACATTATCAGTCAACTTGAGAACATCTTTGCATATTCTGGTAATCTCTGCATAGGCATGAAAAAGAGCTCGATCCCTGTGATTCATTGAGGCGTGCATGTTTATTCTCGCCATCTTGGATTTACCAGTAATCATAGTGTTCATTCCCCATGCAGCTGAAAAGAGGTCAGTCTTGACAGGAGCGCCTACACGTGTAGGGTCCGCCCCGCCTGAATCGAGGTCTGCTCCAGACCGCCATTCAGGCTCATCAGAAATGAAGGACCCGTCTTGAACTCCGCATTCCATACATGTTGGTAAATCAATATCAAACCCGTCAAAAGTTTTGGGACCGCCGCATAACTGACAAAAATACTGCTGGACGTTAGAAGTCGGATCTAAGAGGGGTTCAGCCTGAACCCTAAGCAAATCGAAATCAGCCCAAACACGATCGAGCTCCATTTCTTACTCAACTAGGGGGTGCGGCACCCCAGCCTGGAAAAAACACGAATTCTTAGTAATGCAGTCTGCTATTCCAGTTGTTGATCATGTCAAGCGCGCGGCTATTGGTGAGATAAAGGCGAAGGGTCCATTTAACATCTTCAATATCGTGGCGGTGGTTGCCATCCTGGTCATCGGCTATTTCCTGTACAAGAAGTTCACCGAGAAGTTCCAGAAGGGTGCCATCAATATTCCCCAGGTGAGCGCCCCCATCAAGAAGGAGTCAGTGAGTATCGTGGCACATGCTGCTGAGGTGCCACCTCCAGAGGATGACGAGGTTGTGCCCGCCTAGACCCACTCAACAGGGTCCCATATCCCATGTATAGCAGGACCAATAGGGAAAAATGGTTCTATGGACCACTGACCCGTATGACTTAGAAGGTCCATCAGGATATGGAAAGCATAAATATTTCTGGCTCTTGAATTTTGAATTAAAATTAAAAACCACAAAGAGTGTGGGAATTTATAAAACCATACATACGACATCCAGTTTTTTATCACATGCCACGGCGTATTCGGGTCTACGAATGCCCCACCAGGTGATAAAAAAAGTGCCATAGGTAAATCTGGTGCAATTGCCCAGAACATATCATCCAGCTCTAACTTCCCAAAATACGCACGAGTTGTTAACAGATGTCCTAACCAGAGCATCACTTATTATCAAGGCACTTTTTAAGGAAACTCACAGTCTTTGTTTTGATTTTACGCAGTGGACTCAGGTGATTCAAAACGTCAATGTCCTGAGGCTGGAGCCCATATTCCCGTAGTATATCTGCATTCTCGTGCTCGGCAAACTCCCTGAGAACCAAGAGCTCGTCATAACACAGGCGTTTTCCTGGTATCCTATTAGCCACGGCGTCTATTCGTTTCGAACGCATACAGGAATTCTGGTACTTGGTCCAGGTTGACCCAGGGCGAAGCTTTGAACTGAGGGTGTGTGCAATTTCCACAGACGGTAAAATACAACCCCATAAATTAAAATAGTGGAGGAGTTCCCAGTCGCCGGCATATACTCTGGACTCGATGATGTCAGCCTGACTCAGCATATCTATGATAGTAGCGTGGTCACCTTTACTATCAGGGTAATTTTCATGTAAAATTGAAGCAATGTTCCCAGGCTCCTGTACGGGATGACCTATGTAGTGGGACGGATTTACAGTTGATTTTTTTGAAACGAGCGAGACTAAAAAATCCCTTGGACTCTGGAAATCGTCACGCACGTCAGACTTGAACTCGAGACTCTGAGCCACGATCCTGAGGTCACCTTCACACGTCGCAATAACAGACGGCTCAGCCTTGGGAAAGAGTCTCTTGATTTCTTCTGGAGTTTTCACGGGTATATCGTACACGTTAATTTCAAAATCAAATTTCACGGGAACCTGTGACACTATAACAAAAAGACCTTTTGTCGGTGGTTCGGTAATCTCACGGATACCTATGAGATCTGTGACGCACTCGTACTCGTCCAGAACCACTGGTAGGTCAGAATTTTTAATTTTAGTTAAAAATTCAATGGTATCCTGCTTGCTCCTCAAGATGTCCGGGGTCAACTCGAGGAACCTATCTAGCGTGTGGTGAACGAGCCATGTTTTTCCAAGACCTGTTTTCCCGAGAATGCACACGGCATGTCCTAGATTCGTAAATTCATGACTATTTTTTTGTACCGGTTTAGGAAGGTAGCGATCCATGGCGTCAAGTGAAGATGGAGAGGAGGACTCTCTTACCAAGCAGGTATTAAATATGATCCTCGAAAATAACGCAATACGGGATACGGCGTTCCCTTATATAACAGGATACATAACCTTTAACATCATTATCCTGGTTTTGTTAATTTATATCTCTGTAAGAATTAGTATTCGATGACTGTGAAGCTCTACAAGTCCGGAAATAACACGCACAAGTTTATGGCTGTATTTTCTAATGGAAAAACCGTTCGGTTCGGGCGCAAGGGATACTCAGACTATACGATCCACAAAAACAAGGAGCGTATGGAACGGTATTTGACTCGCCACAAAAAGAGGGAATCGTGGGGGCGTAATGGGAAATATACCGCGGGATTCTGGTCTCGCTGGCTCTTGTGGAGCAAGCCGTCCTTCCAGGCTGCTTTGCGTCAGACACAGGGCGTACTTGGGGAAAAAATAGTCTATGCCAAATAGTATAATGGGAAACCCAGCAAATAACGCCATCAGAGCTGCCGCACTCACCAACCCCGCAGGTGAGGCTGCCCTCGCTGCCTCGAAGGGTGCGCAACTCGCATCTTTCGGGTTTGCCGCCTGTGCCTTTATTATGTTCGCAATTTTCGTGGGAACTATGGCTGGCTGGATTCAGCAGAAGAATAAGGGTGACAAGGCTGACAATACCAAGAAGAAGAACCTCTTCAATTCTTGGATAGCATTCCTGGTTCTGTTTTTCTGCTGCCTCATGCTCTTTTTCGGAGCCCACCACGCATCACAGGCTGCCGATCCAGCTCACATCGTTCACTCTATTATCGGGGCTTGAAAATATATCTTAACTTATACTAATATGGGTCTCAAAGAGGCTATGGTCCCAG
>Ga0209296_1000952_pt1 | contig 23685 bp, 52 predicted proteins | sample S_130206_EF_Meta_FD_187319 | JGI IMG/M metagenome (GOLD analysis project Ga0209296, IMG submission 187319) | Freshwater microbial communities from Lake Simoncouche, Canada to study carbon cycling - S_130206_EF_MetaG (SPAdes) (version 2) | ecosystem: Environmental > Aquatic > Freshwater > Lake ...
AAATTGAATTGGGTGATGATGTGATAGCAGAAATTAAACGACTAAAAGATATTATCAATGGATAAAACAATATATTACTCAATTTTACATTTACTAGCGGGAATTACCGTAGGATATTTAATGTTTTCATAATTAATCAAATAATTTCTTTGGATTTAATAATATTTTTCATATAATTTATAAAAAAAAGATATGAAACGAAATTTTAAATTTAAAATGTGTCGAGTATTGCGTAACCTAGGATTGTTATGTAAGCCAACGTTACCTAGAAGAAAAGGTCTACGTATTTCTAGAACAATTATGCCTAACGGGCAAGTTATTGAACATAATGGATTTGTAGAAAAAGCGCCATTAAATAATCAATCGTTTTTATCTGAATTACATATATATCATGAAATTAAAAACTCTGTAAAATATAAAAAATTAAAAAAATAGTGTTTATAACTCCATTAACAATAACATGCTTTATTAGATTAATTAATGGCTTGCATGAACCAAAAGTAACATTTGAATCTGAATCAATTACTTTTATTGCAACATTGCTACAAATGTATACATTATGGGTTATAATGCATTTAATAATAAATTTTTAAACTAAATAATACAATGAACGACACACAATTAGCAGAAGCAACAACCGAAGATCAGCAAAAGGAACTTTTACAACAATTGATCAACTCATTCAATCCAAAAGATTTTATGACACCATCGCAATTTGAAATTGCAGAATTAAGCCCGGAGCAACTTAACAATGAATATGCATTAGTGCAATCCAAATCTAGCGCTAGAAGTCGCAGCCAAAGAGATTTGATAGTGTCACGTTGGATGTATGAACAAACTAAGGCAGTTGCAAATGAAGTACCAGCTAAAACAAAAAGCAAAAAAAAAGACAGCTGATAAAGTGTCTGCAAAAGCATGAAAGATAGAATCCAACTAGATGGAATATGGTATGTTAAAGAAACACCACCTCCAGTATTAGAAATTGATATGCTAGATATTACAAATTGTTTGATTTGTGTTTATGAGCCAAACAATTGGTGTTTTGAAGCATCAGTAACATTAAAAGATGATGCAGTACTTGTTAAAGATGTTTACAGCGATCCATGGATTGAAGTAACAGATAAACGGCCTGCAAATAGAGCGGATTGGGTTATTGAAAACCTAGACAATCCACATTGGTTTCTTGGTGTTTTAGAGGGAAGTTCGGAAAGTATGGAAGAAGCAAACATAATGTTTGATGAACAAGGCTTAAAGGAATTTAGATCATTTATTAAACATTTAATTGATAAAGGTTGGTTAAAGATTGGTTAAAGAATATTAAAGAAAAATGATTATGAAAAAGTTAAAGCAAATTGGCAAAGAATTAATAGCACTTACTATAGTTGCAATTGGAGTAAAACTAATATCGGTATATTTAACAACCGAATTTGATTTTTTATCTATCCTGTCTGGTATAACCGGATTCACAATATTGTTGCCGGCAATATTAGCATATGTTGATATGATTGATGACATCTTAAAAAAGGATTGATGAAAACAGTAGTTTGTATCAATGATAGAAAGCTCCCGGAAGGAGCTGAAGTTGTTAATGGACGAGAATATCAGATACTTGAAGAATTTGTTAATAATTTTGAGCAACGCGTGTTTATCCTTAAAGGCATAAAAAATGAAGGAACCACCACAATGGGTTTACGGTGGGTAGGATATGATGCAACACGATTTGCTGATTTAGATGCAATTTCAATTGAATCATATGAACATGTATATGCAACAAATTGATTAATTTGGTTGGATATTATATATAAATTTCTTATTATAATGTATGACAATTAAGCAAATATTTGACGAAATAACAAATGAGCCAGGTACCAATCAAAAAATGGTTATCCTGGACAAGTATAAAGGCAACATGCTCTTAAAACAAGTATTATACTTGGCTAATTCAAAGCGTGTTAAATTTTATATCAAACAAATTCCTACATATACTAATAGCAATACAGCGCCGGCAACACTAGAAGATGCCTGCAAATCATTAACTAGATTATCAGATCGACTAGTAACAGGTCATGCAGCAATTGCTGAGTTAATTAACATATGTGAATCATTAACTGCAGATGATGCCTATATTATTGAGCGCATCATTGAAAAAGATTGTCGCCTAGGAATGGGTACAACAAACATCAACAAAATATTTAAAGGCCTCATTGAAGACACTCCTTACATGGGAGCAATTTCATTTGATGAAAAGAAGGCACGTACCATATTTGTGGGCAGGACAAGTGCTTATTCGCAGATCAAAATGGATGGACGTTATTGCAATGCAATTGTCCGTAACGGTGACGTTGAATTAGAATCTCGTCAAGGCGAAGCAACCGTAGTAACAGGAGCCACTTTCCTAGAAGAATTAACAAGATTTCCTGATTGTGTATTGAATGGTGAATTAACAATGGATGGCGTATCACGATATGAATCTAATGGAATTATTGCATCTATCATTAGCATCTTAAGCAAAAAGGAATCGCGAGGATTTGATGAGACATTAAAACATATTGCCAAGTTCCAACAAAAACATGGAGATTTTGCATCAGCATTACAATCAATTCGATTCACTGTTTGGGATATGATTACAACGGATGAATACTTTGATCAAAAATCATTTGTGCCTTATGAGGATAGAGTAGCTAATTATTCAATGTTATTGAATAGGTTACAACCTACAATGATATCCGCAGTTAAAATGCAAACGGTTGCTAACTATGAAGAAGCAATCAAACATTTTCAAAAAGCATTAGCTGACGGGCAAGAAGGAACTATCCTTAAAGCAATCGACGGTGGTTGGAAAGACGGAAAACCAAATTGGCAAATCAAAATGAAACTTGAAATGGATGTGGATCTTCGCATTACAGGTTTTAATTATGGCACCGGAAAGAATATCAATGTAATATCATCAGTCAATGCTGAATCAAGTGATGGCAAAGTTGTTACTCGTCCAACAGGAATCAATGAAGCAATGATGCAACATGTTACCGACAATCAACAACAACTGCTAGGAACCATATTGGAATGCAAATGCTCCGGATTATCAAAAGATTCAGATGGCAACTATTCATTGTTGCATCCAGTATTTAAACAGTTACGGGATGATAAAGATACATGTGATGATTTACAATCAATCATTGCAATTGAAAATATGGTTAAAGGATTAAATTAATGCACCCATCACTTAAAGCAATAAAACCTAATTTGAATTTTGATAAACAAGTTCAAGTGATTAGGCCACTTAGGGAAACAACTCAACCGGTAACAGACATCCCAATTACCGTTACGGCAAACAAGAAAAAAAATAAATCCAAAACAATTGAAACAAATGTTACTGTATTTAATAAATGGTTTAAATAAACTAGTATGAATCAACGAACAATCGCAATACATATCACAGCATTTACAGCACTGATACTATGTTTAATACTAATACCCAATCCCATAATGTATCTAATAGGATGTTGGCAATTAGGATCATGGATCGGCTATTTAACAGAAAAATTATGAAACTAGAAGTATTTGAAGAAATCCTAAACAAACTTAGGAAACAAACAAACAAGCAAGATGCCCTGTATGCATTAGATGTAGACCTTATAAACTATTCAGATGACCATAACTCGGTAATAAACATCCTATTAGAAGTGTACTATGGTAAAGAAGGAGCAGATTGGATTAGTTGGTATATGTGGGAACGAGATGAAAATGGTGACCAATACCAAGCAACAGACAAAGATGGTAATGCAATTTGCTATGATGACAAGTCTTTGTGGGAAGAAGTAGAGCAGTGTAGGTTGACCAATACGAAAGAGTATGAGCTACCTCATAAACTAACAGACGAGGAAAGATTACAAGTATTAACAATGATACAAAATGGATTAAGTAAACAAGAACCGCCAACACCACCATTAGACAGAAAAATATATAAATAATATTGAAGAATAAAATGAAACAAGAGAAATGGGATAAACTTCATAATGAACTTGAAGATTTAGATGATGCTTTATTTGGAAAAGCTAAAGTAGCCTTAAGAGAATATTTGTTAGAAAATAAAGAAAAGGTTGCTAATGATTTAGATGAAATGAAAATTAAATCAAATCAGAATAATATGAAAGAAGAAATAGATGAATTCCTTGATAAGTTATATGCATTATGTTGGGAATATCACATTGAAATTAAACCTACACACCCAATACCTGATGATGAATATCCAACTATATCCATTATAAATGGTGATGAAGTTGTAAAATTATTATATGTTGATGGAGATGGAGAAAATTACTATAATGAAACCTTTAAATAACAAGAACAATAGTAACAATTTAAAACAAAAATAAATGAATGAAGTAGAAAGAGAAAGAGGACCTATGGTAGAGCCATGCCCAATAGATGATTACAAACCAGGCCACAATGAAGTATTGCGGGAGTATGAGATTAGAATTAAGTTTTTAAGCAGAGGATGTATTGTAAGTGTAGGATGTAAAGACATTGCATTTGAAAAAATAGCTGATGCAATGACAGCAGTAAATAATTATGTAACTAAACCTTATGATTCACAAAATCATTGGCGTAAGATTTTAGAGTAACAATTTAAATCAGAATAATGAAACAAACAGCAGTAGAATGGTTAGTAGAAAAAGTATAACTTAAAAACAAATAAAAATGGAACAATTAAATTTAAAATTACCAATTAAAATTACACCAACAGATAATAATGGCTATGTAATTAAAGATTCAGAAGAATCAGAATACTTTTTTTATACAGATAAAGAAAGTGGAAAATTAATCTATGATGGGTGTTGTGTAACAGTTGAGAATAAAGAAATTGTATTTGAACATATTAAACAACAAGAACAATGAAAACAGCAGTAGAATGGTTAGTTGAACAACTAATGCCAAAAGTATTAACAGCAGAACAATATTATCATATTGAAAAAGCCAAAGAAATGGAGAAACAACAAATAATTGAAGCTAATTGGGAAGCAAGTGAAGATACTGATAGAGCAGAACAATATTATAACAAAACCTTTAAATCAGAATAGAATGAAAACAGCAATGCAAGAATTAAAAGATAAAATTCAACACGCAATAGAACAATTGAATGACGAATTGAATGAGTATAAAGCGGGGTATAAACAATGCTTAATAAACATCCAAAATGATATTGATTCTCAAATGTTAGAAATGGAGAAGGAGCAACTTAATGATGCATGTTATGACGGGTATTATCAAGAAGGAATGTATGATACCAAAGCATACTATGATAACAAATATAAACAACAATATAAAAAGAATTCCCAAACTAATTAGTATCCGTAGCAATGTCAATGTTTACGGATACTGCAGACAAATACTTGGCACGCAACGAATACAAACACATATGCATATGCAAGTATAAGAGATACATATACGTATGCATCAAGTATTGGGTATACATGTAATATCAGTATTTAATTGTATGCGGGTTCAGCATAAGCCTGGTGTCTATTGTTTTAAATGGGTATCCTATTTTTAGTCCGATACCGCCTAATAAACAGATTCGTGGTTCCGCATGTAACATGTATTCAGTGTCTAGTATTGAGGTATAGGCATGGTTACCTTTCTTACGGCATCTGCGTATTGTTTACGCGGGGCATAGACTCTTTATCAGACATCCGGATGTATCTAAAGCCCATACACGCCTAGATGTTCTTAAACACGAACTAAGAGGGTGAAGAGGGAGGCCATAGGATCAGGCTATTTTTAGACGAAATGGCGTTATTTTTAGACGAATTCGCCAGGCCTATTTTTAGACGATCGGAATCCGGGTTTTAGACGCAAGCTATTTTTAATGCAACATGTCCTAGTTTTAGACCAATGTGCGCTGTATATATAGTATATGTGCATGGGTTATTTTTAGACGAAATGGTTCTATTTTTAGTCCAATATGTGGCTTGGGTTCTATTTTTAGGCTATTTTTAGTGCATATGCCGTTATTTTTAGATGAATTTATCCGATTCGGTTTTAGAAACAACCTCATTTTTAGCACCTTAAGTGCAGGATCGATTCGGTTTACTAGCTATACAGAGACCCTATTTTTAGAATGATTGGGCATCTAGGTTTTAGTCTATTTTTAGGTTCAACCGTTGCTTTAAGTAGATATCGAAATATTTCTACGGCTGCGGTTGGAATAAGCATTTATTTATCATATTATATGTTATGAGAAGAATGGACTTTATAATGGTAGCAATCTTAACGTTGGTTGTAGCTTTATTAGTAGCTGCCTATAATTTGATAACAGCCTTACGATGACTAGCATACGAGCGATACATTTATTGATAGCGGCCGCTGTATTATATACAGTAGTGTCACTAGCATTGATATGGATATTGATTGACACATTGATCGGATAGTCGACGGGGTCCGGGAACAACGCGCTCGAAAGACGCACCCGGCGGATCGGCATTGGATCGCGATATACAAGGCAGCAGGTTACTCTCTTATCCTAGCTGTCACGACGAACCCGGGTTTCTCTCTTACTCCCGGGTTTTCTTTATTCACATGTTATTCACAATTTGCTGTGTATAACTTGGCAAACATTTTTCAAACATTTCAGCAAAAAGATTAGGATCGCATTGATTTATTCCTTATCTTTATATTATAGGAATTAGGGAGAGACCTTAATTTAAAATTTAAAAGAGAGAGATTATGAAAAAAGAAGCAAAAGTAGAATTTGGAATTGAGATTGTTAAGCCATGGAGCACGGCAATGTATGATCACAATGAGGCATTGGCAGATGTTGTTAAGGCAAAGGTACACGCATTATGGGTTGCGGCTTATGATGCAGCGGAAGCAGAGTTTGTTGATGAAGATGATTTAGGCAATGAATTTGCAGATATGCAGTGGGATGGCGCTAGCAGTGAAATGGTTGAGATTCAGAAAGCCATTACATATTATGGATATTCAAACCAGAGCATTGGAGAGGTTGCAGAGGAAGTTGGTACCACATTAGAAGATATGCCATTATACCAATTAAAAGAATTAGTAGAGGAATTAGACATAAAATTAGATACCGGGTTTGTTGGCTTTAATTAGCCAGCAACCTCGAGTCGGGTGGCGGAATGGTAAACGCTATGGTAAGTAACTGAATCCTAAAGGCAGCAACCTACTGGCAGTAAGTGAACCCATACCAGACGTGGATACAGGTTCGAGTCCTGTCCCGACTTCAAAACAAAGTTAAAGGGAAGTTAACAAAATAAACCGAGGTGAGTCTGCCATAATAGAATAGAAATAGTCGGTTATAATTCCCGTAACTTTGTTTGAAAAAAGTTTCGAAAAGATTAGGATCCTATCATTATTATACTTATCTTTATATGACGGGCTGTTTTTTCAAGTTGAAAAAAGTTCAAACAAAGTTGCAAAAAAATTAGGATCCTAACTTTATTATACTTATCTTTATTAAAATTAAAAGAGAGATATGATACAACAACAAATTGAAGCTATTGAAGCAAGATTGGAATTCCTAAAGACGGATACCACAAAATGGGTAAGTGCATTTGCTCAGCCCAACGGATGCACTCCGTATAACCATGGCAATTACTTTCGCAAGTTGGAGCGTAATAGGCTTAAAACAAAGTTGAAAAGTTTGCAAAAAAAGTTGCTAAAAAATTAGGATCCTAACTTTATAAACCTTATCTTTAAGTATTAATAAGAAGGGAATATTCCCACAACATGTTATAAATTGAGAGAGTTATGAAAAAAGTAAGTTTAGCAGAACAGTTGAATGCATTTGCGTCAGGAAGAATAATTGACAGCGAAGGAGATCAAAATGATTGTTTTAACTTTTATGATTGGTTTTGCAAAGATTCAGCATTGGAGCGCAAAGCAAACATATTATTCCCTAAGGTAAAAAAGTTTATTGAATCGACTCAAGTTGACATCTTAGATACATATGTGTTTTTTAAAAATAATTGTCCGTCGCGAGGCCCGTTGTATGACGATTTCCGCATATGTGATGAGAACGGAGTTTTATTCACAGTAATCCCTAAATGTGGCCATTCCGGCAAAGCTGAAATATGGGGAAAGAATGATTCCGGCAAATTTGAATGCTTAAAGCAAGCCGAAACATTTTCGAAACTTTTCTCCTAAAAAATTAGGATCCTAACTTTATATACCTTATCTTTATTAAAATTAAAAAGGGAGATGTTTCCCGACCTAAAAAAAGAGAGTTATGACACACAAGGAATTTAAGTTGACAGTCAAAAATGAAATCCTGGAAGATGCAGGCTATGAAAGAAAAGCAGTGCATTACCGAATAGGCGACGTAGTTACAGTGGATGAGGTAACATTTGATACGTTGCAATCCGGAGGCACCATTCAGCGATACACACAAGAAGGCGCGTTTGCATTTGACAAGTATGACTTTGAGAATGAGGTTGCAGTTACAACCATCACCGTCGATTACAGTATACGTAAATTAGGTCAAAGAAAACAAAAATAAGAGATATGAAAAACGTTAAAGTTTATATTCAGGAATTGATTGACGAAGGCATTATTGCCAAAGAAGTAGCAGACCAGTTAATATTTTTAATTAAAAAAATCGAAAAATGAACGCATTATCAACAACACAGATCAGAGCAGAAATTGTAGAATTAATTAATGCCGGCACGTTAAATGTACCCAAAATCATTAAATTCTTTAAAGACTTTCGACCGGGAGCAAATCCAACAACGGTTAAGACAGAAGCAAAAGAATTGGTAGCTGAGGTAAAAGCAATAATTAAGCGAGGTTATTAAAACCAAATTGTGAATAACTTTTTCAAACAAAGTTGCTAAAAGATTAGGTTTCTAACATTATATTCCTTATCTTTAATTAAATAAAAAGGGAAATGGTTCCCGACCTAAAAAAAGAGAGAATGGCAAACATCAAAAAGAATTCCGCATTTTTCCAGCAAGATGCATGTATGGGTAAATTGAGCGCAGATGCTCGTAAGCCACAAGAACTTAATGCAATTGTAAGAGCCGGGATGCGCGAAGCAGAACGTCAGCGCATTTATAGAGAAGCTCGTGCTTTATTGGAAATACCTCGAATCGTAAGATGATATGTGTTATCCTGCAACTAGTCTTAGCAGCTGCAATACTTGCGGTAGTAGTTGTATCATTAATAATTGCAATTGTAACAATCGTAGAATCCCGTAACGGAGAAATTTAATATTAAAAAGAGAGCATGGAAAAGACATCACAACAACAATTTACATTAGCAACAATACAGTATGTTGAAGAGCTAATAGCTCAGGGTCGATTTGGCGCGGGACTAGAAGAAGAAGTGGAACTCCAAGTTCGGGATGTAGTCGATATGCTATTGTATCAAGATAAAAAAAGTTTAAAAAAAGTTACCAAAAGATTAGGATCCTAACTTTATAAACCTTATCTTTAAGTATTAAATTAATAGTTATAAAACCAAAGAGAGTTATGAGAAAAAAGATTCATGTAGGAAATGGTGCAATTGTTACCGACGTTGCAAGCACAAGACGTTATGTGCAGGAAATTAAAAAATCAGGATCATTGCTTACCCGGGAACAAGAAAAGGAAATAGCAATAAAGTCCAGCTCCGGAGATATTCCTTCGCGCAACCGCCTAGTAGAAAGCAATTTAAGATTTGCGATCCAGGTAGCCCGACAATATCAGGGAATGGGTTTAGAACTTGAGGATCTGATAGGATTTGCAAATGTAGGATTGTTTGAAGCTGCAGAGCGGTTTGATGCAGAACGCAATGTCAAATTCATTACCTTTGCAGTATGGTATATCAGAGCCGAGATACAAAAGGCTTTGAATGATTTATCCCGTACGGTGCGTATCCCATCGCATAGAACCGCTACCGAAGAGTATGGTACCAAAAGCATATCAACACCAGTAGGCGATTCAGAGAATGCAGAAACATATGCGGATCGATTCTTAGCAGCAGATCCTGTCAAAAGCAACAGAGAGCAGGCCGATATGATGTTTGATATCAATAGGACCTTATCGCAATTGAAGCCGAGACAAGAAGAAGCATTGCGTCGCAATTATGGGCTAGGATTTGAATATGCACAAAGCATGGAACAAATTGGCGAGGAGATGGGAATCACAAATGAGCGTGCACGACAGTTGGTTCGCCAGGCAGAGATCGATTTAGCTAAGGTACCCGGCATAAAATTGTTGGAACAATACCTGTAACATTTTCAAAACATTTCAGCAAAAAGATTAGGATCCTAACTTTATATACCTTATCTTTATATAAGGAAGTTAGGGAATGCACCTTAATTTAAAAAAGAGAGAATATGTTAGGAACATGTGTGTATGTAAGTTTATTGTTTAGTGTAGTATTAATCCTTAAATTAATAAGCAAATGAATCAGAAAGGAATGTCCCCAAAAGAATTAGCGGCACTAATTGAAGCTAACAACAAATTTGCAGCAATAGTGTGTGTAGCGTGTCTAGCGATAGATGCATGTATTTATGTTGAACTAAATAGTTGAGAGTATGAAACCAGAATTGAAAGCCCTAGAAGCAAAAGTGAAAGCCTTAAGACAAGCAATGGAACTATTTGATATATTCCAGCAAGACGATGAGGTAGGATCGGCATTGGCCGAAGTAGAAGCAGAGTTAGACAAGTTTAAATTCAAATAAAAAAGACCATGAAAAAATTTGATCGTTATCAAGCAAATCTTAAATTAGTAGATGACCGAGTTATTAGCTATGCGACTCATGTCGCAACCGTCGACGGTGATACCTTAAGGATATTAGGTACCTGGAGTCAGACAACTACCAAGCACGTCAATTATGTTGCTGCTCAATTAGGCTTAAAAAAAGTTTATTAAAATGCAAACAAAGTTGGTAAAAAATTAGGATCCTAACTTTATATACCTTATCTTTATTATAAGCAATTAGGGAATGGTCTCTAATTTAAATTGAGAGAATATGAAAGGATTAGAGTTATTAGTAATAGGGGAAGAGTTCAAAGTTCAGACTGCATATGCATCTTATACGAACTTAAAGTTTATGGGATTCATTAATGAGAATGATGGTATTGTATTAGCATCATTTAGTTCCACAAAGTCGTTCCAACCGAGCCGATTCTTTGACATCACAGTGACAAGCAACCAAGTAATAAGTTCAAAACAAAGTTGAAACATTTCAGCAAAAAGATTAGGATCCTAACTTTATTATCCTTATCTTTATATTAATAATAAAAAGGGAATATTCCCAAAACAATTAAAAAGAGAGACAATGACTAGAAATCAAATTATCAAAGCAGCGTGCAAACTTAGCGCCAAATCATTCTTAGAGTTAATGGACCACAATGGCGTTTTCACAACGATCCTGGACCAGGACAATATATTCGATGCCAATGACGGATGCCTCAATGTTGATGTAGAAGGAATGCCGGAAGGCGAATCTTTATTGTTCATCAATGGAGATTTTGCAGATTAAAATTGTGAATAACTTTTTCAAACAAAGTTACCAAAAAATTAGGATCCTATCATTATAATCCTTATCTTTAATTAAATAAAAAGGCAATGTTGCCGAACCTAAAAAAAGAGAGAATGAAAAAAGAACAATTGATTGCGCAGTTAGAGGGAGTAAAAGTATTATCAACGCAAGTTGACATTGACAAAGTAATTGCACTTATCCAGCAATTAGAATCGGAGAAGAAAGGCGGGTTGACACAAGACTTGGCTGAGGAGATTGCTAGCCGCATTGAAAGCTCATTGGAGCGTAATGCATCCGAGTTGGTTGACTGTGATAGTGCAGAATTTGAACTAAACTATGACAACCGAGTTGAATTGAGAGCCGCGGATGTTAATGTGTCAGAAATTATGGATTTTGTTACCGACTGCCTAGACGAGTTTGTTAAGGCGCAACAAGATGAAGAATTGATTCAAGCAGTGTTAGCAGCAGATACAAATGAGGCTGACGAAGATGAGTCTGAAGAGTAAATCATATCTCTCAATATGAGTCCCATGGGTCGGCAGAAGTGTCGGCCCTTACGGACGTAAAAAAGAGACCTATGTTAAAAGACGCAATTGCATTATTAAGCCAGTTCGGATTAGTTGACGGTAACACATTACCGGACTCGACACCGGGCACACAGTATCAATTCAGAAGCTGCACACCAAACCTAATTGTTCCGGCACCTGGCCAGAAAACAGTTATTACCGGCCTTTTAAAGGATCACGGGTATGTGGTTAAACCATTAGGTACCATGTTAAAACTTAGCAAATAAAATGCAAACAAAGTTGCTAAAAGATTAGGATCCTAACATTATAATCCTTATCTTTAAGTATAAGTAATAAGAGTTATTATTTAGTTAAACAATTAAACCCTGAGAGAGTATGATGAATGTGTTTGAGCCTGTCCGAATTAAAGGCAAATTATTCGGGAAGAATGTTAAGAGTGGCGAGATTGCTGCAAAAGGTCTTATAAGAGATATCCAATTGCGCAATGCCGAAAAGAATCGAGAAGTATTGTTTGTAGCCACAAATGGTAGAGTAACCCGAATGCCGGGAGTAGAAGCAGGAGTATCGGTCACACCAGCAGCTCCAATCAAATTGTCTTTTATGACAGTCAGAGAGGCACGTGACCCACAAGAAATGTTTACCAACTTAGCAAGATTGACAAAGATGGTAGGCAGAGGTATTCAACCGAGCTTAGTAGTTACCGGAGGTGCCGGCACGGGTAAGACTCACCTAGTAAAGCAAACCTTATCAGATATGGGCTTAGAAGAGTCAACCGACTTTGTCCACTTTAAAGGCCGAGCCACACCGGCGGGTTTGTTTATTACCCTGTATGAGAATAGTGACAAGATAATTGTGTTGGATGATTGTGATTCAGTGTTTAAAGACGATGATGCAGTCAATATACTTAAAGGAGCACTTGACAGCTATGACAGCAGAAAGATTAGTTACATTACCTCAAAGTCGCTTAAGGATACATATGGTGCAGAGATACCACGTCATTTTGAGTTTACGGGTAGGATCATATTCATTAGCAATATTGACCAAAGCAAATTAGATGAGGCGATACGTAGCAGAAGCTTTGTAGCCGACATTGATATGACGCAGGATCAAATGTTTACCAGGATCGAGCAATTGATGCCCAATATGGAGACACGCATACCAATTGTAGCAAAGGAGCAAGCATTGCAATTAATGAAAGAATTGAATGCCGAGTTTAATGGATTAGATGTTAACCTCCGCAGCTTTATTAAAGCAGCACGCATATGTGCAATGGGCTTTGATAATCCTAAAATGATGATAGCGGAACAAATCATCGAAGCATAGTAAATCATATCTCTCAATATGAAGGGACCGGCGTCGAAAGGCGTCGGTTTCCTACTGTAAAAAAGTGCAAACAAAGTTGGCGAAAGATTAGGATCCTAACATTATAATCCTTATCTTTATATAAGCAGAAAGGGAAAGGCCCTTAGCATAATTAACTAATAAGAGAGTATATGACAAAGAAAGAAATGATTGCCGCAATCCAATTAATTGAAGCTCAAGAATTTTTAAAGCTTAAAGAGTATGATAGCGAGTATGGATGGAAAGACGCATTAACTGACAGAGCTCGTGTCAGATTTGTAGCAGTATCTGACTTGATGGAAACATTGGGTATTAAACCAGACATAAGACTAAAGGAGTCGGAACAAGCAATGGCCATAATATTAAACAAGTAATAACCCTAAAAAAAGAGAGAACATGACAAGAGACCAAAGAGAAGCTGCAAAGCAAAGATTATGGAATTTAGAATTAAGATTGAATGGCATCAATGCATTAACAGAGAATATGTCAGACAAAGGTGGTGCAGAGATTGCTAGCATACTTGAGGAGACGGCAGCAGAGATTGCATCCATTGAAAAGCAGTTAGCAACCAAATGGGAGTTCCTATTTAATTTTATAGGAGGCGGTTGGAACTCGGAGGTAGCATTCACAAAGGAAGATGCAATCGAGCAAGCCTTATTCAAATATGGTCATCCCAATACTCAAACCGGTCTTAGAGTAGACGTTGCTTCATTCAGAGTATCGACTCCAACCGATTACAAAAATCAAATGTCGACATTCTATTAAGTAACGTCACTAGGGTATAGGGTTAATGGGGGGTGTAATAGCCCCCCTTTTTTTATGGGGTAGCCCCCCATGTATTAGACCCCTATAGCCCCCCCGAAACATGGGGGGTGGGGTGGGTTTCGTTAAAGGGGTAGATGCCCCCATCTAGATAAGGAAGGTTATATATGCGTTTCTAGCGCTGAAGAAATTTTTGCGGGGGAAGTAGCCTCTTTATTGTATATGCCATGGCATAGAGGCTATTATAATATATTAGTACGTCTCGGACCTGCCCTACGGTTAAATCCTCACCTACGCCTTCACCATTATGCCATGTCCCCCATATTTATCATTATGATACGATTAAAACCCATGTTAACGGAAATAAGCATGCAAGGATTGACTCCATATGCTACATCATTTCAATGGAGACTTTTTTCTAGTAGTTACATGTATGATACCCGAGTCAATATAGACGGCGTTGACCTTAACATGACCATGTTACAGGACGATCCTTATTCCAAATCAGCATCATGGACATTTTCATTTTTTTTACCAAATAAACATAATCCCGGCCGCTTTACATATAATGCATTCGATGCCGATGCGCCCGACGGCATTTCATATCTTCGCGTCATGTTAACATGCGCGTACGCCGTACGAGACTTTGCAGATACGCATGATGTTGCGGTAATCGATCTATCAGGACAAGATTCAGGGTATGGTAAAAGCGCCCAAAAGACTAGAATATATCATGAATTGTTGTTGGCTAACAAGCACATGTTTGCAGACTTTAAAATACAAAAATCGTTTACTGGTCACTTGTTTCTAATTAGAACACAACAAGCAGATACAACGGGAATCAAGGACGCATCATGATACGATTAAAACCGCTTCTTCAAGAACTTGATATGAGTAACATGCAACCATATGCAACTCAATTTGTGTGGCAGGATCGTTGGAGGGATGGCAGCAGTTGGATGGCTGTCGTTACAGCCGAAGGCACCACAATTCAATTCAAGATTTCTTCAGAAGGATATTCAGGTACTGCATGGAGCTTTGGCTTTTGGATGCCAACATTAATGGATCCAACCGACTATACCACTAGTTCAGCGCGAGGTGATACCAACAACACATTATCATATCTTCGCATATTAAGCACGTGCTTAGAAGCAATACGCGACTTTGCCAACACTCATGACGTTGAGCGAATAGATATATCTGGCGCAGATAGCAATTACCAAAAAGGCCAACAAAAAACACGCATATATGCCGAGCTCTTCAAAGCCAATGCTGCCATGTTTCCAGATTTTAACATTACGCAGTCTAATTCACGTGAATTGGTGTTGCAACGCATACAACGCGCGGATGCTACGGGAGTACCAGCAAACATGAAAACAAGGCAGCATGATCAAGCTTAAATCACTATTAACGGAAATGCCTATACACAAACTAGTATATGGTCAAATTGGGGCAACGGATCGCATCATCATGTCCGCAGAACCCACAATAACACCACGCAATGTGGATCAACCCAAGCGTCCGGTATGGAAGCCTAGAGGGCTTTGGTATGCAATTGGTACGGAGTGGATTGATTGGACACGTGATAACATGCCCGAATGGGAAACCGATTATGCGCACCGTGCACTAGTAGATACCGCTAGGATACTGCGTTTAGGACATGACATGACCATACAAGAATTTGAACACCTGTTTGGAGCAGAATATCGAACCATCGAAACTGCCCCGGTATGTACGGCTATCCAATGGTGGAAAGTTAAAGCATATAAAGGCGCCAAATATGCTGGTATCGAAGTTGTGCATCCATGGGGCGGCATAGGAAGCTGGCTGCGCACTTGGGACGTTTCAAGCGGGTGCATATGGAATCCTGCAGCCATCAAGTCAATCGACATGATCACACTTACAAAAACGCCGGCTACCACTGACGGTATTGATACACCCGATAACCCCACCATGTAACTTGTGCGGTCCTGGAAGGACGCACTTAGACTCAAGCAACTTGCGTTCTACAACGTACTAATGTTTTGATATCAAGTTATATTTATTGTTATAAAACAAGGAAACCATGATAAAATTAAAAAACATATTAAGTGAAGCATATGCTTGGGAACGACAAGAAGGTAAGGCATTACCTACGTTAGCAGAAGTTCAAGCTGCATATCAAGCAAAAATGCGAGAAGATGCTAACCTAGATCCAGAAGATGATGATCACGAGTATACAGATGACGCAGATCTACCAGAACCATATGATCCGGATGAAGATGACATGTTTGAATCTAAGGCAGCTAAAGATTATGACGGTGATGGTGAGATAGAATCTGGTTCTGAAGAATATTTAGGATCACGTGATAAAGCTATTAAAGCCGCGACTGATTCTACTGCTGATGGAAACTATGTTAATAAAGCACGAGCAAAAGCACATTTAACTAAGAAAGACTGCCGTGTATATGGACATGATGCATCTGGTAAGTCGACTAAATTAAATAGTACTAGCGATGTTGATAATCCTAAATATAAAAAATTTACAATCAGTACTGAATCTGTAAAAGAATCATTAAATTCTAGGATTTTAAATAATCTACGAGGTTCAGAATATATTTTGTCAGAAACTTTTAAAAAGTAATAACATGTTTGAAAAATTAATATCGACGTTAATGGCGTCGAGAGACCAAGCACATGTTTTCCATTGGCAAACTACCGGTGCAGGTTCATTTGCTATGCATACAGCTCTAAATGCATATTATGATGCAATTCCAGGATTAACCGATGTATTAGTTGAATCATATCAAGGTAAGCACGGAATTGTTAACGGCTATACTCCTGCAGAACAATTTGATGAATTTAATAATGGAAACGTTTTAAAATACTTTAAAGGTTTATCAATGTATGTAGAACGTGCTTATGATAAATTGGATGCAAAAGATACATATATTTTAAATCAAATAGACAATGTTAAAGAATTGATTTATTCAACAATTTACAAGCTAGAAAATTTACAATAATAAAAAGCGTCTGCTACCTTAGACGGTATAGGAAAAACTCGGGGTGTAATGTCCCGGGTTTTTTTACTGTTTAATATTTATTAATATGATGAATAGGTTATTTGCTTTTATTGTGGGATCATTAATGATAATGGTAGCTGGGTTATATTGTATAACAATTGAAATGTTTTTAATATTAAAGGGTAACAATGTCAAAAGTAAAAGTTAATGTAGCAAAAACTCATTTAGCAAAACCAAAAGTTAAACGACCTGGAGTTCATGCTAAAACAAAAATTAGTAGAAGTAAAAATGCAACTAATTATGTAAAGTCTTATATAGCACAAGGAAAATGATAAAATTAAAACATATATTAACAGAGGCGACTGACAATTTGCTGCAAACATTTCCTATAGGATCTAAAAATTTCAATATTGGATATGATTCATCAATGAAAGAACCTGAAACGGGTCTTAATCGCGATACTGTTATTCAGAATTCTGATTATGGAGATGGCGATGCTGCTCATAGATCTAGAGGCGGACATTTAGGCATTGATATTTTTGCGCCAAACGGTGAACCCGTAGTAGCACCAGTTACTGGTATAGTAATTAAGTCATCTAATCAAGACCGTGGTGCAGGAGGCAAATTTGTTACTATTGATAAAAATGGAATTAGTTTTTATCACGCACATTTAGATCAAACATATGTTGAAGACGGTCAAGAGGTAAAAGCTGGCCAATTAATTGGAACATGCGGCAATACAGGAAATGCAGCTGGCACACATCCACATGTACATTTTAGTATATTTCGTACAAAAGAAGGATATAGTCGTGGATCTATTAATCCATGGCCTAGTTTGCAAAATGTAATGTATAATGTAACAAAATCAGATAAAAATTTAGATGTTTTACATAAAAAATTGCAAAAATTAGGATTTGATTTAGGCAATGAGCAAAAATTTGGTATTAATGGGCCTAAAACTCAAACTGCATTGATTAAATTAAATAAAACATACGATCAAAAACAGCAAACAGGCGGACTTACTAGCAAAATTGCATCATTTTTGTCAAGTATTATTAATTCTGATATTGCACAATCAGTATTAGGCAATAACAAATCAAAAGATAAGTCAAGCATACAAAATAATGATGTTGCAACCACCGATATGCCATCGCGTGTTATTTCATTCTTAAAAAATAAAGGTTTAACTACATCGCAAGCATCAGGAATTGCTGGTAATATGGCAGTTGAGTCCGGATTCGAACCTGATGCAGTTGGCGATAATGGCACTTCATATGGATTAGTGCAATGGCACGCTGATAGATGGACTAAATTAAAACAATATTGTGCTAAAAATAATTACGATGTATCGTCTGTTAGCGGACAATTGGAATATTTATGGTATGAATTAAAATCTAACTCTAGATTGGGATATGCTGAATTAATCAAACAAACAAATCCAAGAGATGCAGCGGAAATATTTGCTAAATATTTTGAGAGACCCGCTAATATTTCAATAAAGCGCATGGATAATGCAGAAAACTATTATAACGAATATACAAAAAATGCAGCAGACAAAATTGCATAACAAAGGAACCAATGAATTTATTTAATATTAACAATCCAAAACACAAACAAATTCTGCGTGAAGAACTAGCACGTGCTAAACGCATTTTACGCGAAGGTTACTCGGCTGATACAATTTGGGATAAGATGACCAAAGAAGATCGTGAAACTGCATTATACGTTGCCAAAGCAACTAATCCTGAACAATTAATTGACGTAATATGGGATGAAGTTCCAGCAGATATTCAAGATTTAATTGACCTATCAGACTTTGAACTTGCAAAAGATGATCGAGAGGGTAGAAATTTATTAAGTGGTATTGATACTGCATTAAAAACTCCTGGGAACAAACAATTTGTAGACAAATTTTTAAAAAAAATAGGTCGCACGTCTTTGCGAGATATTACAATAAAACAAGCAACTCAATTGAACTTAGGAATAGGACAATATATTGCTAGCAAAAATAAAAGTTCCGGAATCGATGTTACTAATATTGATTGGAAAGACTATGACGGAACACCAAATACAAGAGATTGGCGCGGTGGCCGCATAAGTTAGTATGATTTGGTATAGAAATTATAATGCTATGAATAATTTAAATTTTATTTTGTTGAATGTAACTGATAAAAATGCAAATATTATTCCAATGTATGTAAATAAAAATCATATAGTAAGAATATGGGAACGCGATACCAAAATTATAATTGAATTAACAGATTATACAGAATTAGAAATTTGCAACGAGAACATAAACATATTTATGGACCGTTTTATGTAATGCAAATATTTATATATAAATAAAAAAAGGTTAACATGACATCACAAGAAATTTATGAAGTAATGGAGTCTCATTGGACAACATTTAAAGAAAATCACGATCGTTTTACTGATAAAAAAGTAAAAGCAGCTGGCGTTAGAGCTAGAAAATCAATTAACGAATTAAAAAAATTAACAAGCAAATATAGATCAACACAATTAGCTGAAGCAAAATCTGCGTAATGAAAAATCTAGAATATATAATTAAACATGCATTAACTAGTCTTAAGGAACAGGCACAACCCGTTGCAAAAGAAACTGATAATGCAAAATCAGACGCTGTTGACTCACCATTTACTCCAGCAGAAGAGAAATTTCTTGGAAAGTTTGATGCATATGGGACAACTCATATTGGAATTATATATTCACTATCAGATATTGGTATTAGGGAATTTATAACGCGAAGCGGCGCAGACCTTAATATTAGTCCTGATATTTTAATTAGTTTATTGCGCAAAAAAACAATTAAATTGGTTCCTTACACAGGGTGGGGCAAAAACAATGATTATACAATTGAATTGCAATTATCATTGGATGATGTTAAAGGATTAGGAGCACAAGATAAAGCAAAAGCAGAAACAGGAAGTACTGCAAGTGGTGCCGCTTCAGCACCAACCGAACCTCCTCCGCCTGGCCCTGAAGTTTCTTGGGTAATTCCATATGGCGAATTAATCAAAGAATCTACAACGATTGCAAAACAATTGATTGCTGAAAAGTCTAAAAAGAAAAGTCCTGATGCAACCATATATGTTGATAAGTCTCGCATATTAAAACGGTTGCCTAAAGGATATATAACACAATTAGAACGCATTATCGATATGATGGGCAAACGCGCACATACCGCACACGAAAAACAACGATTGGTTGCTGACATTCTTGACAACTTAGCAGTTAACTTGAATTTAACAGATAAACAAATACGCAAATCTTTTGAATTTTATAAAAATCAAAACAAACTTAAATCAGTTATTGATGATTTAAATGAAAATATTATTGTTGAGCAATCTATCAAAAAACCGATCATATCCCCGGAATATAGAAAAAAATGGTTTGCGAATCAAGGTAAATTAATATTAAAGGTTATTTCATTTTGGGATAAAATTGGAAACTCAATGTCAGGTGATTATACTGAGGAGGAAGAAGTCTTTTTTAAAACGTGTATGGATACAATATCCAATTACAACACTGCTATCATGATCGATGCAATTGGAACTATAGTTTATTTAGCAAATACAAATTCCAATAATAAAGCAGAGTACATGTTTATGGATTGGATTCAAGATAATTTTCCCTTAGGTGAAAGTTGGGATCAACTACCAATACCAGATGCAAGTTTAGGCAATGCATATTCATTAAAAACATTGTTTGGCGGGCCAGCTCGTCGATTAGTAATTAATGATAATAGTGTAGCTGACTTAGCCCACGAATTTGTGAAAAGTTTAAACGAAAAAGGAATTGGTCGTTTGGATATATATGGAACCGAAATTGATGATGAAGATCAACTGCAAAAACAATCGCGAGAAAAACAAATTGCTGCTAAAAAAAAATCACGTAACTGGTGGAATCCGCTTGATTGGATACTATCACATCCGGATTTTAATATGCAAGATTCTCCAAATTATAATATGAAGACATTCTATCCGGCATATTCTAAAACAGAGGTTGATAGTGTGATCGGTGCATTATTAGCTCCATTTCGCGCTAAAGGCAGGAAAGCAACATTTGTTGATACATTATCTAAAGAACAAAAGATTGCTCGAGGCAAATATGCATTGGCTCAAATTGCTAAACGTGTAAATTCATTTAATCCTAAAGCTAAAATTAAATGGACTAGTAGTGACCGAGGAAAAATATGGGTTGATTCTAAAGGTGTTGGAATTTATATTGTGCCAGCAAGTCCCGGCAAATTTGCCGGCGGCAAAAGTATATTATATGCAGATGGCACCTTAAAACTATATGATAAACAAGGTAATCTTAAATTAACAACAAAATGGGGTGCTGAATATGATACTGGCACTTGGCTTATAACGTGGCCGCCTAACAATCGAAGTCGTATCGATTAATACATATTTAACATTGGAATCACAAATAAGTTTTCTTATAATATTGATAAGTTATAATAATTAAAAACAAATAAAAAAATGAGTTATTACACAGCAAAAGTCCAACTAACGGACGAAGTAGACACTCCAAAGGGTGTAAAAATCAAAAAAACTACAGAAACATATCTTGTAGAAGCATTATCGGTAACAGAAGCCGAAGCTAAAGTTATTAAAGATTTTACCGGGTACATGTTTGATTTTGAAGTAAAATCAGTAAATGCCAGTAAAATTGTTAAAATTTTAGAATAATGGGATATGTAGAAGGAAACACGGTAATTGTCACAACAGAAGGCAAAAACCAAGTAGCAGTCGTATTAGATCGACGAGTTATCAATAAAGTATCCGTATATGATGTTTTATTAGAAAGTCGCACAGCACTAGTTATGATGACTACTAATTCTAGCAATAGAAACTATATCAATAAATTATTAACTGCAAAGCTTTGTGATACAGATGCAATTCAAACAACTATTCCATACAAGGAATTGGTAGCAAATGATTTGATTCCACATCTAGATGCAAATTCAGCAGGTAAAGCTTCTTGGTAATGAAATCTATTGATTCTATACAAAAACATGTTAATAAATATTATCCCGGGGCGATGCTTAATATGTCGCCTAAGGGTCAATATTATGTTGGATGGCACGATCAAAATTTAAATGACATATTTCTATTCAATGATTGTGATACAATAGAAGAAGCATGGAATAATGCACTTTTAACCATGCGCACCGAACGTAACATGAACCGTACACATCCTTTAAAGAAAATGATGTCGGAAGAAAAAAAAATGCAAAATAAAGAACGTATTGCTAATCGAATTCATAAACGATAATGGAACAACAAAACTTACAAGACAAAATTTTAGGTATCATTGATACCGCAACGGAAGAAAAACAACGTTGGGATGAATTAACGCCGGCGGATCCGGATTACATGATGTATAGTCCAAAATCAGTTGGATATCATGAAATAAATGAACAATTGTATTTGTTCCAAAATTTATTAGTAGGATTCAATCCTTCACAATCTATTTTAGATATAGGAAGTGGACGTGGTGATATGTGTAATTTCATCACGGAATTTTTTGGAGAACCTGCACCATGGACAGGAATTGATCATAATCCAATCATGGCTGATCTAGCTAAAGAAAAATATGGCTATGATACAACCATTGGAGCATTTGAAACCGCAAAATTAAACAAACATGATTGGGTAGTAGCATCTGGAGTCTTTACTCAACGAAGATGTGAAACTGAAGACAAAGATTTGAAAAAGCTATTTGATGATATTGATATCATGTATGAAGCATCTAATACAGTAGTAGCATTTAATTTATTATCGCCTATAGGAACTAAACACCATGAAGGCTTTTTTTATGTCCATCCAGGACTTATGATGGACCTTCTTATTGAAAAGTATCGATATGTGACAGTCCGACACAATTATTCAAACGACGTATATACAATATTAATTTATAAATTCCAATAACAATGACAACAAAAAGTATTAATCATCCATGGGGCGTAAGCGACAAATTTAGAACTCGTTATGGAAATACATGGGCAGATTTAGATTTCGTGTTCGAAGCTAAGATTTCAGCTGAAAATTTTAGTGATGACCCAATGAACACAACAATTGGAGAACTGCATATTGCAGGACAACGTATTTTAATGCGATACAAAGATTTAATTGCATATGCAAAATTATATAATACATTGTCTGATAATTTGTACGCCGAAAAACTAAGCAAGGATACTACCATGGAAATTTCCATTAAAGGACGCAATTTTATGTTAAATAAACAAGAAATTGGCAAATTATCTACAACGTTAGACGATGCAGTAAAAACAGCAATAAAGGGATATCAGTTAGGTTTATATATATAATAAAATGCCTATGTCAACGTACGTATTTTATTATAAAGCAGATAGTACTTGCGAACCCGTAGGCCGCGTAAAAGCAACTAGTTTAGTTGAAGCGCGTATGCATATTATGGAATTGAAGCAGTTACCAGAAGATGTGATAACTGAATTATTTGAAATAAAACAGGTATTAACTTATGAAACCAATATTTGATTTAATGACTGTTAACTATGCAG
>Ga0209296_1000955_pt1 | contig 23631 bp, 23 predicted proteins | sample S_130206_EF_Meta_FD_187319 | JGI IMG/M metagenome (GOLD analysis project Ga0209296, IMG submission 187319) | Freshwater microbial communities from Lake Simoncouche, Canada to study carbon cycling - S_130206_EF_MetaG (SPAdes) (version 2) | ecosystem: Environmental > Aquatic > Freshwater > Lake ...
TCCGCAGAGTACTACGTCTATCCATACCCTTATCCATACCCATATCCTTACCCGTATCCATACCCATATCCGTCGCACTATCCGTATCCGTATCCTTACCCATATCCGTACCCGTATCCATACCCGTACCCATCGCATTACCCTTACCCGTATCCATATCCGTACCCATACCCTTACCCATATCCGTACCCATATCCGTACCCGTACCCAGGTCACTACCCAGGTCATTATCCGTACCCGTACCCAGGTCACTACCCAGGTCACTATCCTTATCCGTATCCTGACTACTACCCGGATCCTCGCTAGACATAATAAGCCCAGGATCGTACACAGTTCTTAGAAAGTAAAGCAGCAACTGGCTTAAACTATGAACATCAGTACGCACAGAGGACTAAACAGGTTTAGTAACCACTTGGTGGGTCGTAAAAAGACCGCGTTCGCTACCACTCAGTCAGCGGCGTGAGCCTGTCAGCTGGCAGGTAGCAGAGAACTTACCGAAGTGAGCTTCACCATGTCGCCTTCGAGAACAAAGCTCCAGGAGATGAAGAACAGCTCTTTACCTGCGCTCGACACCGAAACCCCTTTAGCTGTTGCTGAAACGGGAGAAGCGACCTGTGACAAACCACGCCAGTAAGCTGCGACGTTCATAGCTAGCTCGTCACTAACTGACTCAACTGTGACGCTCTGCACTTGTGCAGGGTCTTGTAGTGCTGCAAGAATCGCAGTGATACGTTCCGGCGCAACAGATGCGAGATCGACAATCTGTTCACTTGACGGACCTTGCGATGATGTCTTCTTCTCTGAGCCGCCGACGAGATTAAACGTGAGAAGCAATAACGCGAGGACCGCAACGACAATCAAGGTAGTTTTGTTCTTGGCGAGTATGTCACTGCCTGATAAACGCCCGCTCAGTTTCTGCACAAGACTTTTTACACGCAGACTTTTTGCACCTGTGTCCGCGGCAGCTGTCTGCACATAGGTGTCGGTGGTACCTGCTTGAGCAGCAGAATCACCCCACGTAGGTCTTGGTGCTGCTTCGAAACTCTCAGTCTCTACTTGCCTATTCCAGGAAGATGACGCCTGGGCGCTTGAATACAAAGACGGCGACGCATTCTCTAATGGTGAGTCAGGACCAGCTTGACGTGTGAACATTCCGTAAAGATCTATACCCCAGGCAGCCCCATTTGCGTCAAAAACTCGCATGTTGGCTAGCAGCTCGGTAGCTTCAGGCTCCGCGATGTGCCCGTGCTCAAAATCAGCAATGATGCGCTCGTACTCAGAGCGGAGCTTTGCGAGGTCGGGGTGTATGTCCATCAATACCAGCATCGCCTCGGATGTCTGCTACGAGACAGTACTCAGACGCCCGGAACCGTACAGATTCGATGGCGAAACAGCAAAGAGACGACGAGCTCACAATGGATGGTGTTGTGTTAGAAGCACTATCTAACGCGATGTTTAGCGTACAGATCACGCCCAACCACAGTGTTATAGCGTACGTGTCAGGGAAGATGCGAAAAAACCACATCAAGGTACTACCAGGTGATCAGGTGCAGGTGGTCTTGTCCACGTACGATCTCACACGAGGCCGCATCACATACCGCAATCCGACCGCTTAGGCGCTAAGCGCTCTTTCTGTCTTCAGCCATCTTTTCGTATACCCTCACAGTTGGGGAGAGTTCTTGAGTGCAGATCTCTCTCGCGCGAGGTGTCTCACCAGCGCCACACACGACAGTAGCTGCGTCGTTACGCGTGTTGTGGTAAACTTCATAGAACACAATAGCGCGCCCTGCTAGACAGTAACCAGCCACCTCTTCATTCGAGTAAAAGCATGTAGCGTCTTTGTCTGAACGGTACCCTACTCCTTTGGAGCACTCGCGCATATAGTCTTCCTGAAGATTTCCACAGCGTTCTAGCGAAGTAGTGCTCGCTTCACGCAACGACACCCACAAGCCAGGTAGCTCGCGCCAGCACGACGTTTGGTATTCGTCACGTAACCTGGAGCAGATGTCGGTAACGCTTGGGTCCTTCTGATACTGCGCTCTTGAGTAACTAGTCACCCACTCCATCACAGCACCTGTTACGCATGTACCTGCGTTTTCCGGCATCTTTGAACACAGCGTTTCTGCCGCCTTGGTTACATCGCCACCAGTCCGTACTGTTGAAGCGTGTCCGATACCATGCTGACACGCTCCTACCTCGTATGAACCAGGAGGTAGCTCAGCGCAAGCGTCGTAGACAGTTTTGACGAACTTGTCGTCATCAGGTATCTCTAGTGCGAGCCCGATCATCACGCCGTGTTGGTAGCCGTACTGACATGAGTCTTTGCCGTGAGAGAGTAGGACGCTGAGAATCTCGTCTTTAATCGTTTGTTGCGCAAGGGTGCCAAGGATGTGCATGACGTTATGACACGAGGTCACTATCACGTCTATCTTCGATTCGTTGACGATCTTCACAGTAGCTTCAGGCCCCAGTGTTTTGAGACCTTCAACGGCCCACTCTTTAGTGCAGTTATTATCTAGAGCAGCGATGCATGCCACCAAGGAAGCCTCGTCAGAACGAATCACTGAAGGCTTGCTGGGTAGCAGAGCCACAGGCTTCTCCACGTTAGCGTTTGAAGCAGCAACAGTTTCTTGCGGCTTGTCCCGTAGCGGTCCTAGAGATGCAAAAGCGATTAATGAGAATACGAACGCTAAAAAAGGTAGAGTTCTTTTTCTCACTCTTGAACCGCTCCAGTGCCTCCTGTGAGGTTGCTTCCTTCTATTTGAGCAGACACTCCCTCAACCCTAGTCAAGCAACGTTCCAGCAGAGCTGCGTCTACTACGACTTCGCGACAGGTCTTTTCAGCTTCATCAGGTGCGTCGGTTTCCATCACTAACGCGCCAGCTATCTCGTTTCCACACAGGTCGCGCGCAATTGCTTCGACTGCACCCGCTTCGACGCAACCCTGACGCATCCGACTTGGAACAAAACCATTAGAAACTGTCACTAGCCTGCTCACTCCGCCGTAGCACGCCTCGCGCATCTCGCCGCTTGGAACATAGGCGGCGCAATTTTTGAACGCCTCAAGAGAAACCCCACCGGCTGAGGCAAACATCGCTGCACCACCCTCGCTATAGCATGGCTCTTGCACCGCAGGATCAACTTTCTTGCACTGAGCATAAATTTCTGATGCACTCGATGGGAGCTTGACACCGTTGAGGCTTCGTGTCATGTCAAGGAAGTACTCCATGAAGAAACCTGCCCCACAGTTGCGCCACTTGTCGGAGTCTTTTTCAAACTCAAGACATAAAGCCGAGCCACTAGCCAAGTCGTCGCGACTGTTCTCGTAGGCGATGTGGCCGATCATATGATTGCAGTTCCACTCGATCCAACCTGTGTTTTCTGGCTTTTCTTTACCTGCATCAACCAGGGCTTTTACCACTTTTGAAGTTATGGTGTCACAGAATGTAGGGAACTCTGTTTTTATGCGATCCCAGGTCTGTTCGTGTGTGTAGGCAACTAGCACACCGTGAGCAAAACCACCAGTACAACTCACGACCCAGGAACTAAATAACTTTTCAGCTCCTAACTTCTGGGCTTGATCTTTAGCAACATCGTGCAGCACTTCATGACAGTGATTTCGAAAATCACGACCATTTACGTTGTCCTTGTGTATTTCTACCATTAACGCCAAAGCTTTGTCTACACCAAGCTCGTTCGCTTGACCTACGAAATACGAGCTGTAGCAATCTTTTTGTTTAAGGAATTGTGAGGCGAGCTGTGTGCACTTATCAAACTCTGACCCGTATGAACTAGCCGCGCTAGCTCCAGGGATGAGCGTCATATCGGGAACCTCAACAGCGTTGTTATTTCCTGCATCGACACTGTCGCCGGATCCGACAGCAGATAGCTCAAAACCACCAAGAGAACCAAAAACTAAAGCAAGAGCGACCAGAGCCATTTGCGCTCCTTTGACAAGAGCCCTACGCGACATCACGTACAACGCCCCACACGCGAGCACTGTAAGACTGGCAAGCTTAATGTGGTCAGAGTTTCGCAAACCCAACCACGAGAGGCCTGCAACCGCACTGAGAAAGACGAGCGGTAGGCGTCCTCGAGACTGAATCTCGAGTTCTTCGTTCGCACGTTGGGCGTTTGGCAGAGCAGAGATAGATAGCGCCAGAGCGCCGAGCAAGGAAACACCAACGCCTAGTAGGCCACCGGCTACTACAACACTCGGGTCGTGTAACCCGCCGCTGGCTACTAGAGCGTACCAGGATCCCCATACGAATATCGAAGAGTAGGAAGAAGCTATGTACAAGACACGAGAGCGATAGGCGCTCTCAGGTTGCTGAACGGACGAAAAACTTGCAGCACACGCCAGAACCAAGACAGCTACTCCTAAATAGTGCCAACCAGTTACCAGTGACGTCAGAAGCGCAGTGGCAGCAAAGACGCCAGAGACGAGTCTCGCTTTCTCGCGCCCCCATCGCCACTGGGGCCTGAACCAAGTGGCCAACGCAACGTACGACAATAAAGAGGCCATGACTAGACCAGCAGACCAGCAGACCATGCGGAGCCATTCGAAGTGCGATCCTGAAGATGCGGAGAACATGGCTCTAACCGTGTCAGGACCGTCGCTAACGGCACACAGGACGACCATCGTGACGGGTCCGCTCCTGGCGGGACAATAACACTCATGGCTGAATCACGAAACACACCTAAAAAAGCAACGACCAGTAAGAAACCAGCGGCAAAGAAAACCGCTGTCAAAAAAGTCGTTGCCAAGAAAACAGTAGCCAAGAAAACAGCTGCCGCTAAGGCGCCAGCGAAGAAGGCTCCTGTCAAGAAAGTGGCTCCAAAGAAGCAGGCACCACGCGCTAAAAAGGCAACCAGCGATGATGATGACGACATGGCTTCATTGATGGCCATGCTCAATAATGCGGGTAAAAGCACTAAGACTTCCCGCCCTAAGGTTTCAGGCGTCAAGCCGTCAAGCAGTAGGTCACCAGTCCGCCCCTCATCAAGCACACCGGCTTTCAAACTTCCGTTCATGAAGGAAGACACCGATAAAGTGAGTTACGGCTTAACCGTGCTTGCAGTACTCATGTGTGTCGCAACTCTTCTGACTGTGTTTGTATTCAATGGTGGCGAATCACGAGCTGACGCATGCACTAGCTCCAAGAACGACCTCAAGGCTCTGATCGCGCAGTACGGCACCGCCCCTGACGACGTTGCACTAAAGAACGCCGCAACGATGAACGCCAAGGCGTCTGCCAACTGCACTAACGACGACTATCAGTTGTTTTACACCAACGAGTGGTCCGCATGGATGCAGAGCATCACAACGAGCAGCACTACTCCTATCACCACCGCGCCCACAGATGTCGCTCCAACAACAGTCACTGGAGCTGGCGCAGAAGCGCCTGCGGAGTCCTCCCAGGACCAGCCGCAAGGTTAAAGTCAGCCGGGTGTAAATACCCCGTAGTCATGTTCTAAACAAAAACACCCGGCCCCTACGTAAAGGCCCGGGTGTTTTTGTTTGTAGAGATGAACATCGTGCTAGATGGTCAGACGCTATCATTCGGATTTGCCACAAAGACCAGTTGCTTACATCTCATCGAGTAGTGGCCCAAAAGCAGGTAACGGGCTATCTGCGACTCCAAAAGAGCAAGACTCGAGAAGGCTCCGCATAGCATCTACTATTAAAAAGCAAGCGTAAGCAGCGAGTACTCACAAGACGTATTAACGAGAGAGAAGTCCTAGCCGTTTGCTACGGTAGTGCTCGAGACAGGACCACTTCCCGTTGGGTTCTTTAGCTCGTAAGGGGCTTTTGGCACCTCGATAGGGCACGCCTGGCCGACGTTATACAGCACCTTGCAGAAACTAAATGCTGTCCACACCCACGTATCGCCTTTTTTATAGGTGTGTGCTAGAAGTTTACCAGACACAGCATTACCGTTTATGACTATGTAGAAACGAACACCAACGCACTCAGGTTGAGCAGAGACGTCGGCGCAGGAGACGTCGTTGAGACGCTCGACGGACTCGATAGATATCTCTTGCGTCGTAGGGGTAGGTACTCCCGGCTGGCGCTTGAATTCATAAGTATCGCTCTCTGCTACAGCAATGAGCTCTGCGCTTCGCTCGATACCGCCAAATATTTTCTCATAGGGATCTTTACGGAAGCCACCCTCGAAGAATTGTTTGATCGGCGCAACAGCGGCGATCTCGTCTTCAGGTGTAACTGCAAGGAGCGTCTCGTAAGCAGTAGTACCGTCTTTGCTTGGGTCCCATGCGACTACGGTCGTGGTTACACCTGTTGACTCTACTGGTGGAAGCGTAGGGCCAGCTGGGAATTCTGAGGAGTTTGCACTAGGTGCGGCATCGTTAGATGAGCAGCTTGAAAAGAGGACCATACCTACCACGCATAGCGCTGTGCTTAGTTTGATTCGTGTGTGTCTCATTGTTGTAGCTCTCCGATCTCGCAGTCTTTACCGAACTCTTCATACAGTGCAGCGCCTATCTCCTCGCACACGAGGCTCGGATCACCGTCAGCCTGCTGCGTCCTGCGAATCAGCCCAAACCACTCACCAACGCCGCGGGCGCACCCTTTGCGAACCTCTCCTGAAGCAGCCTCACAGGCTGTGATAGCTTCAGCAGCACTATCTCTGTGAGTGCCTATAGCACGCCCGACACCAAGACCACACTCACTTGGTCCCTCTGGACAGTTGGCAAGCATCTTTGCTGTGTCACCTTGCGCCAGATCCCACCACATGTATCCTGCGTAGCGGTAGCATTTGGACTGGAACACTGGGTCTTGTACTCCATTGCACACGCCCCACGCCACGTCCAGCACTTTCTGATCTCCGCGTGACGCAGATTCTGAAAACGACATAAACACGCCGTCTGAGCAGTCAGGTCCGTTCTCACCAAGCGACTCGCACAGTTTTAATGCTTCAGCTACGTCCGGGACTGAGATGCGCCAAACAGCATGGCCAATCCCATGGCGACAGTTCCCGCGTACGTCTCGACTAACATCAGCTGTGGGAGAGCACGCCCTCGCAACATCAACAACCAAAGATTCTCTCGTGGCAGAAGCTAATGCACCCTCCACGAAACCATGAACAAGGCCCCAGTTGCAACCGTCAAAATCGGGAGCCTTTGAGACTTCCACGAGAGAGTAACCAGCTGCACCTATCTTCGCCCCGGCTGTATGCCACCTATGATGGCACTGTGCGTCAGTGACGTTAGGTTTTAGTGCAGCGATCACGTCACTGATCAATGGAATTGACTCCTGTTTGGCGTACTGGTCAGTGTTTACTAAAGACGCAGATCCACTATCAAACGAGACAGGTGTGAGGGTCCAGGCGCTGAATACGGAGAGCAGAAGCGCCGCCGCTAGCGGCCAGCGCCGCACGTCACCCTCCAGTTACCGTGGTGCTTGTCGCGTCAGTAGGGGTTGTCGAAGCGGCAGCAGGATCCACTACGGAAGTGTCAGTAGGTAGAGTAGCTCCGGCAGTATTATCGCTTCCAATTACGGTTGTTGGCGCAGAAGCGCCTGGCGCCACCGCCGCATTTTTATACCAAGAGTTGAACTGATTACCTGAAAGCGCGTTGTACTCGCGCCAAGAGCAAAGATCCTGCGCGAGACGTTGTACGATCGTAACTTGTACTCGGACTTCATCGGTAGCGCCTTGCGTCCCAGGGTACGCAGCAAGCACGCCATCCATAAACACGGCGATCTGAGCACAGTTCTGAGGCAAAGCTAGTGAGAGTTTCACTTCGCTTGGATCTCTTCCTGTAACAACAATTTTACCGTCTTTGTCAGTGATGACGCGAACACCTGTTGCTTCCTCGCCTTTATTCACGGTACTAGCTGAAGGTGTCCTGCCAGACAGTGTGACAGCTGCAACGACGCCGACTACAACGACAAGTAGTACTGGGATGATAAATTTTGCTCTTGTTCGGATCCACCACATAAATAACACTGTCCGGAGCCCCGTCGAAAGGTCTACTAGCCTTAGTTATGGGAGCCAGTCAGCGAACCTGAGCCCTCTTTTACGCTTTTAGCGCAGATGGCTCTAGCCTCTTCTGAGGAAGACGGGGCGCACATCAATAGGGCGCTGGCTTGGTCATTTGTGTTGTTTGCGAACATCCAGGCAACGTTCTGCAGACACTCGTCCCCCACTGGGGCGCATTTTACGATCATTCGTTCAATGTTCATTGACTCGTGCGCCAGAATTGACTTCCCAAGCCCTAGCTTGCATCCCTCGAGGATAGATGGTGTTTCTGTGGCTTTCGTTTCGCATACTTCAAACGCCATTTTTGCATCCTGTTTAACGGTCTTATATATCTGAGTTGAGGCCTCCATGGCGCAGTAACGTTTCGCTACTTCTCCCCACTCAGCAGGTAGCACATCGCACGGATAGTAAGCTTTCTCGATCGGCCACCCCTTCTCGAGTCTCTTAATGTGCTCTGCGTTGATGAAGTGCTGCATGAACCCTCCGCCCCAGCACATCTCTCGCTGGTCTTCTGAAACTTTTACGCAGCTCCCCAATGCTTGTAGCCAGTCCTGTCCGCTCTCTTCTGCATGTTTGACTATCGCGTGACCAATGATGTGCATACAAGCCACAGACATATTAGTCGTTGGATCTATTCCAAAATCAGAGCAGTATGTGGCAAGCTTTGTTGTCAGATTAGGAAGCGTCTGAGCGTAGAGAAACCTCTCCATGGAGCCGTGTATATACCCGTTGCTGCAATTTATACTGTAAGGAGTCCCCCAAGCAAGTGCAGTACGCATCGTGTAGCCACTGTCGTAAGTGAGGTAACCAAGGCTGTGAAGTATCTCGTGACAGTGTAAAGACTCATTACCTTGCGGGTTTTTAGACGCAGCATCAGTGATCAGCTGCACGGCTGCAGGGATACCTATCTCTTTAGCAATAGGTAGCCAAGCATCCGTCCAGCACTGCGCTGAAGGAGCATTCTTACACAGCGCAAGTGGAGCAAAATCAGGCTCTGGCTCTGTGCCTTTGTCTACTTGAACAGGAAGCATCAAAAGTAGCGCTGGTACAACCAGTACAGCAACACGATTTGTTGAATTGACAGCTCTATTGAGCAAAAACCACACAACAGCTGCCGCTAAGGCCAAGAATGTAAAGTCCCCAGCTCCAACCCCACGGACTATCAGCGAAGCCGCAACACTCACAGCAACGACCACACAGCCAAATCTACGCCAGTTATTTAGGTACAGCACAGCCCCGACCAAGAGTATGAGGAGAAAAGCGAGTGAGATCACGATAAGCACTGTTCGCTCAGGCGGCAATCGCGCCACATGTATCTCGTGCGCTGTTTGAGCCTCGCATCACAGTGAAAACAATGGAAAGCCCAAGACACATCGTAAAGGTATCGGCGGTGACACTTCTCGTCGCTGGTTCTTTGTGGCTGTTCCCGCAGCCCGGAAAGCAGACAGCCGCGTCTACTCTTTCCACGACGCCGTCTTCGCTCATAGCAACCCAGCCCGCCGCTACAACAGGGACAGAGTCAGCTCAGCAGACTCCCAAAATTGTAGCGCTCTCTGAGGGCGCTACTGCTTTGGATTTACCAACGTCTCTTCCTTGTGCAAAAAATATGACAAACGGCGCGCAAAGTTACAACTCCTTCAGGACTTGCTGGGAAGAAGCTTTCTCAACATACACGTCTCAGTACGACGTCAAAAAAGTTCTTTCGTCAATTCATGCATGGGCAGCTCCAGTACCTGAGTTGGACAGCATCTGCCACGAGCTGTCACACCGTGTCGGCCGCGCGTCCTACGACCGGTTTAAGTCCGCCGAGGAAGCTCTCACACATGACGACCGTAAATGCCAGTATGGTTATCGACACGGGGTGTTTGAGGCATTCGCTGGCGCTGAAGGGCCTGCAGGAGTAAACAGACTGGCGAGCACAATCTGTAAAGTATACGAAACCATGCCTAATCTCACTGACGACGAGCGCAATCTCGAGATCGGAGAGTGCCTGCACTCAGTCGGGCACGCGGCAGCTGTCGCCCACCCGTCCGACGTCGTCGCGGCAGTAGCTACATGCGACGTATTTGAGGCCTCAAGCAGCAAGCAAGGCTGCGCAGGAGGCGCACTGATGGAGTTCGTCAATTCGTACATGCTCGCCAACTTAGGCACAGGTGTAGGTGACACCCAGCACGGACCGTCACTATCCAAAATAGACGACGCTACGGTGGAAAATCTCTGCACAATACTTGATAAAGCCTACGCACAGGAATGTTTCCGCCGCGTACCACCGATGTGGGGAATCAAAGCTCAGAAAGATACTAAGTCGTTAGTCGCTAGATGCCAAAAACAGTCGGGTGCTTTCATCAAAGAGTGCATGTTCGGCATCGGTGAGTGGCTGTTTCGAGCAACTACCTCCTCTGAAACAACAAAAGCTCGGTCTGAGGAGATCGTCAAGTTGTGTGAGCCAGCACCTTCAGGGGACCAGCGCGGTGCTTGCGTGTCCGGCGCTGCACGACCTTTCCGCTCTAATGACCTGTGGGCTGGGAAATCAAAAGAACAGTGGACAGAGCTCTGTGACCTCCTAGATGCCCCATCGCGACCAGCTTGCGAAGAAGCAGAGACCACTGCCGAAGATTCATTCAACAACATACCTGACCCTAGTACTAAGCCGGACTGAGCTGAGTGCGTGTTAAACGCCACAGCTTATAGCGCGTAATGATAAAAGGCCGACAGTGCACTCAATGAATCGCCGCCTGCTCTCCGTACTCTCCCTCTCTCTCTTGTCGCTCAGCGCGTGTGGAGGGACCAGCAGTCAGGGCACTACGGCCGAGCAGCGCATCGCTGGAGTCAAACTCGCCTCAGGTGACAAGGTGCTAGTGCTAGGCAACAGCGCCATGTCAGCAATCGCTGCTGCACTCAGCGATGTTCTTGAACCATCTGGCATTAAGGTTGTAGACGAGTCCCATGCGCTCTATTACAACTATGGTGATAAGACAAAACTATGGGATCTTCGCGAGGAGTTCAAAGAGGCTATAGCGAAGGAAAACCCTACTTTAGTCTTAGTGCAAACTGTCGTGGACAGCCCAGATATCCAATGCGAACTAGGCTCAGACCGCAAGAGAGAGTGCGTAATAGCAGGATTTCAAGCTGGTTACAAGAACCTACTACAAGACATGGTGAAGGTGCTCTCTAAAAACGGAGCGAAAGTTCTATGGTTAGAATACGCCGCTACCGGTTTGGAATATGCAGACAATCTTGAGTTCAAAAAACAGCAGGCGGAAGTCCTCGAGTGGCACAACACTGCTGCCGCATCGCTACTGGAGGAAGAGCCTTCTTTCTACAGCAGCTCAGCAGCACACCAGGCAGACGATAAAGACGGTGCGTTCAGACTGTACGCAACTGTCGAGGGTGGCTATCGACAAACACGCTCCCCTGACGGGATCCATTTTTGTCAGTACGGAGTAGAGCTTGTAATCGAGCAGTTAGCCGACGAGCTCTACCCACAATGGCGAGAGAACAACCCAAATTGGCCAAATGGAAAGTGGCGCTCATTTGAGTCTTTCTCGAAACTGCAGCTCCCGTGGGGACTACCTGCTTGTCAAGATGGCCTGCTTCAAACTCCACCGGAGTTCAAGTGAGAAAAGTTTTTGTAGTTTTTGCCCTAGCGACAGCACTGGCTAGTTGTTCGTCGAGTGCGTCCACCAAAGTTCATGAGTATCAAGCAAAAGTTCTCTCCAAAGTTTGCGACGAGGCACTCGAGCCAGTACGCATCTACGCCACGAGCCACACAGAAGCCATCACTGAGGAAGTACGCGCAGAGATGAAGGCACGATTGACGACATCGTATGACTTCTGCAGTCAGGCGGAGCTGAAGCTCTTTAGGGACACGTTCCTCACCCCGTGGGCCGAAAGCATCGCCGAAGCAGGGTCTGAAGCAGGGTGACGAATCTGTGCCTACGAGCACCGTTCTACGTATGAGAAAAGTAACTTCGCTCCTTGCCGCACTCTGTGTGTTGTTCCTTGCATTCCCAGATAGCGCAGGCGCGCACGCTTCGGTAATTGACGCCTCCCCTGCTCCGGGTTCTACTTTGTCAGAGATACCAAGCACCTTCTCCATCACTTTCGACACAGAAGTTGACGCTTACACCGTTAGTGCCAAGCTAGTCAATGGCACCCCGATCGCACCAGGAGGAGACATCACTGACCTCGATCGAGTGACACAGAATTTCGGCTCTGTCATCGAGTTCTCTCTCCCCGCCTCAGCAACACCTCCTGCTTCGGGTGAAGTGATGCTTTCCTGGAAAGCATTCTCGTTAGACGGACACAATATGGGAGGGTATATCCCTTATGTCGTTAGCGCTACTGCCGCATCGACCACACCCTCGCTAGACTCAACTTCGTCAGTCGCACCCACCCCAGACAACACCACGCCTACGACGCTCGCAGTTTCGACAACAAGTGAGAGTTCTACGAAAAATCCAACAGATTGGTCACTACTGAAGACTCTCTCGCGTTATCTCGCAGTACTCCTGGCCTCGTTCTTGTTCGGCGCTTGGTTTTGGTCAAAGCAAAAAGTACACAAACTTCTTGATCGACTGATCATTGTCCAGTGGCGCGCACTCTCCAGTATCGCAACCCGCGTCCTGGCTGTAGTGGCGGGTGTTACCGCGTTGATACCACTTTTCTCTTACACAACGACAGGCTCACCTGATGCGCAAGGGTACGCTTCGATACTCACGTCCTCGAGTGTTTTCATGTGGGTGCTGGTTGCAGCGTGCGCATGGTACGCCTCTTCGCAGCCATCAACCATCCTGCTACCCGTAACCTTGACAGCTCTAGCAGTTGCTATGTCTTCGCACGCAGCAGGTACGTTCTGGATGCCGGTCTCTGTTCTTTTCTCTGTCGCCCACGTCGCAGCTGTGATGCTTTGGGTTGGACCTCTGATAGCGCTTGGTGTGCTTCGTTTCTCATTCCCACCAGCAAAACTTCCAGGCTTTGTCTTGGTGTATAAAGACGCATTGTTGAACTTCTCTAGTTTGGCGACAAAAGCAATAGCCGTTCTCTTGATATCAGGTATCCGTCAAGCGATTGCTATCAGCGACGGCGTGCCGTCAGGCCAGTGGGGTAAATTGCTTTTCACCAAAGTTCTATTGTTCTTGCTTGTAGTCGCACCGTTGGGCGCTTACCACAACCTCTCTCTAAAGAGAGCCGCTACAGGTGAGTCTGAGGTCCCCGCTTTGACGAAGTACTTGTACGTCGAGCTTGGTGCCGTTTTGCTGGTGATGCTGCTGGCCGCCCGACTTGCACAGACATCTATTTAAAGATCCAAAACACCTATTTAGGCGATTTGTATAACCTCACCGGACGCATTGACTTCGTAAGTCACAACGCCGCACTGGAACTTCACTCCAGGCGCCAGTACTATAACGTCGTAGTCTAAATCGCATTGTAATTTCATGTTGTGAAGTAGTGCCAGCTCGGTGATGAGCTGGTTGCGAGGTGTTGCTTGGATCTTTCCTGAGTATACAGAAACGTCAACGGTCCAAGGAGAGTTTGCCCCGCCTATCAAAATAGTGCACACTTCCTGACTGTCAGAAGTAGCGACGCAGGTGACTGAGTCAACGTTTATTGATGGATCTACAAGACCAACTTGTGCTAGTACGGCGGCGTACACGTCAGCTGCTTTGTTTGGCGCCGCAACGCGAACGCCTTGATCACGGCTTAAGAATATTAAACAAGATCCAACTGCTGCTATCAAAAGCGCAGCAAAAGCCCACCATTTCACAAATGAACGGGTCTTCGGCTTCTCTATGTGTCCTACGTCTGGACCAGCAACATACGCTTGTGTCTCAGGAGCCCAGGCTGCGCCGTCCCACCAGCGTTTAGTTTGAGTCCCATTCGGGTTTGGGTACCATCCAGCTGGGGTGTGCATACTCAATTAGATTCGGACCTGGCTACTGCCTCTTGACAGAGAACACTCCGTCAACATCCTGTAGAGCAGCGAACAACCCAGATAGCTGCGCAAGATCTGAGAGCTGTAGTTGGAATTTTTCACGTGCGATCATGTCTGAACCTGTGTCAGTGCTTGAAGCTACGATTCTGATCTGGTTTTCAGTGATGACTCGAGCAACATCTGCGAGCAAACCAGCACGGTCTATCGCCTCGACGCTTACCTCAACGCGCACTGTCTTGACCTCCCCAGTCCAAGAAAGCTCCACGTTTGAATATTTTCGCGCATCACTACCAGCTCCAGCGCACCCTGAACGATGGGCCACGACGTTTCCTTTGCTCGTGCGAAATCCGACTACGGCATCCCCATGGACCACTTGGCAGCATCGTCCAAGCACGATACGGGTGCCTGGTTCATTATCGACGGCAAGAAACTGCTCGTACTCGACTCGAGACTCGTCGCGAGCGACCGGCGCCAACGGTTCTTTCACACCGACAAGCAAGTTAGCGACTGCTGACGCGTCTGCTGCACCCTCCCCTAGTGCTTTCATCAAACTCTCGCGTCCGTCGAATCCTAGGACTCTCGAAACACGCTCCAGACCGTCTGGTCTTATGACGCGCTGCGGGACACCCATCTTGGCGAGAGCCTCAAAAAGAAGAGAGCGCCCCTCTGCCGCAGTATCTCTGTCCTTATGAGCGACCGTCTCGCGTCGGATACGAGACCTGGCTTTTGACGAAGCGACAAAAGATAGCCACTCAAGAGCTGGCTTAGCGTCTTTGGCTGTGATGATCTCTACTCGGTCACCGTGCGACAAGACTGTATCGAGACTCGCCAATCTCCCGTTGACTCTAGCTCCAGTACAGCGGTCGCCGATACCTGTGTGAACAGCGTAAGCAAAATCAACACAAGTACTACCATATTCAAGAGCTAACACGTCTCCACGAGGTGTAAAACAATACACCTGACTTCCACCTAGCTCGCTTTTGATGTGCTCTAAGTACCGCAAAGGCCCTGGTTCATCAACGCTATGTAGTCTGGCGAGGAGCCCGGTCCCTGAGTCTTCTGATGCTAATTTGTAGCGCCAGTGAGCCGCGACACCCCACTCTGCTCGTTGATGCATTCCATTTGTTCTGATCTGAACTTCCAGAACACGCCCATCAGCTACGACAGTTGTATGAATACTTTGATACATGTTGAATTTCGGAGAAGCTACCCAGTCTTTAAAACGTCCAGGCACTGGCTGGTACAGGGCATGAATAACGCCTAGAGCTGCGTAGCAATCGCTAGTGTCATCTAGAACCACCCGCACACCAGCTAGGTCGTAGATGTCTTCCAGAGCTCGATGCTTGGTGACCATCTTCTCATACACGCTCCATAGGTGTTTAGTGCGCCCCTGCACTCTTGCTCTAAAGCCGTGAGCCAAAAGAGATTCTGTAATTGAAACACACACTTGGTCAATCTCAAATGCTCCAGTACGCAACTTCTCCGCTACTTGACTTTTTAGTTCTTTATACCTCAGCGGGTAGAGGGCCTGAAAGCAGAGGTCTTCGAGTTCATTGGCGACTTGCGTCATTCCGAGTCTCTGCGCTAACGGCGCATGTACGTCCATCGTCTCTTTGGCTATACGCGTTGCTTTATTGTGACTCAAGGCGTCAAGCGTCCTGATGTTGTGAAGCCGGTCAGCTAGTTTTACGACCAGAACTCGAGGGTCCTCGCTGATAGCAAGCAGCAGTTTCTGTAAGTTAGCTGCTGCTTTAGCGTCTACGTGAGACTCCTCTCCGACTAACTTCACACCGTCTAGCTTGGTGAGACCATCAACGAGTTTGGCGATGACGGGACCGAATTGTTCCTCAACTTCGAAAAGGGTGATCTCAGTGTCCTCGACAACGTCGTGCAGCAATGCGGCGCACACGCTCTCTATGTCCATACCCCAAGAACGCACAATCTGTGCTACTTGAATAGGGTGTGTGATGTACGGATCCCCGCTCTTACGAGTCTGCCCAGCGTGCGCGGCAGCCGCCATAGCCAGAGCACTTCCGACCAGCTCTGTAGATGAATGGTCGTCCCCTATCAAGCCGGCGACTATTTCTGAGGTGTTGATCTCCACACCGACAACTGTGCAGACAGACGTCAATGGCGCAAAGCTCAACTCGCGGCACCATATTAAGCATGGTACAAGAAACACCGATCGTGCAAGTTACAAAGACAGCCGCTGAGAAGATAGCGGCCTTGCTTTTGTCTGAAGGAACACCGGACATGGCTCTGCGGGTTTCTGTAGCTCCTGGAGGCTGTTCGGGATTCCGCTACGAAATGTACTTCGACTCAGACTTTGTAGAGTCCGACTCTGTGACAGAGTCCTACGGAGTCCGTGTAGCTATTGACGCAACCTCTGCACCTCTCTTGGCTGGTGCTGTTTTAGACTACGCTGACACTCTCAACGCAGCTGGTTTCAAAATCGAAAACCCCAACGCAAACCGCACTTGCGGTTGCCAGAAGTCCTTCTCTTAAAGGGAAACAGCTACGGGACGAGTTGTCCTCTACCCCGACAATATCCCTGGTGCGCAAACGTCTGATAGCTCTCGCGTGTCTGGCAGGCTGCGCAGCTCAGCCCACGACCAGACAGGGTTTAGTAGAGGACCCTTCTTTGGCGCGCACTCAGGCTGTCACGGTCTTGTCTGTTCCACCACCTGACTTCGTCCCTTTTGAGCCTCTTGACGACGGTTCAATCGAGAGCACCTCAACCAATCGTGTTGTCGTGGAGCTTCCAGGAAACACCATCCCTCTATCTGGAGTCCCGCAGCCAGTTGCAACCATAGAGCATGTAGTCGTTTTAGGAGACTCGTTGACTGTCACATCCCGCAAGCACCTCCAACGACTAGCTGAAAAGTCTGGTTACGAAATACAGATAGATGCAGTCTCTGGACGTAAAACAAGTGCTGGTATTAGCGCACTTAAGAAGCTTGAAATCCCCGTAGGGGCTACAGTCGTCGTTGCTCTCGGGACCAACGACTCAAACGACTCGCCGAACTATAGAGCCACCATCGACGAACTGATGGCGTCGGTCCCAACCGGGAGTCCGGTTGTGTGGCTCACGTCTTACCGAAAAAAGCCGCTCGATAATCTGGCTCGTGCTTTGCGTGAGGCACAGTTGTACCACCCAAGGTTGACGGTGGCCGACTGGGTATCTGTACTCGAGTCACACAAAGAATGGTTCAGTAGTGACAACGTGCATTACACACCTGCTGGTAATGAAGCTTTTGCTCGTTTCGTCTGGCAAGCAGCATTCATCGCCGCGACAGGCTGACAGCGCGATGCACGGTGATCTGTATGTCATCGTCTTTTGAACTTGATCTCACCAAGTACGCGCTCGGCTGGAGCGATGAAGCCGAGTACGCTTTTGCACCTGAAAAGGGCCTCAACGAGTCGGTAATTGAGCAGATCTCGTGGTGGAAAGGCGAGCCGAAGTGGATGCGAGATCTGCGTCTGCGCTCACTCACTACATTTGAAAAGAAGCCAATGGCTCCTTGGTTTAACGTCAACATGCCAGATCTTGATTTTCAAGACATTTTTTACTACCTCAAGCCCGCAGCTGCACAGACCGATGAGTGGGATGATCTACCAGAGCAGATGAAGGCAACCTACGAGAAGCTCGGCATCCCTGAAGCAGAGCGCAAGTATCTCGCAGGCGTCACTTCTCAGTACGACTCGGAAGTGGTGTATCACCGGAACCGTATTGAGTTGGAAGAGCAGGGCATTTTGTTCTGCGACATGGATACAGCGCTGCGCGAATACCCAGATCTAGTAAAGCAGTATTTCGGTTCTGTCATTCCGATGGGTGATAACAAGTTTGCAGCGCTCAACACGTCAGTGTGGTCTGGAGGTTCATTTATTTATGTACCACCAGGCGTTGAGTGCGCGATGCCGCTGCAGGCTTACTTCCGTATCAACAGTGACTCGGCTGGGCAGTTTGAGCGTACTTTGATCATTGCCGACGAAGGCTCGAAAGTTCACTACATTGAAGGATGTTCTGCCCCGGTATACACCAACAACGCGCTGCACTCTGCGGTTGTTGAGATAATCGTCAAGCCGAGCGCTCACGTCACTTACACCACTATTCAAAACTGGTCACCTAATGTCTACAACTTGGTGACTAAACGCGCACGCGTTGAGACCGAAGGTCACATGGAGTGGATTGACGGCAACATCGGCTCGAAGTTGACAATGAAATACCCAAGCGTGTACTTGATGGGTCCAAAGGCGACAGGTGAGGTGCTGTCGGTTGCGTACGCTGGTGCAGGTCAGCATCAAGACGCTGGTGCGAAGATGATTCATGCTGCACCAGAGACGTCTTCAAAGATTGTTTCAAAATCAATCTCGAAAGATGGTGGCGTCACCACCTACCGTGGTCTTGTACGCATCGAAGAGGGAGCGACGAACTGCAAGAGCCACGTGCAGTGCGATGCTCTTATTTTAGACGAACAGTCAGAGAGTAAGACCTTTCCGTACATGGAAGTTGGCGAGCGTGACGCTCAAGTCGGGCACGAGGCGACTGTCTCAAAGGTCGCAGACGAGCAGCTGTTTTATCTCATGAGTCGGGGCCTCAACCAGGAGCAGGCGATGGGTATGATCGTGAACGGCTTTATCGAGCCAGTCACCAGAACGCTCCCGATGGAGTACGCAGTCGAGTGGAGTCGTCTAATAGAGCTCCAGATGGAAGGCTCCGTCGGATAAAGCCACCTCCAGCAGGTCGTTAGAGGAGCTAAAGCTCGTGCCAGCACTGGACCGGGCAGAGCATCACCACAGCGGATACGGCCAGGTCGTGGTGTTCTTTTGCGGTCCGAACCTGTACATGACGAAAGGAATATAACATGACACACTCAACTACTCGCGCAACTAAGGTGCTTCTCCTGGCAGGCGTTATCGGCATCGCAGGCTTTGCACAACTAGGCATCGCACAAGCCTCTACTGTACTACCAGCAACCACAGTTGCGGAAACGACAACTACAGCTGCGACTACTACAACGTCCTCGACTACCGCACCTACAACTACAGCTGCGACTACTACAACGTCCTCGACTACTGCACCTACAACTACAGCAGCGACTACTACAACGTCCTCGACTACAACGTCCTCGACTGTCGCACCTACAACTACAGCTGCAGCTACTACGTCCTCTACTACCGCGCCTGCTAGTTCTACAACAGTAAACGCTGGAGCAACTACAACCGCTGCTGCTGGTAATGCTCCTTTGGTATCACCAACCGCCCCTGCTGCTGAGTCAGGTAAGGGTCGTGTCACTTCTGCAGACGGAACTTCTGTCGAAGCAGTCGTAGCTTCAACTCCACAGGGTGTGCGCGTGTGCTCTAGTGCGCCAGCAGCAACTACCACGACCTCAACAGTCGTTGCTTCAACGGTCGCCACACCAACTACCGTAGCGAGTCCTTTCGTCCCAGGTGCGTTGTGCATGGTGTTGCCGTCAAGCACGAACGTAACAATCGACGCGGGTAAAGCAACTGTTCAGGCAGGAACTGCTGTCAGAGTGCTGGCATCTGGTTTCAAAGCAAACTCTTCCGTAGAAGTATGGGCTTTCTCAACACCAAAACTGCTCAAGACATTCACGACTGACGCGAGTGGCATCCTGGACGGTTCGGTAACGATGCCTGCAGCGATCGGAAACGGCACTCACACACTCCAAGTTGAGGGCACAACAACGTCAGGCGCAGCTCAGGCCATCTCGTTTGCTGTAACAGTTGCAGGTTCAAGTTCTTCAAGCACAACCCCGCTACCATTCACAGGACCAAGCACTGCACTACCGATGCTGCTTCTAGCTACCATCACAGGTTTCTTTGGTTTGTACATACGCCGTCGCTCTATCTAGCACCAACACCTGAGTTCAAAAGAAAACCCCTGGGCCAAAAGCTCAGGGGTTTTCTGTATATGCACCTACGCGCTGCCTGGTTCCGGTTCCGAAACTAAGGACACACACTGTAGGAGGATTCATGTTGCAAGGTACTCGTCGTTCCACCAAAATCATGGCTGTATCAAGCCTCGTCGGATTGCTTGGTTTCGCACAGCTCACATTAGCTGCCACAGGTTCTGCCTCCTCGTCTACCATCGCTGGTGTGCCTTTGACCAACAACGGACCCGGTGCCACGTCCAGCTGGGGAACCCCGCTTGGTATTGCGGTTGACTCTTCGAACAACCTGGTAGTCAGCGATATCGAGCAACACATCATCCGCAAGATTGCCGCGGACGGCTCTTCAACCGGCCTTGCTGGCGGAAACGGCGTAACCGGTGCAGTTGACGGCACTGGAAGCACCGCTAGATTCTCCAGTCCTTCGAGAATGGTTCAAGATAGTGCAGGTAACACGTTTGTTGCAGATCGCGGTAACAATTTGATCCGGAAAATCACATCCGTTGGAGCCGTTACAGTGTTTGCAGGTAGCGGTACAGCAGGTTCCGCGGACGGCATTGGTGCCGCTGCGTCGTTCAATGCCCCAGCTGGAATCACGATTGATGCGTCAGGCAACCTCTATGTATCTGACGTCGGAACGTCTGCTATTCGCCGAATTACTCCAGCAGGCTCTGTCACCACAGTTGTCGCTGGCGGCGCTACCGGGTCTGCTGATGGCCCTACCAATACTGCAACTTTCAACACTCCTTCAGACCTAGCATGGTCGCTATCAGGCTCTAGCGGCGCTGCAGGTGCGCTGTATGTAGCGGACACTAACAACAAAAAAATCCGCCTCATCGATCTTGACCTGCTGACGGTCTCGACTGTCTTAGGTTCTGGCACCGCTACACAAGTCGACGGCACTGGTACCGCGGCTACATTCTACTACCCAATCGGTGTTTCTATAGCAGCAGGACAGCTCTACATCGCTGACTACGCAAAAGTACGAGTAGCTGATCTCAGTACTACAGTCGTCACTACTCTTGCTGGAAACTCAGTCAGAGGTTTTACAGACGGTACTGGCGCAGCCGCAGCTTTTAAATTAATTGCTGACGTTGCAGCAGACGGTACTGGAACCAACTTGTATGTTACAGACGCACTGAACAACGCGATTCGTAAGATCGTGATCGCAAGCGGTGTTGTTACAACAGTGTCCGGTCTCCCACACACAGCAGACGGTACAGGGTCGCTCGCTCGCTTTTACTACCCATACGACATAGCTACGACCTCGACAGGGAACCTCTGGGTAGCAAACTACGGGGACAACAACATCCGCCAAGTAACGCCTGCTGGCAACGTGACAACAATCGTTGGAACCGACGCAACCACAAACGGCACGCTCACTGACGGCCCCGCTGCCACTGCAGGATTTGCGGCTTTGACAGCAATTGCTACTGACTCCGCAGGTAACGCTTACGTCACTGACGACGATTCAGTTCGCAAGATCACAGCCGCCGGAGACGTTACTACCCTCGCCGGCTCTGGTACCCCAGGTCTCGCTGACGGTACAGGCGCTGCGGCCTCCTTTAACGCCCCGGGTGGTCTAGCGGTGCTTGCTAACGGAGATCTGGTCGTAGCTGACACAGGTAATCATCGCCTTCGCAGAGTGACGCAAGCTGGCGTTGTCACGACTCTGGCAGGTTCAACAGCCGGTACAGCAGACGGAGCGATCTTGAGTGCTACTTTTGACACTCCTTCTGACGTGGCTGTAGCACCGGACGGCTCTATCTATGTCGTCCAAAACCCAGGCACGGTCTACGGAAACCACATGGTGCGAAAGATCTCAACGGACGGCTCGACCGTGTCCACGATCGTAGGACCAGCAGGAAGCTCCGCTGTAATTAAAGGTTCTGGTGCGTCTTGTACAGTCTGTGACTCGTCAGCCTCGCTTCAAACAGCAAGCATCACATACGATGCTGTGCATTCTGTGATGCTCGTTGGAACCCCTGGAAAGATCATGGGACTCACGACAGGCGCAGCACCAGAGCTGTTCTCTATTGCGGGAACCTCTGCAGCAACAGGGTACGCCGATGGCAACTCTGCTTCGACTTTGTTCGGTTTTGTAAACGGTGTAGCCGTCACGGTAAACGGTGACATCTTCGTGGCTGACACTAATAACAACGTAGTGCGTAAGCTCTCGAGTGTCTTGATAGACACCACACCAGCGACCACTACCTCGACTACTACCTCGACTACTACCTCGACCACTACCTCGACCACTGTCGCGACGACTACTCCGTCAAGTTCCACTACAGTAGCTACTACGGTAGCTCCAACTACTACAAAGCCTGCTGCAACTCCGATCACTACGCCAACTGCAACACCAGCATTGACCGCAGGCGCGGGCCGTGTTGTTTCACCGGACGGAACAAGCGTGTCAGCTATTGTAGCGAACAACACAACAACGAAAGTCGTTGGGGTGTGTGCGCCAAGTTCAACGCCTGCTACAACTACCTCCACAACGGTCGTTTCAACAACCTCGACAACTGTCCCAGTAAGCACCACAATCCCTGCTGACGCTTTCTGCATAGCTCTACCGCTTGGCACAGACGTAACGGTGTCATCCGACGGCGTAGTGACCATCGCAGCCGGTAAGAGCGTAACCGTTCGGGGAGTTGGTTTTAAGGCTTCTTCTACGGTTGAGATCTGGGCCTTCTCCACACCGAAGCTTCTCGGCACTACAGCGGTAGGTGCAGACGGAGTCTTGAACTACACCTTTACGTTCCCTACAGATCTCGGCGACGGAGTTCACACACTTCAGGTTGAGGGAACGAATGCAGCTGGTGTCGATAAGGCAATCGCCTACGGAGTGAAGGTACTGGGTTCAACTACGACGCCAACTGCAGGTGGAGGCAACACGTCCCTACCTTACACAGGTCCAGAAGCAGCCTTCCCGCTGCTTCTGCTCGCTGCTATGGGCGGCTTTGCCGGTCTGTGGCTGCGCCGCCGCGCCTACTAGTTTTTAGCGTAGCAGCTTCGCTAGCAGCCGAGGTTTAATGATGGTTACGGCGCCGTGATGATAAACGTAACGGGAGTAGCAGCACCGTCACACCGGTGATGAGCAGTACAGGAATAACTCCTTGCGCATACATGAACGTTACCTGCGATAAGCACACAGCTGACATCACCGCTCGTACTTCCCGGCTTGTTTGGTACATGGAAGAGATCAACACGTACGACAAAACAGTCGCGCCTAACATTAAAGACGTCTCGTCATGTCGAGCTAACCACAAGAGAACACCCTGTGCTGCCGCGCACAGTAGGTAAAGACGCCGCCCACTGCTGCGCGTGACGAGCGTGCCTCGTAGACGCATGAACCCAGGCGTCATAGATAAAGCGACGAACGAACCCCATGTCCCGCCAAACAGAGCACCAGCAGTGCAACAAAGAATCGCCCATCGAGACTTTTCTGGAACGGCTTTAGCGTTGAGCAGCAAGAACCCAGTAACCGCCAGCGCTATTAAAACGTGGTTCCCAGATAAAATACTCAGCACGACACCACCTGCGCTCAACACAAGCTGCATGGTAACGTAGAGCGTCACAGTGCGGGATGCACAGGAGCAGATATGTCTGAGTTCGGCTCAGCTGTTATGTAGCGGCGAACACTAGGACGCGTAAGGAGCAGCAAGGCTATAACTGCAGTCGCTGGGAGAACTTTGTTTCCTGTAACTAGACCACAGAGCAGTACTACTTGCCCAAAAATCGCCATGTTGAGGGACTTCATATTTCTACGCGGATGTGC
>Ga0209296_1000957_pt1 | contig 23602 bp, 21 predicted proteins | sample S_130206_EF_Meta_FD_187319 | JGI IMG/M metagenome (GOLD analysis project Ga0209296, IMG submission 187319) | Freshwater microbial communities from Lake Simoncouche, Canada to study carbon cycling - S_130206_EF_MetaG (SPAdes) (version 2) | ecosystem: Environmental > Aquatic > Freshwater > Lake ...
CGGCTGGTTCAACAGGATTTACAGGATCATCAGGTTCTTTAGGTTACACTGGCTCAGCAGGTGCTGGTTTTACAGGTTCGGCTGGTTCAACAGGATTTACAGGATCATCAGGTTCTTTAGGTTACACTGGCTCAGCAGGTGCTGGTTTTACAGGTTCGGCTGGTTCAACAGGATTTACAGGATCATCAGGTTCTTTAGGTTACACTGGCTCAGCAGGTGCTGGTTTTACAGGTTCGGCTGGTTCAACAGGATTTACAGGATCATCAGGTTCTTTAGGTTACACAGGTTCGGCAGGTACAACAGGATTTTCAGGTTCAAAAGGAGATTCAGGTTCAATTGGATATACAGGTAGTTTAGGTTACACAGGATCAACAGGTGTTGGATATACAGGTTCAACCGGTACGACAGGATTTACAGGTTCAAAAGGAGATTCAGGTTCAACTGGATATACAGGTTCACAAGGTGTTGGTTACACGGGCTCTCAAGGAGATTTAGGTTACACAGGTTCTAAAGGAGATTCAGGTTCTTTAGGTTATACAGGTTCACGAGGTGTTGGTTTTACAGGTTCACAAGGAGATTTAGGATTTACAGGTAGTTTAGGTTATTCAGGATCAGCAGGTGTTGGTTATACAGGTTCAAAAGGAGATTCAGGATCTTTAGGTTATACAGGTTCACAAGGTGTTGGTTTTACAGGTTCACAAGGAGATTTAGGATTTACCGGTTCAAAAGGTGATATTGGTTATTCAGGTTCTTTAGGTTATACAGGTTCACAAGGTGTTGGTTATACCGGTTCAGAAGGTATAACAGGATTTACCGGTTCAAAAGGTGATTTAGGATTTACAGGCAGTTTAGGTTACACTGGCTCAGCGGGTGCTGGGTATACAGGTTCAACAGGATTTACTGGATCATCAGGAGTTGGTTTCACAGGATCATCTGGTGTTGGTTACACAGGATCTATAGGATTTACAGGATCAGCTGGAGTTGATGGATATTCAGGATCAAAAGGAGATATTGGTTATTCAGGAAGTTTAGGATACACAGGATCAAAAGGAGATATTGGTTATTCAGGAAGTTTAGGATACACAGGATCAAAAGGTGATTTAGGATTTACAGGTAGTTTAGGATATACAGGATCAAAAGGTGATTTAGGATTTACAGGTAGTTTAGGATATACAGGATCAAAAGGTGATTTAGGATTTACAGGATCAACGGGTGCTGGTTACACAGGTTCACAAGGTTACACAGGCTCTGAAGGAAATTTAGATGTTACAACTTCTGCTACTCCACCGGCAGGCGCTCAACTTGGAGATGTTTGGTTAGATGAAGCCACGGGTGTTCAATATTTTTATTATAACGATGGAAACTCAGATCAGTGGGTAGAATTTTCAAACGTAGGATTACCAGGTGTTACAGGATCACAAGGTAACATTGGTTACGTTGGTTCAAGAGGTGAAATAGGATATACAGGCTCAGTTGGTTACACAGGCTCATTAGGAAATATTGGGTACACAGGATCAGCAGGTGCTGGTTATACCGGTTCACAAGGAGATTTAGGTTACACAGGCTCATTAGGAAATATTGGGTACACCGGCTCATTAGGAAATATTGGTTTTACCGGTTCAGTTGGTTACACAGGCTCATTAGGAAATATTGGGTACACAGGTTCAAAAGGCGATACAGGTTTCACAGGATCACAAGGAGATTTAGGTTACACAGGCTCATTAGGAAATATTGGGTACACAGGATCAGCAGGTGCTGGTTATACCGGTTCAGTTGGTTACACAGGCTCATTAGGAAATATTGGTTATACAGGATCAGCTGGAGTTGGTTACACAGGATCAGCTGGAGTTGGTTACACAGGCTCATTAGGAAATATTGGTTACGTTGGTTCACAAGGTTCTATAGGTTATACAGGTTCGGCTGGTTACACAGGTTCATTAGGAAATATTGGTTACGTTGGCTCGCAAGGTTCTATAGGTTACACAGGATCAGCTGGAGTTGGTTACACAGGATCAAAAGGTGATTTAGGATTTACAGGCTCAGCAGGAACATCAGGACCGTTTGCTACTTGTAACACAAATAACATTGTTTCAACAGGAGCTGGTATAGGCACTGGTACGGGTGGAACAGGTACAAATAATTTCTTTGCTGGCCAGTCTGCTGGTTGTAGTACTTCATCATCAGGACTATTTAATAAAAATAACATTGCTATTGGTTGTTCTGCTGGCAAAAATATTACAACAGGTAGTAATAACGTATTTTTAGGTGAAGATACTGGTGGTCAGTTAACAACGGGTAGTAATAACATTGCTATTGGATGTGAAGCAGGAAGAGTATTAACTGAAGGTAGTGTTAATATATTAATAGGAATAGGAGCTGGATTTAGAACATCTACTGGTAATAATAATATTATGTTAGGTAATAACGTTGGAAGAGAAAATCTTACAGGAAGCAGCAACGTTTATCTAGGAGCTGCTGTAGGTAATTGTGGAACAATAGCAAATCAAAACATTTTTTTAGGTGATTGTTCAGGAAATAGAATTACAACAGGATGTAATAATATTTTTGCTGGTCAATGTGCTGGTTTTTGTAACACAACAGGCACTAACAATATATTTTTAGGACAAAATGCTGGTAATGATCTTACTATAACTTGTTCAAATCAAATTGTTTTAAAAGCGGGTACTAACGAACTTAAAGTAGATTCAGCTGGTGCTTTTACACTTAATGGAACTGCTGTAGGTTCTGGTGGAAGTGGTTACACAGGTTCAGCAGGCGCTATAGGTTATACAGGAAGTTTAGGTTACACAGGTTCAGCAGGCGCTATAGGTTATACAGGAAGTTTAGGTTACACAGGTTCAGCAGGCTCTATAGGTTTTACAGGTTCAAAAGGAGATTTAGGATTTACAGGAAGTTTAGGATATACAGGATCAGCTGGAGTTGGTTACACAGGTAGTTTAGGTTACACAGGATCAGCTGGAGTTGGTTACACAGGTTCATCAGGTGTTATAGGTTATACAGGATCAAAAGGTGATGTTGGTTCACCAGGAGGATATACAGGTTCACAAGGTGATACAGGTTATACGGGTAGTTTAGGATATACTGGTTCAGCAGGAGTTGGTTATACAGGCTCACAAGGTGATATTGGATATTCAGGAAGTTTAGGTTATACAGGTTCAGCAGGAGTTGGTTATACAGGTTCAGCAGGCGCTGGTTACACAGGAAGTTTAGGTTATACAGGTTCAGCAGGAGTTGGTTATACAGGTTCAGCAGGCGCTGGTTACACAGGATCAAAAGGTGATATTGGATATTCAGGTTCACAAGGTCCATCAGGAGGATATACAGGTTCACAAGGGGATATAGGTTATACAGGATCAGGAGGAACTGGATTATCTACAAGAACAACTGTTACAGGAACAACTTCAAGTTTAGCAAATAATGCTTCTGATAATTTAAATATTACAGGATTTAAATCTTATCAACTTTTAAAAATACAAACATCAGCCGCAGCTTGGGTAACATTATATACAGATAGCACTAATAGAACATCAGATAGTAGCAGATCACAAACTACAGATCCATTACCAGGTTCAGGAGTAATAGCTGAAGTTATTACAACAGGTGCTCAAACTATTTTAATGACGCCATCATCTTTAGGATTTAATAATGAAAGTCCTGTTACAACTACAATACCTACAAAAGTTGTAAATTTAAGTGGAGGCACTACAACAATTACCGTTACACTGACATTAACACAACTAGAAACATAAAATGTCCGAATTTAAAGAGTACGTAGTTACCGTAAAAAATAAATCGGATGTGGATTCTTTTTATGATGATATGGATTCTGAAAATGGTACAGATTATATTCCAAACAGAAAAGTTGAAATTGCTCAACTAAGAGAAATTAGCCGAAGCACACATTATTTTCTTACAGAAGAAGAATCACAAAAATTAAAAAATGATAGTAGAGTTTTTGCCGTAGAACAATTGCCTAGCGCTCTTGGTGCTACTCCAGGAATAATTCCGATAAAGCCAGGAAAGGTATGGAGTCAAACAGCAAATTTTGAAAAAAATCCTACAATAGATACCAACGACAAAAATTGGGGATTAGAAAGAGTTACAAGAGGATCTCAATTATCTGGATGGGGAAATGAAACATCTACATATTGGAACGGAACTGCTTATGCTGACTTTACTCAAACAACTCAATCACTAACTACAACAAGTTCAGGAAAAAATGTAGATATAATAATAGTTGACGATCATATTAATCCAAATCATCCTGAGTTTGCTGTCAACGTTGATGGCACAGGAGGCTCGAGAGTGATTCAATATAATTGGTTTCAACATAGCGCTTCGTTAGGAATTTCAACAACAGGAAGTTATGAATATAATTTTGATGGTGCTCATGGAACTCATGTAGCAAGTACTGCTGCTGGCAATACACAAGGCTGGGCTAGAGACGCAAACATTTATAATATAAATTTTAGTTATTCAGGAACAAATAAACCATCAGGCGAATGGGCTCTTTATATATACGATTACATTCGAGCCTTTCACGCAAGCAAACCTATTAATTCTGCTACAGGTAGAAAAAATCCTACAATTGTAAATAATAGTTGGTCATTTATATCATATCTTTTTTTATCAGGTGCGAGTTCTGTAAATTATAGAGGAACAACAATTGATTTAACAGGAAAAACTGTTGCTGAGAAAAAAACTATTTTAGAACAACAATGTGGTTGTAATGTAGTATTACAAATATTTGGTTCAAATTTAGCGGTAGAGGTTGGGAATATATTTGCAGGAATGGAAACAGATATTACTGATCTTATTAATGATGGAATAATTATAACAGCAGCTGCTGGAAATGGTTATGCTAAAATGGTTAAATCTGGAGATTTAGATTATAATAATACATTAAATTTTTTAAATTTTTGTAGAGGATCTTCTCCTGCGGCAAGCACTGGTGTAATAGTAGTAGGTGCTACTAACGCAACAAGATGGGATATGAAATCGTCTTTTAGTAATTATGGAAGTAGAGTTGATATCTATGCTCCTGGTTTTAATATTGTTGGAGCTGTTTATGATAGTAATGCTGCCACAGAATTTGGTGTTACATTAGTAAATGATCCGAGAGATAGTAATTACAAATTAGCTTCTGTATCTGGAACAAGTATGGCGTGTCCTCAGGTAACAGGAATTTTAGCATGTTTACTTGAACAATGGCCTTCTACAACACAGTCTGAAGCATTACAATATTTAATAGATAATTGTACAACGAATCAAATTATAGATCCTGGTGTAATGTATCCAGATACTTCTTATGTTCCTAGTCCTTATAATAGTCTAGGAGAATCAGGAACTAACTCAAATAATAGATCTTTGTTTTATAAAAAAGAAAGACAAACGAGTGGAAACATATCTAAAGGTACGTTTAAACGTAGACCTACTAGTAGTAATTGTTATCCAAGACAACAAATAAGAAAATATGGTTAAGGAAAAGAATATTATAAATAATTTCTTTAAATATATAATTAAAAAAAAATATTTTTAAAAAAACTGCTTTTGAACTATTTTTTTATATAAATAATTACACTAATTAACTAAACTAACTTATAAAGGTTAAAAGAACAAGTATGCCAACTATAAATTTTCCTTCAACAGGGTTAACACCAAACGTATCAACATATTCAGTAGGTAATCGTACATGGAAATGGAACGGACTTGCTTGGGAGTTAGTACCTCTTACAGCCGGTTTTACAGGTTCTCAAGGTAATATAGGTTACACAGGTTCTAAAGGCGACACAGGCTTTACAGGTTCTCAAGGAAATTTAGGTTACACAGGTTCTCAAGGAAATTTAGGTTACACAGGATCAAAAGGCGATCAAGGTAACATAGGAAATACAGGTTACACTGGTTCACAAGGTGATATTGGTTACACAGGTTCTAAAGGCAACATAGGTTACACAGGTTCAAAAGGTGATGTTGGTTTTACAGGTTCTCAAGGAGATATCGGTTACACAGGATCAAAAGGTAATACAGGTTTAGGATTTAACATTGCTAAAATATATTCAACTGTAGCAGCATTAAACGCAGATACTTCACCATCAGGAATTGTTGCTGGAGAATTTGCTATTATTTCTACTGTTGATGTTAGTGATGCGGACAATTCGAAATTATATTTATGGAGTGGTTCATCATACAGTTTTGTTTCTGATTTATCAGGAACAATAGGATTTACAGGATCAGCTGGAGTTGGTTACACTGGATCTAAAGGTGATACAGGTTTCACAGGTTCTCAAGGAGATTTAGGTTACACAGGATCAAAAGGTGATACTGGTTACGTAGGTTCTCGAGGCGATCAAGGTTATACAGGTTCAACAGGTTTCACAGGTTCACAAGGTAATATCGGTTATACAGGTTCAAAAGGAGATACAGGTTATACAGGCTCTGAAGGAAATTTAGATGTTACAACTTCTTCTACTCCTCCTTCAGGTCAACAATACGGAGATATTTGGATTGATGAAAATTCAGGTATTCAATATTTCTGGTACAATGATGGAAATTCAGATCAGTGGGTAGAATTTGCTAACCAAGGTTTAGTAGGTTTCACAGGATCAGCTGGTTCAGCTGGTTTCACAGGATCAGCTGGTTCAGCTGGTTTCACAGGATCAGCGGGTACAAATGGTTACACAGGATCAGCTGGTGTTGGAGTAACATGGCAGTCAGTTCAAACTTCAAACTTTAACGTAACTGCAAGTCAAGGATATTTTGTAAATACAACTTCTGCTGCTATCACAGCAACATTACCATCTTCTCCTACTTTAGGCGATCAAGTTACATTTATAGATTATGCTGGAACTTTTGATAGTAATAATTTAACGATTGCAAGAAACGGTAAAAACATTCAAGGTCTTGCTGAAAATTTAATAGTATCGGTTGAGAGATCTGGACTTACATTAGTATTTACAGATAATACTCAAGGTTGGTTATTACAAACTAAGTAATTTAAAAGGATATAAAAAGATATGGCAACATATACTGGAATAAAAGGACAAAGTGTACAAGTAGTAAGTAGTGATCCTAGTCCATTAATACCAGGACAAATCTGGTACAACTCAACAAGCAATACATTAAAAGCGGCCGTTCAAGAGGCTGGTTCTCCAGCATGGACTACAGGTGGAAATTTAAACACAGGTAGACGTGCTTTAGCAGGTGCTGGTACAAACACAGCAGCATTGGCCTTTGGTGGAAATCCAAATCCTATTACAGGAGCTACAGAATCATATAACGGTACTTCATGGACAACTGGCGGTTCTATGGGTCAAGCTACTTATGGTAGAGGAAGAGAACGTTTAGCTGGTGCTGGTACAAACACAGCAGCCTTGGCTTTTGGTGGACGTAATAACCCTGTTGGCAGTTACGGAAGCTGTACTGAATCATATAATGGCTCAACTTGGACTGCTGGTGGTGCTTTAAGTAATGCCAGAGATAGTCATGGTGGAGCTGGTACATCAAACACAGCAGCATTGGCCTTTGGTGGCCCAGGTAATCCAAAGATGAGATGCACTGAATCTTATAACGGTTCAACATGGACAGCTGGCGGTGCTATGGGTACAGGTAGATATGAATTAGGTGGAGCTGGTACAAGCACATCAGCATTGGCTTTTGGTGGGTATTGTTATGATAATATGTCGTCTACAGAATCATATAATGGTTCAACTTGGACTGCTGGCGGTTCTTTAGGTACGGCCAGAAGAAAAATATCAGGGTCGGGTACATCAAACACAGCAGCATTGGCCTTTGGTGGATCTACCGCAAGTAACGCTAGTGCATTAACATGTGCTGAATCATATAATGGCACCTCTTGGACAGCTGTTGGTGCTATTAATACAGCCCGATATGCTTTTGCAGGTGCTGGTACAAACACAGCAGCTTTGGCCTTTGGTGGAGAAGATGGTGCAACTTATGTCGCTGACCAAACTGAATCATATGGCGCCGGTCTTGCAACTTGCACTAAAACATTAACGATATCATAAAAGTATTATAAATGTCTTTAATAACATTTAATAATCAATTTAATGTTAACATAGAGAGATAAAAATACATGGCAACATATACAGGAATCAAAGGACAAGATATACAAGTAGTAAGTAGTGATCCTAGTCCATTAATACCAGGACAAGTTTGGTACAACTCAACAAGCAATACATTTAAAGCGGCCGTTCAACAGGCTGGTGCTGCGGCATGGACAGCAGGTGGTGCTATGATTACTGGTAGACGTAATTTAATGGGCGCTGGTACAAACACATCAGCATTGGCTTCTGGTGGTACAGGTGGTCAAGCGAATACAGAATCATATAACGGTTCCACTTGGGAAGATGGTGGTCTGCTGAATAATTTCAGATTTTTAACTGCAGGTGCTGGTGCATCAAACACAGCAGCATTAATCTTTGGTGGTTTTTCTACTGCAAATACTGGAGCTACAGAATCATATAATGGTTCAACATGGACAGCCGGTGGTGCTATGGGTAATGCCAGATATGCTCACGGAGGTGTTGGTACAAACACATCAGCATTAGGTTTTGGTGGTTATGCTCCATATTTAAGTATTGCATGTACAGAATCATATAACGGCTCAGCTTGGACAGCTGGTGGTGCTATGGGTACGGCCAGATGTGCTTTAGCAGGCGCTGGTGCATCAAAAACAGCAGCATTGGCCTTTGGTGGATTTACAACAGCCAACGTTGCATGTACAGAATCATACAATGGTACCTCTTGGACAGCTGGTGGTGCTATGGCTACAGCTAGGCAGAGTTTAGCAGGTGCTGGTACAAACACAGCAGCATTGGCCTTTGGTGGAGCTACAACAGCTAGCGTTGCATGTACTGAATCATATAACGGCTCAACATGGACAGCTGGTGGTGCTTTAGGTTTGGCCAGATGTGGTTTAGCAGGTGCTGGTACAAACACAGCAGCATTAGCCTTTGGTGGTGGGACTTACCCTAATGGAAACTGTACAGAATCATATAGTGTTGGCAGCCCCGCAACTTGCATTAAAACATTAACGATATCATAAAAGTATTATAAATGTCTTTAATAACATTTAATAATCAATTTAATGTTAACATAGAGAGATAAAAATACATGGCAACATATACTGGAATAAAAGGACAAAGTGTACAAGTAGTAAGTAGTGATCCTAGTCCATTAATACCAGGTCAAGTTTGGTACAACTCAACAAGCAATACATTTAAAGCCGCCGTTCAAGAGGCAGGTGGTCCTGCAGCATGGACTGCTGGAGGTGCTTTAGGTACAGGCAGATCAAGATTAGCAGGTGCTGGTGCATCAAACACAGCAGCATTGGCTTTTGGTGGATGTACAACAGCAAATACATGGCTTGCATGTACAGAATCGTATAACGGCTCAGCTTGGACTGCTGGCGGTGCTATGGGTACAGCCAGATATGGTTTAGTTGGTGCTGGCACAAACACATCAGCATTGGCCTTTGGTGGTAGAGCTTCATATGTAAATGTTGGATGTACTGAATCATATAACGGCACTTCATGGACAGCTGGTGGTGCTATGGCTACGGCCAGACAGGCTTTAGCAGGAGCTGGTGCATCAAACACAGCAGCACTGGCCTTTGGTGGTGGTACTATCCCCAATAGGAGGTGTACAGAATCATATAATGGTTCTACATGGACAGCTGGTGGTGGTTTAAGTACGGGCAGAAGTTATTTATCAGGTATTGGTACAAACACAGCAGCACTGGCCTTTGGTGGTGCCCCTAATGCAGATGCTGATGGTACATGTACCGAATCATATGACGGTTCAGTTTGGACAGGTGGTGGAGCTATGTCTACAGGCAGATCAAAATTAGCAGGTGCTGGTACAAACACAGCAGCATTGGCCTTTGGTGGAGTTACAACAGCTCTCTTTGCATGTACAGAATCATATAACGGTTCTACATGGACAGATGTTAGTGCTTTGGGTACGGCCAGAGACAGATTAGCAGGAGCTGGTACAAACACAGCAGCATTGGCCTTTGGTGGAGGAAACACAGCTAGCGTTGCATGTACAGAATCATATGGTGCAGGCCTTACAACATCAACTAAAACATTAACGATATCATAAAAGTATTATAAATATCTTTAATAACATTAATATAAAGGTATTATGAAAACTGATGAAAAAGTAAAAATAGATTCTTTAATAGAAAAAGAATATTCTCATTTAGATAAAATTTTAACAAACGAAGATGTTGAAGATTTTAAAAAACTTAGAAATGAATTAAAAGACACTTGGTCTAAAAAACAAATTTTCAGAACAGAAACAGAAATGCGTATAGCCGTAATTGATGACGGCCGTTACCCCACAAACGCTTCAAAGTATTGGCAAGCGGTAAGAGAACAATCAGTATTTTTCGAAAATCTAATGTCATTATCTTTTGACTATCGTAGAAACGATATTAGAATAAAAAAGTTAGAAAGAAAATTAGATAATGAAACTGATGATTTACAAAAAGAATTATTACAAGTATCTTTAGATGAAAAAATATATGCAAAAGCAAGTATGGAACAAACGGCAAAAGATCGTATGAGAGAAATTAAGTTATGGTCTCAAATTAAATCTGAAATTGATGATGGTACTTTTGACAACAAAAATGTAAATACACATCAAAAAGATTCTTATAAGTATATATTAGAAAATCGTTTTAACAATATGACACCTAATACTCCTCATAACGAAAAATTGGATATTATATCTCAATTGAGTACTATAAATAGAGTAAGAGCTGAGGGTATATTAGAAAACAAAAGTACACCCAAAGTAAGTATAGGAACAGATAAGAATACAGACACTAAATAGTATTGAATTGAAAGTTTTTAATTATGTTAAACAAGAAAATATTTTTTCTTTTAGCTTTGCCTAGATCAGGCAACACAATGTTTGCTTCTTTAATGAATCAAAATCCAGACATTGGTGTCACCGCAAACTCAATTACATTAGAAATAATGAAAGATGTCTTTCTTTTAAAAGAAACAGACGTATTTAAAAACTATCCAGATCATAAATCATTAGATAATGTATTAGACGTTGTATTTGACGCTTACTATAAAGACTGGCCTTACAAATATATTATTGATAGAGGTCCTGTTATGACACCAGGTAATTTAATGTTAATGCAAAAACATTTAAAACAACCGATTAAGTGTGTTATTATTTGGAGAGATTTATTAGATGTAATTGCTTCTTTTATTAAATGGTTTGAAAATGAACCTACGGCTTATATTCATAATTATGGTCATAAAAATATTGAAGAAAAATGTTGGGCTTTAATGAGTAAAGATGGACAAATAGCAAAAGAACTAATAGCCGTTCAAAATGCTCTAAAACCTGAAAATAAAGACATGACACTTATTATTAAATATAATGATTTGGTGGATAATACTGAAAATGAAATAAGAAAAGTATATAAATTTTTAGACATACCTTATTTTAATCACAACTATAATTCATTATCACAGTTTAGTGTAAATGGTATTCCTTATGATGATCGAATCGTAGGTAAAAATTTACACACAATCAAAACAAAAATAGAAAAACAACCTAATGTTTATAGAGATAAGATACCTCAAGGTATTATAAACGCCTATAAACATATAACATTGTGAGAAAATATCATATGAAATATAACACTAAATATATTTACAACAAAAAAGGAGAAATGAAAAATGAATTTTGATTTTATATTTTTAGGACAATCTGTTTTAAAATATGAAGTTCCTATAGACATATTTAACTGTATTAATAATGTATATGAACAAAAAAGAGTTTCTTTACCTCCTGCTAATTTACAATTAGTAGGAAAAATTGAAAAAGAACATTCTTTGTTTTATAATGGAGATGATGAATCTAAAATGAAAAGACACAATGAATTGCCTGTAAACGTAATAAATTGGTTTGCGGAAACTTTTCATCATTATTTAGATTTTAATAAAATAAAAAATTATCAAACTCGTATAAATTCAATATGGGTAAATGAAATGAAAGCTCATGAATATAATCCTATGCACATACATCAAGGTACTTTAACTACAGGCCTTTCTTCTGTTATGGTATTAAAATTACCAAATACGTATGGTGTTGAATATTCATCTGCTGAAAATCCTCAAAACGGCCGTTTACAGTTATTAGGTTCTTCTTCAGGTCAATTTGCAAAAATAGATTATCAACCACCTATGTTATTAAGAGATTTTTATGTTTTTCCTTATGATATGAGGCACACTGTTTATCCATTTAATGGAACTGAAGATATAAGAAGAACACTAGCAGCTAACATGGACGTAATGTACGATCCTATTGTGAATAGAGGAGCTTAATGATAATAAAAGAACCAAGATGGAAGTCTTATGTTGTAGCTACAACAGTACCGGTTTTTACACCAGAACAATGTCAATTAGTTATTAACGCTGGTCGTTCCGAACCTGCTCAATTAGCAGAAGTAGGTGGTGGTGGTGGTGGTAAGGGAGTTACAGATACAAAAACTAGAACTTCTCATATTAGTTGGATTCCTTTTAATAAGATGCCTGAAATGTATGACGCAATAAATCAATTAATGTTACAAACAAATGCAAATCATTTTGGTTTTGAAAATATGCAGTTAACAGAACCAGCACAATATACAGAATATCCTGAAGGTGGTTTTTATGATTGGCATATAGATAGTGATGTTATAATGGAACATGAACCACCTGTAAGAAAAATATCAATGACATTATTATTGTCTCCTGAAAATGAATTTGAAGGTGGAGGCTTAGAACTAATGTCAGAAGGAAAGATTGCAAGACCAAAACAAGGTTATGCCATTTTCTTTGCATCTTTTATTCGACATAGAGTTATTCCTATTACTAAAGGAAACAGAAAATCACTAGTTATGTGGTTTGGTGGAACTCCATTAAGATAATATGATAATAGAATATTTTTTTCCAACACCCATTTATATATTTGATATACCAAACGCAACTGAATTAAATGCGTCTTTGGAAAAAAACATTATAGAATGGTCACAAAAAGATAGAGGCGTAAAACAAACAAATATAAATGGTTGGCATAGTACAACGGATATGGCCTCAAAACCAGAATATCGAACATTAGTTAATCTATTATATGAAGCTCAAAAAGAAATATTTAAAAAAGAAAATTTAGATGGTGAACCTATCTTAGGTAATATGTGGGCAAACATTAATCCAAAAGGTGGTTCAAATGCACCTCATACTCATCCTAATTGTTTATTTTCTGGTGTGTATTACGTTAGAACACCTGAGAATTGTGGACTATTACAATTTGAAGATCCAAGACCAGGAACAAATCTATATAGGCCTATAAAGAAAGAAGGAATACAAGATGAAAAAGAATATTGGAGAGAAATATTTTATAAACCAGTTGCAGGAAGATTGATTATGTTTCCAGCATGGTTATCACATAAAGTTTTTCCAAATGAATCTGATGATATAAGAATATCTATATCATGGAATTTTTTACAAGATAAATTACATAACGTTTTGAAAGTATGAAATTAAACACTTATTTTATAGAAGGCGGAGTAGGAAAATGCGTAGCATTTACATCTTTAATACCAAAACTGGTTGAGAAAGCTGGCCAAAAAATACAAATACATACACCTTATGTAGATTGTTTTGCTCATAATCCAGAAATTTTAAATATATTTAATGGTCCTTTTAATCATCCTGAAATATTAAAATCTGATAATATATTTTATTGTGAACCTTATAAATCTAATTTTATATTTGGAACTGAACATTTAATAGAGTCATATTGTAATTTATTTGATGTTAAATATGAAGAAAATTTAGTACCAAAATTATATACTTCGGTTTATAAAGACAGAGCAAATTCTTGGTTACGAAAAAATAATATTGTAAATTATATGATGATACAATTTTCAGGTGGGCAACCTCCATTAGGTTGGAATGCTAATAATGCATATCAAAGCTTTAATCCTGGTAGAAATTATCCACCTTATTTAGCCGCAAAGGTAATTGAAAAAATTAATCAAAAATTTCCTAATTTAACTATTATTGATTGTACTTTACCAAATGAACCAGCTTTTAATGGTACTATTAAATGTGATGAACAATATTTTATAATACATGAAATGTTAAAACAAGCTGAAGGATTTATAGGCATTGATAGTTGTTTAAATCATTTTTCAGCATCTGCTGGCACATCAGGTGTTGTTATATGGGGCAATACAAGATGGACACAATTTGGTTATACTCATAATACAAATCTACATTACTTTATGGAACCTGATAAATGGAACGAAAGTAAATATATTGATGGCGACCCACGTAATGTAATGGTAGATCCTGATATAGTATTTAATGAATACGTTAAAGTAAAAGATATTAAAAATCGTAAAATTTCTTGTCTATTTAAATAAAATACTCATAAAACATTATCATCTATTAACTATAAGTTTATATAAATATAGTAAAACTAATCAATATAAACTATGGCCATAAATTTTCCAAGTCCAGCCAATACAAACGATACCTATGCATTAGGTGGGAAAACATGGAAATTTAATGGAAATGCTTGGGAGTTACAACCTTTAACTGCTGGTTATACAGGTTCAATCGGTTACACAGGTTCGGCTGGTACAAATGGTTACACAGGTTCGGCTGGTACAAATGGTTACACAGGTTCACAAGGGAATTTAGGTTACACAGGTTCGGCTGGTACAAATGGTTACACAGGTTCACAAGGGAATTTAGGTTACACAGGATCAGCTTCTACTGTTATTGGTTTTACAGGTTCACAAGGGAATTTAGGTTACACAGGATCAGCTGGTTCAGGTGGAGGTGGAGAAACTTGGGAAGCAAAATCTGCAAATTTTAACGCAGCAGTCAGTTTTGGTTATTTTATAGATACTACATCTGGAGCTATTACTGCAACTTTACCTGCTTCACCTACTATAGGAGAAAAAATAAGTTTTATAGATGCTACAGGCACATTTGACACTAATAACTTAATCGTAGCAAGAAATGGAAAAAATATTCAAGGCATCGCTGAAGATATGACAGTATCATTAGAGAGAGCTGGATTTACACTTGTGTTTTATGATAACACACAAGGTTGGTTAATAAAAGAAAAATAAAAAAACCAAATAAAATATGTCTACATATACACAACTTAGAGGCACAAAAATATTAAATGTAGATACAAGTTTAGCAAGTAATTGTAGTAATTTACAACCGGGACAAGTAGTACTTAATACAAGTGATCGTAGTTTAAATGTTGTACAATGCACTACACTTCCTGTTTGGACTGTTGGTTCTGTATTAAATGTTTGCAGAAATTCATTAGCAGGTGCTGGTACAAACACAGCATCACTGGCCTTTGGTGGAACTGGATCAGCTTTTACCCTTAGATGTACAGAATCATATAATGGTACTTCATGGACAGCTGTTGGTATTATGGCTTCGGGCAGACAAAGATTAGCAGGTGCTGGTGCATCAAACACAGCAGTATTAGGTTTTGGTGGATATACACCAACTGTTGTTGCATGTACAGAATCATATAACGGCTCGGCTTGGACAGCTGGTGGTGCTATGGCTACAGCCAGGCAGAGTTTAGCAGGTGCTGGTACAAACACAGCAGCATTGGCCTTTGGTGGTAATAATCCATTTATTTCATGTACAGAATCATATAACGGCTCAACATGGACTGCTGGCGGTGCTATGTCTTGTGCCAGATGGCGATTAGCAGGTGCTGGTGCATCAAACACAGCAGCATTGGCCTTTGGTGGTGCTTTTCCTAGAGTTTCATGTACAGAATCATATAATGGCACTTCATGGACAGCTGGTGGTGCTTTAGGTGTAGCTAGATATAATATGGGAAGTGCTGGTACAAACACAGCAGCATTGGGTTTTGGTGGATATTGCGGATTTCCCAATCGAGTTGCTTGTGCTGAATCATATAACGGTTCGGCTTGGACAGCTGTTGGTGCTATGGCTACGGCCAGATGGCGATTAGCAGGTGATGGTGCATCAAACACAGCAGCATTGGCCTTTGGTGGAATGACAACATATGGACTTAGTGTTACATGTACAGAATCATATGCATCAGGAAAAATTTTAACAAAAAAAATATAAAAATAAAAAAATATGTCAAATTATTTAAATCTTATAGGTAGTTACTTAATAAAAGTAGATAATTTAAATAATATTAAAGGAGGTAATCTAGCTAATGCTCAATTAGTTTATAGTGATTCTTGTCAATTAGCTGCTGTTTTTAAAACTAATACTCCTGTATGGTCAACTTTAGGCTCTCTGTCTTTGAACAGACAACAATTAGCAGGTGCTGGTACAAACACAGCAGCATTGGCCTTTGGTGGACTTTCTGGTGGAGGTCTCATTTCATGTACAGAATCATACAACGGCTTAACATGGACTGCTGGTGGTGATATGGTTCAGGCCAGACGACAATTAGCAGGCGCTGGTACAGCCACAGCAGCATTGGGTTTTGGTGGATATACATTTGGACCTATGATTGCATGTACAGAATCATATAACGGTTCAACTTGGACTGCTGGTGGTGCTATGGCTACGGGCAGAAGGGAATTAGCAGGTGCTGGTGCATCAAACACAGCCGCATTAGCCTTTGGTGGATGTACGACAGCTAACGTTGCATGTACGGAATCATATAATGGCTCAGCTTGGACAGCAGGTGGTGCTATGGGTACGGCCAGACGTACTTTAGCAGGTGATGGTACAAACACAGCCGCATTAGCCTTTGGTGGATGTACGACAGCTAACGTTGCATGTACAGAATCATATAACGGTTCCACTTGGACAGCAGGTGGTGCTATGGGTACAGCCAGACGTTTATTAGCAGGTGCTGGTGCATCAAACACAGCAGCATTGGCCTTTGGAGGAAATACAAATCAAGATCTTTCATGTACAGAATCATATAACGGCTCGGCTTGGACAGCTGGTGGTGCTATGAATACGGCCAGAAGTGAAATGGGTAGTGCTGGTGCATCAAACACAGCAGCATTAGGTTTTGGTGGAGGTGCTTGTCTTGCATGTACTGAAATGTGGACCACAAATCATATTAGTTTATTAACTTAAAAAAATGTCAGACTTTAAAAAATTAAGAGGTATATCTATACAATCACTAAATTCTAATCCCGATACTGCTGTGGATGGAGATGTTTGGTATGTAAATAACACAAATACAACTAGTGTTAATTTAAGATTATATTCATCACTTGGATCATGGACAGCTGGTGGTGCTTTAGGTACGGCCAGAGGTGGTTTAGCAGGTGCTGGTACAAACACAGCAGCATTAGCCTTTGGTGGTTTTTCACCTAATGGCGCATGTACAGAATCATACAATGGTACTTCATGGACAGCTGGTGGTGCTATGGTTCAGGGCAGAAGATATTTAGCAGGTGATGGTACAAACACATCAGCACTGGCCTTTGGAGGAAATACAACAGCTAACGTTGCATGTACCGAATCATATAATGGATCAGCTTGGACAGCAGGTGGTGCTATGGCTACGGCTAGACGTAGTTTAGCTGGTGCTGGTGCATCAAACACAGCAGCATTGGGTTTTGGTGGATATACAACAGCTAACGTTGCATGTACTGAATCATATAATGGCTCAGCTTGGACAGCAGGTGGTGCTATGGCTACGGCCAGAAGGCAATTAGCTGGTGCTGGTGCATCAAACACAGCAGCATTGGCCTTTGGTGGAAGTGGAGCAGCAGGGTATTTGAGATGTACAGAATCATATAACGGTTCAACCTGGACAGCAGGTGGTGCTATGGGCCAGATTATACGTGTTCACGCAGGTGCTGGTACAAACACATCAGCATTGAGTTTTGGTGGTTTCGTTGGCGGTAATTTTAAAGCAAACACAGAATCATATAATGGTACTTCATGGACAGCTGGTGGTGCTATGGTTCAGGGCAGAAGATATTTAGCAGGTGCTGGTGCATCAAACACAGCAGCACTGGCCTTTGGTGGAAGTGATTCGAGGACATCCACTGAAAGTTATTCAAATATTAATGGATTCAGTAATTTTCAACTTTGATTATATTAACATTATAAATATAATATAAGAAAAATTATGGCCACTCCAGCAACAAGAGAAACATTAAAACAATACGCTTTACGATCATTAGGTAAACCTGTTATAGAAATTAACGTGGATAATGACCAAATAGAAGATCGTTTAGATGAAGCTTTACAATTTTATGCTCAATATCACTATGATGGTATTAGACGAACATATTTAAAATATCGAGTTACATCACAAGACAAAGCCAGATTACAAGCTTCTTTAGGTACAACAGAAACGGCCACTAAAAATTCCGTTTCATCTACTTGGTATGAAGGAAGTAATTTTTTAGTAGTTCCTGAAACTGTTATCGGTGTAACTAATATATTTCCATTTTCAGATAAAGCTAGTATGAATATGTTTGACGTAAGATACCAATTACGTTTAAATGACCTTTACGATTTTGCTTCAACATCTATTATTAATTATGATATGGTGTTAAGACATTTAGATTTCTTAGATCAAATATTAGTAGGTATAAAACCTATACGATTTCAACAACATGACAATAGATTATATATTGATATGGATTGGGTACACGATTTAGAAGTTGGAGAATTTTTAATTATAGACTGTTATCGTAAATTAGATCCAACAACATATACAGACGTATTTAATGACCAATGGTTGAAAAGATATGTTACGGCATTATTTAAAAAACAATGGGGTGCTAATTTAAGTAAGTTTGACGGTGTTACAATGCTTGGTGGAGTTAAATTAAATGGCGAAAGAATTTATACTGATGCAATTACAGATATTGAAAAATTAGAAAAAGAAATAAGAGATAGTTTTGAATTAGCTCCAGCATTTTTGGTGGGGTAATATATGGTTATAATGAATCCATATTTTCAATCAGGAGACGGTATAGGTAACCGTTCAGAACAAAGATTATTTGAAGATTTAATTATTGAAGGTTTGAAAATTTATGGTAATTTAATTTATTATATACCTAGAGTTTTGGTTAATAGAGATTTAGTTTTAGGCGAAGATACTTCAAGTAAATTTAAAAATGCTTTGGCTGTAGAAATGTATTTTGAAACTACAGAAGGCTTCTTAGGTCAACAAGAATTAATTAATAAATTTGGATTAGAAATACGTGAAGATACTACATTCATGGTTTCTAAAAGAAGATTTGAAGAATTTGTAAGTTCACGTACAGATTTAATCGCAACAGGAAGACCTAATGAAGGAGATATTTTATATTTTCCTTTAATGAATAGTTTTTTTGAAATACAATTTGTTGAAGATCAAGAACCATTTTTTCAATTAGGCAATTTACCAGTTTATAAATTAAGAGTAACTCGTTGGGAATACAGTTCAGAAGAATTGAATACAGGCGTAACAGAAATAGATGACACAGAAACAGAATATTCATTAAATCTTTTAATCAATAAATTTACATTAGAAGATGAAACTGGTTCGTTGTTATTAGAACAAGACCAATCATCAGGACAACCAAACTTTTTATTAAATGAAGAAGCCTCAACAACTACAACAACAGTGGCCACTCAATCTTCTTATGCACAAAATTTAGATTTAGATACGTCCGCTGGTTTTGATACCGCTTCTACAGCTGACGATATATTAGACTTTACAGAAAGAAACCCATTTGGAGAAATTGATTAATGTTTGGTAATTTTTTCTATAATGAAGGAATGCGAAAGATCATAATTGCATTTGGTCAATTGTTTAACAATATAGTTATTCAATCAACGTCAAGTACAGGTGCAGTTACAAAAAGAATTAAAGTGCCTTTAGCATATGCACCAAAAGAAAAATTTTTGGTAAGATTAGATCAACAACCTCAATTAGATGATCGTAGTTTTGCGATTACATTACCTAGATTAGGATTTGAAATTTCAGGTCTAGCATATGATGCTACAAGAAAACTAACAAGAGTACAAAAATTTAAACAAGTTAAAACAGGAGAAGATGGCAAAGTTCTTAATTTTAATTATGTACCTGTGCCTTATAATATTAGTTTAAATTTATATGCCTTTACAGCTACAGCTGAAAATGGTCTACAAATAGTAGAACAAATACTTCCTTTCTTTCAACCAGATTATACTGTGACAGTAAATGTTTTACCTGCTTTAAATATAAAAAGAGATATACCTATAATTTTAAATAGTATATCATATGAAGATAGTTATTCAGGTGATTTTACGACTCGTAGGGCCGTTATATATACCTTAAACTTTACTGCCAAAACATATTTGTTTGGGCCTATGTCCAATCAAGGTGTTATTAAAACTGTACAATCAGATATTTACACTGATACGGATTTAACTACGGCAAAAAGAGAAGAAAGAATTGTGGTAGTACCTGACCCTACTACAGCTGACGCTGATGATGATTTTGGATTTACAACAACAATTACTTCTTTTACAGACGGTAAGAAGTATAATCCAACGACTGATACTGATGTTTAATTATGACAAAACTAGAAGATAAAGTAAACGAAATACTTGGCATAGAACCTGATAATAAACCTACATTAGAGTCTTTAATAAAGGTAGAAAATCCTTCAGTTCCTAGAATAGAAGATACAAACAAATCTGATATAGATAACGATTACAAATATAGTAGAGATAATTATTATGATCTTATACAAAAAGGCCAAGAAGCAATTGAAGGTATATTAGAAATTGCAAAAGAAGGCCAACACCCACGTGCATACGAAGTAGCAGGCCAGTTAATTACCAACGTTGCACAAACAGTAGATAAGTTACAAGATTTACAAAAGAAATTAAAAGATTTAAAAAATCTACCTAAGACAGCAAATCAAAATATTAAAAATGCTTTGTTTGTAGGTTCTACTGCTGAATTACAAAAAATGTTAAAAAAAGAAAATGAAAATATTAAAAGCACAATCATTAAATCCGAAGAAACAGATATTTCGAATAAGTGATTTAACTTATATAGATAGAATGACTCCTTTAAAAGAGTTATTGAATGGTGAAGATATGATAGAACCTATTGAGATAATGAAACACGAACAATCTAAAAATTTAAGATTAGGTGCGAATGGTGTTAATTTTGTTGAAAAGAAGTATAGTGTATGGAAAGGTAGTCAACGAATACAGGCCGCATTACAATTAGGTTATACACATATTGAAGGAATTATAATTAATGAATGAAGTCTATCTAGGTAATCCAAATCTTAAAAAAGTAAATGTAACTGTAGAGTTTACGCAAGAACAAATTATAGAATTTGAAAAATGTTCTAAAGACCCTTTATACTTTATACAAAACTATGTAAAGATAGTTTCACTTGATTTAGGTTTAGTGCCTTTCAAAATGTATAACTTTCAAAAAGAAATGGTTGGCACCATGCATAACAACCGTTTTACTATATGTAAATTACCAAGACAATCAGGTAAATCAACAACAATTGTATCTTATCTATTACATTATGTTCTCTTTAATCCAAATACTAACGTTGCTATACTTGCAAACAAATCATCTACAGCAAGAGATATATTAGGCCGTTTACAATTGGCCTACGAGAATATACCAAAGTTTTTACAACAAGGTGTATTAAATTGGAACAAAGGTAATATAGAATTAGAAAACGGCAGTAAAGTTGTGGCCGCTGCAACATCTTCAAGTGCAATTCGAGGAGGTTCTTATAATATAATCTTCTTAGACGAGTTTGCTTTCGTACCAGCCACTATTGCAGAACAATTTTTTAGTTCGGTGTTTCCTACAATTTCTTCTGGTAAAAGTACAAAAATGATTATTGTTTCTACACCTCACGGTATGAATATGTACTATAAGTTATGGACAGACGCTGTTAATAAACAAAACGATTATATACCTATTGATGTACATTGGTCAGAAGTTCCAGGCCGAGATGAAAAATGGAAACAAGAAACAATACGAAATACAAGTCCTGAACAATTCCAACAGGAGTTTGAGTGTGAATTTTTAGGTTCAATAGATACTCTTATTAGTCCTACAAAAATTAAATCTACACCTTATATTAAACCTTTACAGTCACAAGGTGGTTTAGATATATTTGAAAAACCTGATAAAAGTAAAATATATGTTTGTACTGTTGACGTGTCAAGAGGTCTTGCAAAAGATTATTCGGCCTTTATTGTATTTGATGTAACTCAAATGCCTTATCGTGTTGTGGCCAAATATCGTAACAACGAAATTAAACCTTTAGTTTTTCCGAATGTAATCGAACAAACTATAAAAGGATATAATCACGCTCATACATTAATTGAAGTAAATGATATAGGTGGTCAAATATCAGATGCATTGCAATTTGATTTAGAGTACGACAATCTACTGATGACTACACAAAGAGGTAGAGCTGGTCAAGTATTAGGAACGGCCTTTAGTGGTAGAGGCAGTCAGTTAGGTATTCGTATGACTAAACAAATTAAAAAAATAGGTTGTTCTAATTTAAAAACTATTATTGAAGCTGATAAAATAGTTATAAATGATTTTAATATTATAGAAGAAATGTCTACTTTTTCACGTCAACACAATTCTTGGAAAGCAGAAGAAGGTTGTAATGACGATTTAATGACTTGTCTGATTATATTTGGCTGGTTATCTAATCAACCTTATTTCAAAGAATTAAGTAATTCTGATGTACGTTCTAAACTATACGAAGATCAAGCCAATATCATAGAACAAGATATGGCTCCCTTTGGTTTTATAGATGACGGTACACCAGAAGAAGATAAACCCTTTAAAGATGAGTATGGAGAAACGTGGCATCCAGTAGTTAGAAAAGGTGAGAATTAGTACAAAATAAGCATTTTATAAATAGATGTATATGAAATTTTGACTATGGCCGTATGAATAATACGAATGTTGAATTATATGAAACAATTAGCTAATTTATAAAAAGGAGAAAACCGAAATGGCATTTCAAGTATCACCAGGTGTTCTCGTACAGGAAAGAGACTTAACAAGAATTATTCCAGCAGTATCAACGTCAGTTGGTGCTTTTGCAGGAGAGTTTAGAAAAGGTCCTTTAGATGAAATCATAACGGTTTCTAGCGAACAAGAGTTAGTAGAAACGTTTGGTAAGCCAGACTCAAATAACTTTGAGGATTTTTTTAGTGCTGCCAATTTCTTACAATACTCTAACGCATTAAGAGTAGTACGAGCACAAAATTCTTCATTATCAAATGCAACTGCTTCAGGCAGTACGTTTGTTATAAAGAACGAAACAGATTATATTAATAACTTTGCAACAGGCCAAGGATCAGTTGGCGAGTGGGCTGCTAGAACAGCAGGCGCTTGGGGAAACAATTTACTTGTTTCTATATGTCCTTCAGCAGCTGCATACGAAACAACAGTAGTAACAACTTTAGGTACAGCTGCCGTAGCAGGTGCAACTACAGTAGCAGTTGCAAGTGGAACAAATATCGCCGTAGGTGATATTATTAATTTTTCTACTACAGCTTTAACA
>Ga0209296_1000958_pt1 | contig 23598 bp, 33 predicted proteins | sample S_130206_EF_Meta_FD_187319 | JGI IMG/M metagenome (GOLD analysis project Ga0209296, IMG submission 187319) | Freshwater microbial communities from Lake Simoncouche, Canada to study carbon cycling - S_130206_EF_MetaG (SPAdes) (version 2) | ecosystem: Environmental > Aquatic > Freshwater > Lake ...
AATGCAAGACCCAAATCGATATGACGCTTTAAGTGATGAAATCATGCAAGCCTATCAAGAGGGTCGGGTTCGTTAAACTTTAGGAGATTTAATCATGGCATATCCAACACCAGCGGTAACAGTAACAACCGCAGCAACGTTCATTCCAGAAATCTGGTCTGATGAAATCATAGCCGCTTACAAGAAAAACCTTGTTTTGGCTAACATCGTAATGAAGATGAATTTCAAAGGTAAGAAGGGCGATGTGGTTCACATTCCCGCACCTACCCGTGGTTCAGCTTCAGCAAAAGCGGCATCTACTGCCGTAACTCTGATTGCCGATACTGAGACAGAGATTCAAGTGTCTATTAACAAGCACTTTGAATATTCACGTTTCATTGAGGACATCGTTGAAGCACAAGCCTTAAACAGCTTGCGCCAGTTCTACACTGCTGATGCGGGCTATGCGCTTGCCAAGCAAGTAGACACTAGCTTGATCCAATTGGGTCGCTCATTCAATGGTGCTACTGTCGGTACTAACGACTATGCAACTTCTGCAGCTACTACCAAAGCCTTTATTGGCGGTGATGGTACGACTGCTTACAATAGCTCTTCATCCAATGCTTCCGCTTTGACTGATGCCGCTATTCGCAGAACCATTCAGCGTTTGGATGACAACGATACTCCTATGGACAATCGTTTCTTTATCATTCCTCCTTCAAGCCGCAATACGTTGATGGGTCTTTCCCGTTACACAGAACAGGCTTTTGTGGGTAATGGTAATGCCATCCGTACTGGTGAAATTGGTCAACTGTATGGTATTCCTGTGTTCACATCTAGCAATGCTGATACTGGTGCGGGCAACTCCACCACAGATCGTATCTGCTTGATGGGTCACAAGGACTCTATGGTTTTGGTTGAGCAAGTTGGTATCCGTTCACAAACTCAGTACAAGCAAGATTACCTTGCTACTTTGTTTACATCTGATACTTTGTATGGTGTTGCCGCACTTCGTGCAGCAGCCTCCACTGGTGCAGCTTTGTCTTCTAGCGCATATGCGTTAGCAGTTCCAGCCTAATAGTTGCCTTTTCCCCTCGCCTTAATCGGTGGGGGGATTTTTTACATCAAGGAGATTTATTATGGCAGCAGCAACAGCAGTAGTTTCCCGTAGGGGAACTGACCAATTCCGAGGTCTTTTTTCGGATACTTGGTCTGTAACAGCAACACTTAACGCTTCATCTTTAGCTGATGGCGTGGGTGAAACAAATACCATTGCAGTACCTGGCGTGAAGCTAGGCGACATTGTGATGAACATCAGTATGGGCGTGGATGTCTCTGGCATTAGCGTTACACCTTATGTCTCAGCAGCAGATGTTGTCTCTATTCGTTTCCAAAACGAATCGGGCGGTACTTTGGACTTAGCAAGCACTACAGTTCGGTGCGTAGTGGTTCGTTTGGTATGATAAAAGGGGGCTAATACCCCCCTTTTTTTGGAGTTTTTATGGCTACTTTTAGATGTTTACAGTCTGGTACTGAAGTCACTTTTACCTATCAGTATGATATTGATAGCATGAAAAATCATCAAGGATACGTTCTTGTTGAGGAAACTCCAAAGGAAGACAAACCTAAGTTGGGCAGACCAAAAAAAGAGGTTTCAAATGTCGGAAATTGATCCACGAGAATTTGGTAAACTTGAAGCTCAAGTTGAGTCTTTACAGGTAGAAGTTCAAGCACTTCGCCAAGATATTAAAACGCTTTTAGAAATGGCAAATAAATCTAAAGGTGGCTTTTTCGTTGGAATGGCTATCGCCTCTGTTATTGGCGGTATCATTTCTTTTGTTGCAACCAAGCTAGTTCGATAGGAAAAACCATGAAAAAGACACAAACGTACAAAAATGAAAGTAGTGCTTTAAAAGATGCAAAGAAAAAGGGTGCGCCAAGCATTACTTTTATGATTGCTGTGGGTAAGCCTAAAACTAGTCCAATGCCCATGCGTGGTCAGCGTACTGCTACCAACATGATGAAAAAATCTTCAAGGGGTAAATAATGCCATTAGCTTCTCCAATTACTCTTTTGAGTGCCGTTACTGCAACTGGTGCATCAACCGCAGTTCAAGTCGACCCTGGTCAACCCGCATTCCTACAAGTCTCAGGCATCACAAGTGCTACTGTTGCTTTGCAAGGAAGTCTTGACGGGGTAACATATTCAACGATTGGTACGGCCTTAACTGGTGATGGCATTGTTACTGTGGCAAATGCGCCTAAGTATTTAAGAGCTAATTGCACAGTCTATGTGACTGGAACAATCACAGCAAAGGTTTTGTACTGATATGAAAAAAACTAAAGCCGAAACTAAGATTAGCAAGGTTATGAAAGAGTATGGTGCGGGTATGTTGCATTCTGGCTCTAAGAAAGGCCCTGCTGTAACTTCTAAGAAACAAGCCATTGCCATTGCTTTAAGTGAAGCTGGAATGAGCAAACCTATGAAGAAAAAGAAATGAAACAAGGTCTTTACGCTAACATCCATGCCAAACAAGAACGCATCAAAGCGGGTTCTAAGGAAAAGATGCGTAAAGTTGGTTCTAAAGGTGCTCCTACTGAGGCGGCATTTAAGCAAGCAGCTAAGACTGCTAAAAAGAAATGACCTTAAAAGCGCATCAAAACCCCAAAGGGGGCTTGAATGCTAAAGGCAGAGCATCGTATAATGCAGAAACTGGTGGAAATCTAAAACCACCCGTCAAATCGGGAGACAACCCTCGCAGGGCATCCTTTCTAGCACGAATGGGCGGCAATTCTGGCCCTGAGATGAAAGATGGAAAGCCTACCCGACTTTTACTTTCTCTTAGAGCTTGGGGCGCAACGTCCAAGGAAGACGCTAAAGCCAAGGCTAAAGCGATCTCTAAGAGGAATAGTAAATGAGGCCAGTATCAGTCGGAGTTAGCCCAACAGCCAATACGTTAACAACTGTTTATACAGTTCCTACGGGTTATTACGCCAAGTTTACTGTGATGTACATTCACAATACTGGTGGCTCGACTAAGCACATTACTGTTCAATGGTATGACGCAAGTGCTGCCACAACACTAGATATTCTTACTTCTTACGACTTTACTTCAAAGCAATACCTTCAGTTTGATGGCAATGCTTATATCGTTTTAGAAGAAGGCGATAGAATTCAGATTACTACTCAAAGTGCAAGTACATTCAGTTTTATTGCTACATTTGAGGTTCAAGGAGCGCAAAGAACATGACCTACTTAGAACTTGTTAACGATGTGCTAGTTCGCTTGCGTGAAAGCACAGTATCTACTGTTGGCGAAACAACCTATTCTTCTTTGATTGGCAAGTTTGTCAATGATGCTAAGCGTCAGATTGAGGATTCCTTTAATTGGAATGTTCTTAGCACAACAGTGACTATCACAACTACTGCGAACACACACGCATATTCAATGACGGGTGCGGGTCAGAAGTTCCAAGTTAACGATGCTATTAACTCAACAAGTTTTATTGGTTTAAAAAATATTAGTTTTGTGGACATGAACCGCAAACTAAATTTTGGCACTCCATCAACTGGTATACCTTCTGAATTCACCTTTGATGGTGTTGATGGTAGTGGAGACACTAAAGTAGAGTTATTTCCAATTCCTAATGGGGTCTATACAGTCATGTTTGACTTGGCTGTACCGCAAGCAACTCTGTCATCAGACGCTACATCTGTAAAAGTATTAGATTATTTGGTTGCCCAAAGTGCTTATGCAAGGGCTTTGATTGAGCGTGGTGAGGATGGAGGAACTGCCTCTTCCGAAGCCTATGCTTTGTTCAGGGGAATGCTCTCGGATGCCATTGCACTCGAAGGTACTCGCTATGTAGAAAACAACTTTGAACCTGTCTAATGTCTAAGCCTCTACAAAGTTACAGTCTTTCAGCACCAGGCTTTTATGGCCTGAACACTGAAGATTCTCCCCTTGATTTAGGGGCTGGCTTTGCCTTGGTTGCTACTAACTGCATCTTGGATCAATATGGTCGTATTGGTGCTAGAAAAGGTTGGTCAAGGGTTAACTCTTCCTCTGGCAATCTAGGCGCTAATGATGTTGGTGTTATCCATGAGTTAGTCCAGACTGACGGGACTCTTACAGTTCTGTTTGCTGGCAATAACAAGATATTCAAACTTGGTACTGCTAATGCGGTTACTGAGTTGACCTATGGTGGTGGCGGTTCTGCTCCTACTATTACCGCATCTAACTGGCAATGTGCCTCTTTGAATGGCATTACATACTTCTTCCAAACAGGTCACGATCCACTCATTTATGACCCCGCAGTAAGTACAACTACTTATCGCAGAGTGTCAGAGAAGTCTGGTTATGTAGCTACAGTTCCTCAAGCCAATATCGCTATTTCAGCATTTGGTCGTCTTTGGGTAGCTAACACTTCTACAGATAAGGTCACTATTAGCTTCTCTGATCTGATTGCAGGTCATGTCTGGGGGGGTGGAACTTCAGGCTCATTAGATGTCTCCCGTGTATGGCCTAATGGTGCAGATGAAGTCATGGGTTTGGCAGCTCACAATGATTTCTTGTTTATCTTTGGTAAACGACAAATTCTTGTTTACTCAGGTGCTTCTACTCCTGCATCTCTTGTTCTGAGCGACACAGTAGGCTCTATTGGGTGTATCGCAAGAGATACGATTCAAAGCATTGGCTCTGATGTTGTGTTCTTGTCTGACTCAGGTGTTCGCTCTTTGATGAGGACGATTCAAGAGAAGTCTGCACCTCTGAGAGATTTGTCTAAGAATGTTCGCTTTGATCTGAACTCATCATTGGCGGGTGAGACATTGGCTAATCTAAAGTCTGTTTACTCAGAAAAAGAAGCCTTTTATCTGCTTGTTCTACCCGCTACCTTCCAAGTTTATTGCTTTGATACCAAACAATCTTTGCAAGATGGTTCTTCACGGGTTACTAAGTGGGACTCTATTTCTCCAACATCATTGCGGTCACTCAGAAATGGTGATTTGTACATTGGCAAGAATGGGTATATCGGCAAGTATGGTGGTTACTTAGATGACACATCTACTTACAGATTTGCCTATTACACCAACAATGCTGACCTTGGCAACCCTAATCAGATTTCTGTTTTAAAGACTATTTCAGCAATTGTGATTGGTGGCTCAAACCAGTTCTTAACGATCAATTGGGGCTTTGATTACTCAGGTGCTTATGAAGCACAAAACGTCTATATCCCTACCCAAGTTAGTTATGAGTATGGAACTGCTGAATATGGCACTGCTGAGTACACAAGTGGTATTCCAATTAAGACTTTAAGAGCCAATGCCTCTGGTGCGGGAAAGATTGTCCAGACTGGTTATGAGACAACCATCAATGATGTTGCATTGTCTTTGCAAAAGATTGAAATTCAAGCCAAAGATGGCAGAACAGCTTAAGGAGAATTACTTTGAGTAACTATACAAAAACAGTAAACTTTGCGACTAAAGACAACTTGTCGCCTGGCAATCCTCTAAAGATTGTCAAAGGCACTGAGATTGACACTGAGTACAACAACATTGCTACTGCTGTTGCGACAAAGACAGATAACTCTGCTGCCGCAATTACAGGCGGTACTATTGTTGGCATTACCGATCTAGCGGTAGCTGATGGCGGTACGGGTGCTTCTACAGCGGCTAATGCACGAACTAATTTAGGCGCTGCGGCTAGTGGCGCTAATAGCGACATTACTTCTATAACAGGTCTTACAACAGCGTTGACAGTTGCTCAAGGCGGTACTGGCGTTGCAACTTCTACAGGTACAGGTTCTGTAGTTCTGTCAAACAGTCCTACTCTAGTGACTCCCGCCTTGGGAACACCCGCATCTGGCACTTTGACTAACGCAACGGGTCTGCCGATCTCAACAGGTGTTTCAGGTCTTGGTACTGGTGTAGCGACATTCTTGGGTACGCCATCATCTGCTAACCTAGCCTCTGCTGTAACAGATGAAACTGGTTCTGGTGCTTTGGTGTTTGCCAATAGCCCAACTCTGGTTACTCCTGCTCTTGGAACGCCCTCTAGCGGTACTTTAACCAATGCTACTGGCTTGCCTATCAGCACAGGAGTTTCTGGTCTAGGAACGGGTATAGCAACCTTTTTAGCGACTCCTAGTTCAGCAAATCTTGCTTCTGCGGTTTCTGATGAAACAGGCACAGGGGCTTTGGTCTTTGCTAACTCTCCTACATTAGTGACACCTGCTTTGGGTACACCTGCTAGTGCGACTTTGACAAACGCTACAGGATTACCTTTGTCTACTGGTGTAACAGGAAATCTGCCAGTTACTAATCTGAATTCAGGAACATCTGCAAGTGCATCTACCTTTTGGCGAGGCGATGGTTCTTGGGCAACACCATCTGGAAGTGGAACAGTTACAAGTGTTTCGGTTGTCTCTGCCAATGGTTTAGCAGGAACAGTAGCTACAGCGACATCAACTCCCGCTATTACCTTATCAACATCAATTACAGGTGTTCTTAAAGGTAATGGAACGGCAATATCTGCGGCTACTGCGGGTACTGATTACGTTGCTCCTAGTGGTGCATTGGGAACTCCATCTTCAGGCACATTAACTAATGCGACAGGTCTTCCAATATCAACTGGTGTATCAGGATTAGGAACTGGTGTTGCAACTGCATTGGCAGTTAATGTTGGCTCATCGGGAGCGCCAGTAGTCAATGGTGGTGCTTTAGGCACTCCATCTAGCGGTACTTTAACCAATGCTACTGGTTTGCCAATTTCAACGGGCGTGTCAGGATTAGGGACAGGTGTTGCGACTTTCTTGGCGACTCCATCTAGTGCCAATTTAGCTTCTGCGGTTACAGATGAAACAGGATCGGGTTCTTTAGTCTTTGGGACATCACCAACTCTGACAAACCCAACTGTCACCAACTATGTTGAGACTCCATATTCAGCCAATAGTTCTACTGCGATTACTTTAGCTTTGACTAATGGAACAGTACAAATCATTACCCTGACAGCAACTACAACTATTACGATGCCAACGGCTACAAGTGGCAAGTCTTTTATTCTTTTGTTAAAACAAGATGCAACAGGCTCACGCACAGTCACTTGGACAACAGTTAAATGGCCTGGTGGTACTGCACCAACAATTACAAGTACAGCATCAAAGCAAGACATTTATTCATTCTTTGCTGATGGAACTAATTGGTATGGCACGACAGTTGGTCAGAATTACACACCATAAGGACTGATAAATGTTTGCCGCATCTAAAACAGCTTCAGTCTCTGCCGCAGCACCAGATGGTCAGTTTAACTACGTCACTATGTTATTGCATGGTGATGGGACTAATGGCGCACAGAACAATACATTCTTAGACAGCAGTACAAACGCATTTAGCATCACCCGAAACGGCAATACAACCCAAGGTTCTTTATCGCCTTATGGGTCTAATTGGTCTAACTTCTTTGATGGTACTAGTGATTATTTAAGTATTGCAAACAATGCCGCTTTAAATATGGGCACTGGGGACTTTACTGTTGAAGCATGGATAAATATCAGTAATATTGATTTTAGATGTATTATTTGCTTAGGACAATATAACAATGGTGCTGGTGTTTTAAGAATTACTAATTCTGGAAATCTTCAATGGTATTGGAATGATGCGTCTTTTATTGTTACAAGTTCAACCACAGTAACAGTTGGTGTATGGAGTCATGTTGCTGTTGTTCGTTCAAGTGGAACAACAAAGTTATACATCAATGGAACAAACTCAGGTTCTGGGTCTGACTCAAATAGTTATTCAAGCACTTATCCAACATGGGTTGGTTCTGAAAATCAAGGGTCTGTTGAAAGTCCTTTTCATGGCAACATCTCAAATGTTCGTGTTGTAAAAGGGACTGCTGTTTACACAAGCAATTTCACACCTCCAACAAGTGCATTAACAGCAATTTCTGGAACTTCTTTATTGACTTGCCAAGCAAATCGTTTTCTTGATGCGTCATCTAATGCTTTTGCCGTCACAAGAAATGGCGACACAAGCGTTCAACGCTTCAACCCATTTGGTACTTCTACCGCCTACTCTACAAGCGTGATTGGTGGGTCAGCGTACTTTGATGGTAGTGGGGACAACATAACAACATCTGGTACTGGAAGTTTTAACCCAAGAAGTACCTTTACTGTTGAGTTCTGGACTTATCCAATTACTAACAGCACAGTAACTTGGATTAACTCCAACACAGACAATTATTTTTATATTGAGACTAATGCTGGCACTCTTTATATTGGTGATGGAAGTTTAAACACAATTAGCACAACGCCTCCTCCATTAAATCAATGGACTCATTTAATGTTGTCTTTTGATGGAACAACATACAGGCTGTTCTACAACGGGGTTTCACAAGCAACTTCAACAAATTTGCTTGCTAGTAACACAATAACTGTGTTTAAAGTTGGTCAGAAGAATGATGGTAATCGTTCTTTTAACGGCTACATAACCGATATGCGAGTGCTTGTTGGTACTGCTTTGCAGACTTCAACATTCACGCCTCCAACTGCACCGCTAACTGCAATTACTAATACGACTGTATTGCTTAAATTTCAAAACGCAGCAATCTTTGACAACGCCATGATGAACGACTTAGAAACTGAAGGTGTTACTCAGATTTCTACAAGCGTGGTGAAGTTTGGTACTGGTTCAATTTCTTTTAATGGCAGTCGTTTAGTTGTTCCATCAGCACCTACTCTTATTTTTAATGGCAATTTCACTATGGAATGTTGGTTCTATCCAACTACATTAACTGGAAATGATGGAATATTTGCATCATCAGGTCAACGCTTTGGTTTGATTAGAGTTGGTGATTCTATTTATTGGTTAGGCTCACCTGATGTTGCTGGTAGTTCTGGAACTTTAACTGTTAATACTTGGCATCATATTGCTGTTTCTCGCTCAGGTAGCACATTAAGACTTTTTGTAAATGGTGTTTTAGGCGGTAGTGGAACAACAACACAAGTTAATAGTTCAAACATTTGGTATGTTGGAAGTAATCAAGGCAATGAAAATTTAGAAGGTTATATTGATGACCTACGAATCACCAATGGATACGCTCGTTACACAGCTACCTTTACCGCCCCAACATCAGCATTCTCAGATACAGGCCCATATTAAGGAACATCATGCAAATTGCAATCTTAACTAGCCCCATTACAGTAGGGGATTATCGTGAACTGTTTAGCAATACATCATTCAACGCTAACGGCCCAAGTGATGAATTCTTAACTGCCAACAATGCCAAGAAGGTCAATGCCTTTAAAGCACACGACAGTCTGACTCAGAAGTTGGTTTCATGCTCTGCCTATGACGATGGTGCATTTGTTTCTGTCGTTCAAGTGGCTGACCTAAGTGCTGAAGAAATCCAAGCCGCCAAGGATTCTGCAATGGCACAACTGAGAGCCACACGCAATGCTTTATTGCTTGCTTGTGATTGGACTCAGATTGCTGACTGCACCATTCCTAAGAAGGCTGAGTGGGCAACATACCGCCAGACATTGAGAGACTTTCCATCGACTGTTTCTGATGCAAGATCGACTATCACTTGGCCTCATAATCCTGATTGGGTTGAGCCAATTGGAATAGCGTAATAAGGAGCAATCATGGCAGCGACTAACCAACAAGTTCTAGATTTTTTATTGTCATCACCTAATTTAAGTGATGCTGATATTTATTCTTTCATGCAAGAAAAAGGTGTTTCTGCATCTCAAATTTCTAATGTCACAGGTGTTCCAATATCAGAAATTTCTTCTCGTGTTGAAGCAATTGCCCCACAAAATGTACTTGGTGGTACGATTTTGGCGGGTGACAGTTGGTTAGCGGGAGAAGAGAAAACTGCTATTGCTAAAGAAGCATTTGGCGAAGATGTAACCAATGTTGCTGTTGGTGGATTTAAGACTCAAGATGCTTTGGATCAGTTAAATAGCTTTCTAAACAAGGGTGGTGTTTTTAAAGCAGGTTCTACTGTTGTCTTAGATATTGGTGGTAATGATCTTTTGCAAGGTGTTAGCAGAAATACTGTTAAGAGCAACATAGATCAAATGCTATCAATCTTTGAGCGTGAAGGCGTAAAGGTTGTTCTATCTGGTGCGCCAGCAGTAGGTTCTGTTTCAGACGTTACTTCAAGCAATAACTTGAAGATGGACTCTTTGTATAAAGAAGTTGCTCAAGGCTATGACAACGTAACTGTAGTTGATGCCATGTCTGGTTTACTGAACAGTAAAACTTTGGTTGATGCGTCAGGATTCCACGTTAACACAGCGGGTCAAACTGAGTTTTTAAACCAATTAGCAAGTGCAACTAACACAAAAGCTACTCCTACTGAAGTTGTTGCTGAGATAACACAACCACAGAAAGACTTGGCTTTAACCACAGAAAACATCAATAAATTAGCGGCTCAAATTCTTGCTCAAAACACAACTGGTGCATGGTCTGGTGGATTGCCTCCTGAGACTTCTGCTTTGTATATGGCTAGCGACTTAGCCAAGAGTGGTGTTACTGATATCAACCAAGTTGGAAAAGGAACAGACGGGATCATCAACAAACTTACTGGTGAAAAACTTGTTTCTGGTTATGCAGAAAGAACTAAAGGAAACCTTTGGTCTGGTTCTTACTCTGGTGTGGGAAACACGGGTTTTGGCGTTGAGTTTGATGAGGGTGGAAAGCCTATCTTCTTTACACAAGGCGCATCTTCTAGCACCTTAAAGAAAGACTTGCTTAAACTAGCGGCTGTTGCGGGTGCGGTTTATGGCTTGGGTGGCTTTGAAAGTTTGCTTGGTGGTCTTGGTGCTACTGAGGCCGCAGCATTAACTGCGGGAGACTTAGCCATAGGCGGTGGTGCTTTGGCGGGAACGCCTTTTACTGCGGCACAACTAGCTGGTTTTACAGCAGGAACAGCGGGTACAGGATTGTTATCTGGCGGCAGTTTGACAGCGGGTTTAACAGCCGCAGATATTGCCGCATTAGAGGCGGGTTTGCCATCAGGATTAGGTAGTCTCACGGCAGGTATAACAGCGGCAGATATAGCGGCATACGAAGCCGCATTGCCATCAGGATTGGGAAGTTTAACAGCGGGTATTACAGCCGCTGACATTGCGGCAGCCGAAGCGGGATTGCCTGGATTGACAGCGGCACAACTTGCGGCATTGTCTAGTGGAGGGTTGTTAAGCGGTGGTAGTCTAACAGCGGGTTTAACGCCAGCTCAAATTGCGGCAGGAGAGACTGCATTAACAACAACAGCGGGAACAACTGCTGGATCAAAACTATTAGCCGATACTCTTACAAAAGCAGGTATTTCAACTGCGGTAAATAGTGTTCTTGGTGGTGGAACACCAAACCTCAGTAACTTGTTTTCTGGTGGACTAGGAACAGCAGGTAATCTGCTTCAGATGCAACAATCAAGGGAAGCGGCTCAACAAGCCCAAGCCCGTATTGATGCTGAGACTGCTGCGGCTAAGGCTGCGGCTCAGTTTAGACCTGTTGGCATGACTACTCGCTTTGGTACTTCACAATTCCAAACTGATCCAGTAACAGGTCAATTGATTAGCGCAGGTTACACACTAAGCCCTGAAGCTAAAGCCCAACAAGACAGGTTTGTTGCCTTGTCAAACCAAGGATTAACTCAAGCAGAAGGCGCACAGGCTCAATTTGCACCATTGCAGACGGGTGCAACAAGTTTGTTTACTCTTGGTAACAAGTATCTTGCCCAATCACCACAAGATGTTGCTCAAAATTATCTTGCTCAACAGATGGCTTTGTTGCAACCAGGCCGTGAGTTAGAGTTTGCTAATCTGCAAACCAAATTGAGAAATCAAGGTCGTCAAGGTTTGTCTGTAGCTCAAGGCGGTGATTTAGGTGCTACTACTCCTGAGTTACAGGCTTTGTTTAATGCTCGTGCTAGACAAGAGGCTGAGTTGGCGGCTAATGCTCAACAATTAGGTCAAAGAGATGTCTTGTTTGGTTCAAGTCTATTAGGTCAAGGTGCTCAAGCTATGGGTCAATACTATGGCGGTCAACAAGCCTCTTACGCTCCTTATACGACTGCAATGGGTCAGGTTCAAAATCTTGAGGCTTTGGGACAACAGCCATTCACTTTGGGTACACAACTTGGTCAAACAGCATCAAATGCGGGTGCAAGAGTTGGTCAATTAGGTTTAGAAGGTGCTAGATTGAGTGCTGGTTTAGCAACAAGTGCTGATGCAACAAGAAACCTTGGCGCTCAAAGTTTGATTGCGGCAGGTAATCCTAATGCTATGTTTGGTCAGTCATTAAATAATATGTTTAGTGGGTTATTTAATAATCCACAAGGCAGTTTGACATCGGGCTTAACGCCTTCTTCAGTTGCGGCATCAGAAGCTGGGCTGCCTATTGACTATAATTTTCTTTACAGTTAAGGATTCATCATGGCAGAAAATATCGTAGCGGGTCTGTTTGGTATGACTCCACAAATGTATCAAAACCAACAATATGGGCAAGACTTAAATCGTGGCATTGCATTGGCACAACTCTCGCCTGGTGCTGCGGCACAAGCGGGACTTCAGGCTAGTGTTGGTCAACTAGGTCGTGGCTTTGCGGGTGCTATGGGCATAGAAGACCCTCAGTTAAAGTTAATTAGTGCTAGACAACAAGTTTTTGGACAGATAGATCAATCTAACCCTGAATCCATGTTGCAAGGCATAAAAATGCTAGGACAAATGGGTGACAATCAAGGTGCTATGGCTTTGGCAGAATACTATCGTAAAGCTCAAGGTGAGATGGCTCAAGCTGAACAGCGTTTGGCGGCAAGTAAAGCATCTTTGGCACAGGCGGCTCGTGAGCGTCAACAGGCAACTCCCAACGATATTCAGATTGCCAATGAGATTGCTACTTTGGAAGACACGCTTGCTCAAATTGAGGGTCTACCAGCAGACCCAGAGCGCACTCGTGCTAAGAATTTATTAAATACTCGTTTGACAGAGTTACGTAGATTAACAACTAAAGGTGAAAAAGCAGATACAAAAACTGAAATTCAAAAACTTCAAGAATATGCCGCTACATTGCCAGAAGGTTCTCCTCTTTTAGCTCAAGTTCAAGCGGTAATTAAGGCAAAGGCTGAAGCAAAAGGCACTACTATTACCAATGTGTTGCCTGGTGACAAAACTTTGGCTGATATTCCTGCATTTAGGGCTAGTGTCCAACGCACGATTGATCCTCAACTTAAAGCAGTAACTGCTGCTGATAATGCTTTGGAAAATATCCAAGACTCTATCAATACAAATAACTTTGCCTCTTTTAGGGCGGCACAAACACAATTTGCTAGGGCTATTTCTGGTAGTGGTGATTTGAGTCAGAAAGAATTGTTAGCGGCTGGCGCTGATCCATCATTGCTTGGTGGGACTGCGGATTATGTGGCTAGATTATTTACTTCTACTCCAACTCTTGATACACAAGAAAAAATCAAGAAGACACTTTTAGCCATTAAGAAAGTTTCTACAAATAAAGCTAAGACTGAGATTGAAGCACAGCGCAAAATTGCTTACAGTAATCCTGGCTATGACAAGGCTCGTGTTGACCAAGCTCTTGATTTTCCTGAGTTTGTAGGTGCTGGTGGTGCAGAAAAGAAAACTAATACCAGAACATTAAAAAGCGGTAAAGTTGTTACTGTTGTTGAAGAATAAGGATACATCATGGCGGTTTACGAAATTGATGGTAAGCGGTATCAAAGCGATACACCTTTAACAGATGTCGAACTAGAGGAGTTATCTGGAAAGCCAACTCCTTCTATGGGTGCGGTGGTTGCTGAGTCTGCACGAAAAGGTTTGGCAAGTAGTGTTGGCACTACTTCTGGTCTTGCTAATTTACTATTTTCTGCTTTGGAGCGTACTGGTATAAACCCATTAACAATGGGGATGAGAGCTTCTGGTGGAACTGTTGCTCCTGCACCAACAGAGGGCGGGATTGTTGAGACATTTAAAGCTGGTCGCCAACCTGTTTATAAAAGTGTCATGGAATCTTTGGGGACTACTGGTGTAGAGCCTCAAGGTGGTTTCCAAAAGATTATTGGTCAAGGTACAGAGGCTGTTACTTCCCCAGAAAGTTATCTATTCCCTCCATTGGCAGCCACAAAGCGTCTAGGTTTGTTTGGTCAAACATTATTACGTCCTACTGAGCAACAAGTTATTGGCTCTACCGCTGAAGCGGGTGGTCAAGCGGGTGAGTATGTTGGCGAAAAAATGGGCGCTCCCACTACAGGTCGGATTATGGGTAGTGTTTTGGGTGGTGGCGGTGGCTCTTATGCTTTAGGAACTACGCTAAAAACTGTTCCTTTGGCTGGAAAAGCGTTTGATGCCGCTGCTTCTCAATGGAGTAAGGTTCGTGGAACTATTCCTGAAGATGAATTGCTTAGAGATGTAGACAACCGCATTAGCAATATCTTTATTGCCGCAGGTTCTGCCGATCCAACAATCATGGATACGATTACCAAAGCCGCCAAAGCACAACAAAATCTTTCATTGAAAACACCTGGTGGTGCGCCAATACAGATGCCTGTAAGTTCTTTGTTGGCAGACAATCCTGTTGTCAATCAATTGATCCAAAGTCTTTCTGCTAAAGACCCTGTGTTTAGAGCGCAGTATGGCAATCAGTTTGAGCAAGCAAAACAGGCTTTGGCTGCTAGTCAAGTTCGATTGTTTGGTGACCCATCTAAAGTTAAAGTGGATATTTCACCACTTGATTTGGCTAAACCACAAGCCCGTAGAACTCGCACCATTGATGAGCAGATTGCAGACACCTATAAGGACGCTACGCTTGATCCTAATGTCTTTGGTCAACGGGTTTCTGCACTTGTTGCCGCCAAAGAAGATGCGGCATTAAAATCAGTTCAGCCGCTTTATTCAGAGGCTTTTGACATTGCAAAACAGAATAATGTTAAATTACCTGCCAACTCGGTGGATGACATCTTTAACTTTGTTGCGGGTGAGCAAGCATCTGACATCTTCAAAACTTTCCCGTCTATCTACAATCGTGTGAAGGCTAAATTTCGTCCTTCAGAAGTACCACCTAGTCCCATTCTTACCGCAGAAGGCAAGCCTATGACTGAGGGTGGCATTAAGTTTTCTGCCGCTACAGTAGAAGATTTGGACTCTCTCAAGCGAGAAATCAATAAGCAATTGCGTAAAACAAGCGAACCTGCTGATATTCGACTGCTCTCAGAGTTAAAAGCCCGTGTTGGTGGACACATTGACAACCTTGATCCTGACTTTGTTCAGGCTTATCGCAATGCAGATGCTTCTTACTTCCAAAAGGTTGGTTTGCCATTCAATTCTGAAACATTGAAGGCTGTTGACCGAAAGAAGTTTGTTGAGCAGATTGCTCCCGCCATCATTGGCAACAAGTCTAATGTTGATGACTTTATTAAAGCTACTGGCGAAGAGGGTGTTCGTGTTGCTAGAGATGCCTTCTATGACAGTTTCAGTCGTGCGGCTTTAAAGAATGATGTTATCGACCCCAAAGCGGCTAATAAATGGCTTACCAAAAATCAAGGTGGGATGTCTTTAGTGCCAGGCTTAGAGGATGAACTTCGTACTGCTTCAAACAATGTTACTGCCCTGATTGCAGAGCGTAATCGTTTGGATGCCGCCTTTAAGAAGGTTGCTGGTGACCAAATCATAAGTTCTGGTGGTTTTAAGAGTCCACAAGATTTGGTTTCTAGAATGTATGGCGATGTGAACTTTACCAATAAGTTCATGCAACAGTATGGGGCTAATAAGGATGCAGTAAATGCGGCTCGTTCTTTCATGTTGGATGACATTGTTCGTGCGGGTGATCCAGTTGCAGTATTGAACGATAGAACAAAAGCGGCTGTGTTTAACAGAGTGTTTGGCCCAACATACGCTCAGAAGATTCAAGACTTTGCTTTGGTTTCTGGCAGACTGAATAGAGACTTGACCAATGTGCCATTTAAGGTCGAAACAGTACCCAAAACACCATTTGAGAGTGTTGTTGGCATACCTCCAGAGCAAGTTATTTCACGCTTCACAAACCCTGTTTCTGGGCCGTTCTATGCCATTAGTTCATTGATGAGTAAGTTTTGGGCAAACAAGGCATCGGCAGCAACAGAAGAGAAGCTGAAGACTCTATTGCTAAACCCTTCTGAGGCAGTAAAAGTTTTTGAATCTCTAAAGCAAAAGAATGGTGCTTTTGACCAAGATAAAATTCAAGAAGCTATCAGGATTGGTAAGAAGTTTGGCATTGATTGGGGTCGTGATGCAATTCAAGATATTGCAACTGGTGCAGCTAGAGGCGCTGTTCAACCAATGACTGAAGAATAATGAAAGACTGGCTGATTGCATTCATTGCCGCAGCCTGTTTTTCTGTCTTCATTATCTTTTGTAGTTACATCATCATTTGGGCGTACCCGTGAAATGGCTAATAGCACTTGTTTTAACTCTAGCACTTCACTCTACAGGGCAAGACCTATGTAGTGTGCGGGAGTTTTACTCAATTGCTTGGGGTGTGCATGACCCGACTGAGAGACATAGAAAGATGGCTGAGTGGCTTACAAAACATCAGCAGTTATGTAAAAGTACCGACTTTATGGTAATTTGGAATAACTTGAGTGAATGGGGTGGAACTTCTGATTCGCACAACTTGAGAGCATTGGTGATTAGTGGGTATAAAAACGCACTTGAGAGGGAGAAAAAATGACCATCGACACCATCAAATTGTTTCCTACTGTTCAGCCATCAGGGTATCCAGACAGGCACGATCTTGCCCAAGTAAAGCTAGAAAAACAGCATGAAATGAACAAGGCAAATGAAGTAGCAAAGCAAAAACAGACAGAACTGCAAGACTTAGCGTTTGAGATTTATACTAAAAAAGTAGTTCAAGAGCGACTCCGTATGGAGATATTTCAGAATCGTAAACTGGATATTTATGTATGACCAAGAAACCAATAAAACCATCAATAGAAGTCAAAGACAAGTTAACCCTGTGGGTGACTCTCATGGTAAGCGCAACCCTGTGCATCTCTGTTTTGGCTATGGTAATCAGCTTTATGCTTGGCCTCTGGGCCAAAGAAGTGGACAACGCAGAGATATTCAAAATGATTTCACCCGCTTTTTCTACACTTATCGGAGGCATGATTGGCTTCCTGAGTGGTATCAAGCTGATGCAAAATGACGAAAAATCTAAATGTAAGGAATAACCATGTTTGAAATGCTATCTGGTGGAATACTAGGCTCAATCTTTGGTGGGGTGTTTCGCCTAGCCCCTGAAGTTCTTAAATGGATGGATAAGAAGAATGAGCGTGAGCATGAACTCAATATGTTTAAGTTTCAATGCGATCTTGAACAACAAAGAGGCGCACAGAAACTCGCAGAAATAGGCGCACAAAGAGAGGCCGCTGTTGACGTAGGTGTCATGAATGCCTTTCAATCAGCCATAGAACAGCAAGCAACGATGGTTAAAGCCGCAGGTGGATGGGTAGCCTCACTTTCAGCTTCTGTACGTCCTGTAGTCACCTATTGGGTGCTGTTTGTTTGGTCATTCATCCATGTTTGGTTTGCATGGAACGCATGGCTTGGTGGCGCACCCGCTGTTGAAGTGTTCAAAACAATGATGACCCCTGACTTTTCTGCTTTGCTATCAGGAACTATTAACTATTGGTTTCTTGATAGAACTCTCTCTAAGCGTGGAATATGAACTTAGAACTGGCAGCAGAACTATGTAAAAGGTTTGAGGGCTTTCGTTCTAAGCCCTACCTTTGCCCCGCTAACGTGCCGACAATTGGCTACGGGTCTACTTACTATGCTGATGGGCGTAAAGTGACTCTAGAAGACCCCCCAATGAGTGAGCAAGAGGCTAATCAACTGCTTCTGATTGAGTTAGAGCATACTTATTTGCCAGGTGTTCTAAGAAACTGTCCGATTCTTGCAACAGATGAAAAAAAATGTAATGCCATTGTTGACTTTGTTTACAACCTTGGAATTGGTCGTTTACAGACATCTACTTTGAAGCGAAAAATCAATGCTCTAGAGTGGGAACAGGCTAAAGAACAACTCATGTTGTGGAACAAAGGTGGTGGCAAAGTCTTGTCAGGATTGACAAAAAGGCGTGTTGCTGAGTGCGCCTTGTTAAATTAAACTGTAACAATACTTGTATAAGGTGTTGAAATGCCTAACATTCCTACGCCAGAAGATACTAAACTGTTCGCACAAAGTGTAAAAAAGTGGCAACAAGTGCTGAGTTTGGGTGATTGGAGAATTGAGAAGGGAAGTAAGGCGGCAAAGGCGGCTATGGCTTCTGTGGAGTTTAATGCTTCTGCTAGGTTGGCTACTTATAGGTTAGGTGACTTTGGTGCTGAGAAGATCACACCAGAATCTCTGGATCAGACTGCTTTACATGAGTTACTTCATGTATTCCTACACGATTTGATGACTGTGGCTCAAGACCCTAAATCCTCTCAAGATGAGGTAGAAATGCAAGAGCATAGAGTCATAAATCTTTTAGAAAAGTTACTTTCAAAGGATTCCAATGGGAAGTAGTACCGAAACGTGTACCGATACCGAGTTTATCCAGCTCTGGGGTCAACTTCAATCTGCCACAAGAGTAGCCGAGCATCTTGGAATTAGTGTTAGAGCAACTCATCTGCGTAGAAGGTGGATTGAAAAAGAATACAACATGGCACTTAGCGCAAGTGATTGGCGTGGTGTCAAATACGATAAAAACAAGCCTAAATCATTCTCTCCTTTAAAACAGATAGACCTTGGCATACTGGATGGCACAGTAATCGTGTTCTCAGATGCCCACTTCATACCTGGTCAACGAACAACTGCCTTTAAAGGGCTTCTATGGGCTATAGAGAAGTTCAAACCCAAGGCGATAATCTGTAACGGGGATGCTTTTGATGGGGCTTCTATATCTCGCCATGATATAACTGACCAGCCACAGACTTCTGTTGTTCAAGAGCTAAAAGCTACGCAAGGTGCGTTGGGTGAGATAGAAGAGGTTGCTAAAGCAGCAAGGCACAATGTAAAGCTACTGTTTACATGGGGAAATCACGATATTCGGTTTGGCAATAGATTGGCGCAACAAGCACCCCAATTTAAAGAAGTTCAGGGCTTTAAGCTGACAGACCACATAACCGAGTGGGACTTCTGTTGGGCAGTATGGCCTACAGATAACGTCATTATCAAGCACCGATACAAGGGTGGAGTCCACGCTACACACAATAATACTGTCAATGCGGGTGTCTCGGTGGTCACGGGGCATCTTCATAGCCTGAAAGTAACCCCTTTTAGCGACTATAACGGGGTTCGGTATGGGGTAGATACGGGGACTTTGGCTGAGACTGACGGGCCACAATTTACCTATGCTGAGATAAACCCAAATAACCACAGATCGGGTTTTGCTGTGCTAAACTTCTTCAATGGTCAGCTTTTATGGCCTGAACTCGTCCACAAATTTGATGAGGACATGGTTCAGTTTAGAGGCGAAGTAATTGATGTAGGTGCATTTTGAGTGCATGGCTAATCATTCTGACGGGGGCTATTTACGCCTATATCGCTGGTGAACAGCTTTTAAAAGAAAACCCCTACATGGCTATCGTGTACGCAGGGTACGCATTTAGCAATGTGGGGCTTTATCTATTGGCAAAGTAGCTTATTCGCTATCGTCTAAACCAGCAGCAATTATTTCTTCTGCTGCGTCTTCTTCAAACTCATCCTCAAGTTCGTCAATTGCTTCATATTCAACTTCCCATCCATTTTCCTCTTGGAACTGGATAAATTCTTGAATGACTTGAATCTTCTCGAAGTCAAAGGTTTCAACTGTAATTTTCTCACCGCCTGTCCAACCAAATTCCATTTCAAATTTCATGATTTTCTCCTAGTGCAACCGATTGTTGCTGTTAAATCGTAGATCAACTTTATGTCATAAACAAGACTGAGTTTTATCTAACTCTCCTTAACTCCATCACTTTCTCGGGTGGTGGTGGCGGCATCTTCTCGCTTGGTGGATTCCATCCATGCTTTTTCCATATTGCCTGGACATCCGATCCAGAAGACCATTTAAAGTCTTTTGTTGGAGTAGATGGATAACTAATCTTGGAATGCGGTGGTTTTTCTAGCATTACTTAGCCTTCATAATTCGTTGATTTCTGCCAAACCGACCTCGTTTGACCCCCGAAACTTCAATTAAATCCTTGTCTAACAAAGCACGATACCTTGCTGTTATTGAGGAATATGGGTAGTTTGGGAACATTCCGAGGATGTCGTCTGATATACACCCATCTGGAAAGCCTTTAATGGCCTCATAGACCATTGTTTCTAGCTTGGTGGTATCAACTGCTTGAGCCGCCTGATGGCTCGTTACAGGGTCTTCTCTTCTAGCCAGTTTAAACGCTGGCGTACCAAAGAATCTCTCCATTGATTCTTTCATGTTGTCAAAAATCATCATTAACTCCTATTAGGTGAGGGGAAAACTGCTCGTCTGCAAGCTAGGAAAATCCTTTGCACAGCTCTCCCCTCGGGTTTATATTAACTCAAAACGGCAGGTCTTCGTCTTCAAAACTAGCCTTTTTAGGGGCTTGTTTGGGCTGATAGTCTTCTTTGGGTGATACTGCTAAACCCATGAATTTGCCTGACTTGCCCTCTTTAATCCATGCAGATAGCCAGTAATCCTGACCGCCCACTGTAATATTTCCTTTGTAATCAGGGTGTTTCTCCGACTCTTTTTTGTCGTTCTTAAATAAAACGCCACTGTTGTCCTTCTTTTCCATCACATTTCCTTTGCTTTCTTTAACGCACTTCTTACTTTACTGGGTAGGAGTGTCCACAATGCAATCTTTTGTTCTGCATCAAGGTTCTCTCCTTCCAACTTATCCCAAGCTGCCTTGGGGTCACCTTGCTCACAGGTAGCAATCAATTCAACTGCCATCTCTTGCAAGTACTGTAATTCCTCTGGAGGAATGTTATCTTGTGCGCCCTGAGTAGGTGTAATCACTACCGATCTGCCCTCTTCAGGCAAGTCTTCACCCGCATAGATGTATAGACCCAAGCCATGCAGACTTAAAGCCTTTGTCATGCACCGCATGATGGCAGTGTTTACCGCAAACGCATCGGGAGTAGGGATGGCCTTATTTCTGTAGTCCATCACAGGCAATTGACAGGTCATTGGTTTGCCAAACATGGTAGCGGTAACAAACACCATTGCCGTACCATTGATTTCCATGAAACACTTGTCGCCAAACATCTCTACTTTGTAGGTGGCGGTAGGATCAGCTTTGAGAGCTTCTGCCCATGCCCAAGCCCATGATAGGTAGGTCAGGTTGTTTTTCTTCTCTGTATGAGAATTGACATCTTTTTTAAGTAACGCTTCTATTGACATATTAACTCCTTTGATTTTGATCTAATTCAGCATTGATGATTTCTTTTTGATCCTCGATATCTAAGTCTTGAAACTCGATAAAGTGGTTTTCATGGCAACAACTCCAGCTTTCGCCCTTGGGTTCTAAGCAATAACAGCAGTACAAAATGTCTGCAAACTGCTCTCTGTACTGTTCAAACAATGTCTTCATATTCACTCCTTTAGTTTATTAAAATTGTCCGTTTTTGCAATTCGTCCCTGAATGATCTCCAATGGAAGTCGTTGGCCTCAAGTTTCGATGGCATTGCAACTTTTTAACACGATGGACTTCGCATAAACACTGACCAACACCTCTAATATGCCACATGGATTCCTGAATTTACATAGGGGTTTTCCCTAATTTACGCAACTTTTTTATGATGTTAGGCTACTCGTATGAAAACTGAAATACTTGAAAAAAGATGCGCTGAAGCCTTGCTTGGGTACTCTCAAACAATGGCAGATGCTTATACAACCGAACCAGAGGACTTTGATGCGGCTGTAACAGCTTTGCTTGCCAGAACGCTAGAACTCCATCTAAACCGAACAATCAACTTGGAGAACCTTTACCAATGACCCAAGAATCCGTAATCCGAGCATTACAAAACGGCCCACTTACTTCCTACCAAATAGAGGATTTAACAGGCATACCAAGACTATCCATTGCTGCTTGTTGCACAAAGATGAGCTACAAGAAGAAACTAAAAATCGGGAAAATCAAGATTGGGCGATCATGGGTTTCTCAGTACACGCTAGAGCCACACATGATTGAAGCCACAAAAGCCGCTAACGATGAACCCTACGACAAGCTAAACCCGTTTGACATCAGAAACGCTAAAGGTATCTTCACTAAGGCTGAGTATGCTTCTATGAACAACCAAGCTATTCGTTTGTTTGGCAGAAAACCAACAAATGAAATCACAAATAATCAATTTATTTGAAAAAACTTCTTGACACATGAAAGAACTGTGTATAATCCTAATCGTCTGAGTGGCATCAGGCGATGAAAACGATACGAAACCCCATAGATTTCTGTGTGGTCTTGCCTGACAACAGGCGAACTTTTGATCGTTTTCAATCGTCCGTTGTTGCTCTCGCCAAGAGCCAAGACCACAGAGTGATTTATGGGGTTTTTTGCGTTTGGCGGCTATGCAATGCGGTACGTCGGTGGTTGCATTTAGGGATACCCTGTTACACGAGCGAACTAAAGCAGGGGCGGTGGGCTAAGGATAGAGCCGAGTGGTTGGGACGCAAGTCTCAGAAGTCTGTCCGATGCGATGCGATGACATGGCTCCGAAGAGGAAGTTATCCACAAGCAGAGCGAAAACTGGGTTTTGACTCGGTAAGGCTTTGCTTTGCTCAAACATTCACCAAAGAGGAACTTATGAGGATATGTAAGTGTGGAGGAGTAGTAGGACAACATCAACTGACAAACAACCGAGAGGCTTGGACTTGTCGAAGTTGTGGAAGATATGAGATTGTTGAAGTAAAAAAACCCGAACCTGATAGGAGTCAAGAAGATGGAAAAGTTTGAGTTATTTTGGGCAGCATGGCCTAAGTCGTTCAGAAAAGGCGGCAAGTCTGCTTGTTTGGCAAAGTGGAAAAAGTACTATTGCGAGACTTGTGCAGACCAAATCATCAAACACATAGAGTGGATGAAAACAACCGATGCCTGGCGAAAAGACGATGGTGCTTTTATTCCCGCACCTTTGGTCTATCTGAACCAACAAAGATGGGATGGGGCTGAGATTCCTGAATCATTCGGGATCAAAGTTGAAGTGCAAATTGATCCTGCGCTTGCCAAGATTGAGGCTGACAACAAAAAAGCCGTTCCTATGCCTGAACACATTAGGCAAGCAATGGCTCAATTAAGGAATAAATCTTGAGCTACTTTCAAGCTATGAGACTGCTAGACAGAGTTAAGGAAGGCGTACCTTATCCCGTACGTTTAATAAACCAAGCATTAGAGCTTACTGGCGACCTAGAGTAAACCCCTATGGCGTATTCGAGGAAAACAATATCCAATGTTGGAGACAGAGTTGTTCTAGAGAAAGCCGAAGCAAGGGAGATATTCCGAACTTGGCAATCCCTGAGAGACAATGATTTTGTTCGTGCCAGGCTTGAGCGTTGCGAAAAGGTCTATGGATCAGGAGCAAGAGATCGGGTCAGGTTTTATATGCGTCAAATGAAAGAAGGA
>Ga0209296_1000959_pt1 | contig 23591 bp, 20 predicted proteins | sample S_130206_EF_Meta_FD_187319 | JGI IMG/M metagenome (GOLD analysis project Ga0209296, IMG submission 187319) | Freshwater microbial communities from Lake Simoncouche, Canada to study carbon cycling - S_130206_EF_MetaG (SPAdes) (version 2) | ecosystem: Environmental > Aquatic > Freshwater > Lake ...
GTCCCTACCCCTGAGGTCCGCCCATGCTTTCCGTCCGCATCATCCCTTGTCTCGACGTCCATGGCGGCCGCGTGGTCAAAGGCGTCAAGTTCGAGGAACTGCGCGACGCCGGCGACCCCGTCGCCGTGGCGGCAGCTTACGAGAAACAAGGTGCCGATGAGCTGGTCTTCCTTGATATCACCGCTTCCAGTGACGAACGCCGCACGATGGTCGATGTCGTCGAACGCACAGCCGATCAGGTCTTCATGCCGCTTACGGTCGGCGGTGGCCTTCGTTCCGTCGAAGACATCCGCACGATGCTGAATGCGGGCGCAGACAAAGTCTCGCTCAATACTTCCGCGATCAAGGATCCTAACCTTGTGCTCGAGGCTGCCCGCAAATTCGGTAGCCAGTGCATCGTTGTCGCCATCGACGCCAAGAACGTCGGCCCGGGTAAATGGGAGGTCTTTACCCATGGTGGCCGTAATGCCACCGGCCTCGATGCGATTGAATGGGCCCGTAAGGCGCACTCCCTTGGCGCCGGCGAAATCCTCCTGACCAGCATGGATCGTGACGGCACCGCCGCCGGCTACGACATCCCACTCAATCTCGCTGTCTCCTCGGCCGTCGAAGTCCCCGTCATCGCCTCAGGCGGCGCCGGTAACCTCGACCATATGGCCAACGTCCTGAAGCAAGGCGGAGCCAGCGCGGTCCTCGCCGCCAGCATTTTTCACTTCGGTACCTATACCGTCCGTCAGGCCAAGGAGCACCTTCGTGCCGCCGGCCTGCCGGTCAGACTTTAAGCGACGGTCGGCGGGACAGCTTTTGGCATCACCAAGATCTTGTCCAGGCGATGTCCGTCCATGTCCACGACCTCGAAGATGTGACCAAGTGCCTCGACCCGGTCGCCTTCGGCCGGAATCCGGCCAAGGGTACGCATGATGAAGCCGGAGATCGCGGTGAAGCGGCCGGAACCTTCGCCCGGGAAACGACCGACGATGCCGGTGGCTTCGCGGAAATCATCCAGCGAGACGACCGCATCTACGATCCAGCTGCCATCATCACGGCGGCGAATCGGCTTGGGCTGGGCTATCGGCGAACCTTCGTTCGGGAGCTCACCGACGACAGATTCAAGGACGTCGTTCAAGGAGACGACGCCGCGAACCCGACCAAACTCGTCCGTCACCAAGGCAATATGAATCTTATCCTTGCGAAACATCTCCAGTAATTGCGTGCCGGTGCAGCTGGTCGGTATGGTCGGAGGCTCAGTGAGGAGGTCCTTGATCGAGGCGGTACCGACGAGGGAAAGATTGGCCCAGAGACGCTTGACGGAAACAACGCCGAGCGGCCGGTCCGGCGACCCGCGGTAAACGGGGAACCAAGTATGACCGGAAGCCACGACTTTACGCCAATTGACCTCATCGGAGTCATCAAGGTTAAGCCAGACGACCCGATTGCTCGGCGTCATCAGACGCTCGGCAGTCACAAGGTCCAAGGATAAGGCGCCGTGCACCATGCGATGTTCCGCCGCGTGAAGCACGCCAGAAGCCATGCCTTGATCGACCATCATGCGCAGTTCGTCTTCGGACATCGTGTCTTCGGGCGTACGCTTACGACCGAAGAGACGCAGGATGATATCGGCGAAGAAACCGAGCGTACTGACCAACGGCGAAGCTAGGAACGAGACCGCGATCATCGGGCGGGACAGCATTACCGCCAAGCCTTCCGGATTCGAGAGGCCGAGCCGCTTGGGCACGATTTCAGCCAGGACGATGGTCAACGAACCGATCACGAAAGAAACACTGGTGCGTGAGATGACGTCCGCATTGTCGTGCAGCCATGCCCAGGAACTCGCCTCCAGGAGGGGCTTCAGCTTCACGGCGACCGGAGCGCCGCCGAAGGTCGCGGCGATGATGCTGCCGAAAGTCAGGCCGACCTGGACAGTCGAAAGGAACTTCGATGGGTTGGCCAGGAGCTCCAAGGCGGCCTTTGCGCCCTTGCTGCCATCTTCGGCCAGACGGGTCAGACGACGACGGTTGGATGAGACCAAGGCCATTTCCGAAAGCTCGAAAATACCGATGGTGGCCCAGCAGGCTAATATCACGAACAATTCCACGAAAACAGGCCTAGGGACGGCGGGACTAGCAGTCAAATCCGCTTGTTCACATCCTCCCTCCCCCTACGGTCTAACCCTGAATGGCCACTCATTTCGAGGCAATCATCGTAGGTAGCGGCATTGGCGGACTGAGTTTCGCGCTCAACCTCGCTCAGCGCGGCCATTCCGTCGCTATCGTGACGAAGAAGACGAGCTCGGAATCGAACACGAACTGGGCCCAAGGTGGCATCGCCTGCGTCACCGATAAGACGGACGACTTCCAGAGCCACGTCAAAGACACACTGACGGCCGGCGACGGTCTCTGCGATCTGGAGGCGGTGACGCACATCATCGAATCAGGACCTGCTCGTGTCGCCGAACTCATCGCCTGGGGCGTCGAATTCGAAAACGGTACCGACGGACGACCTGACCTAGGTCGCGAAGGCGGACATTCCAAGCGCCGTATCCTGCACGCCCGTGACATGACCGGACGCGCCATCGAATCCGCCCTGCTCCGCGCCATCGCCCGTTCGCCCAAGGTCGTGATGCTCGAGCACCATCTCGCGATCGATCTCATCACTCGAGCCAAGCTCGGAACCTGCCCGATTGGTTCCTCCGAAGACCGTGTCCTCGGCCTCCACGTGCTCAACACGAAGGCCGGACGCGTTGAAACGCTTTCCGCTGATGCTGTCGTCCTCGCTACCGGCGGTACCGGTCAGGTCTACCAGTTCACCACGAATCCCGACATCGCCACCGGCGATGGTATCGCGATGGCTTACCGTGCCGGCGCTGAAGTGCGCGACATGGAAATGGTCCAGTTCCATCCGACGGCACTCAAGGCTCCAGACGGTAGTCGCGCACTAATCTCCGAAGCCGTCCGCGGCGAAGGAGCCATCCTGCGCGACGTATCCATGCGGGCGTTCATGAAAGACTTCCACCCGCTGGGCGACCTTGCTCCGCGAGATATCGTGGCCCGGGCGATCGATTCGGTGATGAAGCGCGATGGTGCGCCGCACGTACTGCTCGACGCCACCCAAGTGGCCAGGGGCCACTTCGCCGAACGCTTCCCGCATATCCACGCCACCTGCCTCAAGGCCGGCTTCGACCTCACCAAGGAGCCCGCCCCAGTGGTTCCCGCAGCGCACTACCTGTGCGGCGGCGTCGCCACTGACCTGCGAGGCCATACCTCCCTCCCTGGCCTTTTCGCCGTCGGCGAGGTCGCGTGTACTGGACTGCATGGTGCCAACCGTCTGGCCTCCAATTCCCTACTCGAAGCGGTCGTACTGGCCCACGATGGCGCCGCCGCGGCCCACGATGAGATCATCGCCAAGCGCGACGCCTCGGTTCCGCTGCCAGCTTGGATTGATGGATCCGCCGGCGATCCGGACGAACGCGTGGTGCTTACCCACAATTGGGACGAGCTCCGCCGCACAATGTGGGACTATGTCGGCATTGTCCGCTCCACCAAGAGACTCCAACGTGCGCGCACGCGCATCGGCACCCTATCCGACGAAGTCCGGGAATATTACTGGAACTTCCGCGTCGAACCTCGCCTCCTTGAACTCCGAAACCTCATTCAGGTGGCGGAACTCATCATCGACTGCGCGCTCCAACGTCGCGAAAGCCGCGGCCTGCACTTCACCCTCGATTACCCGTCGAAGCTCGCCGAAGCGCGTCACACGTCGGTGCGTCGCCCCCAAGGCCGCCCATGAAGATCGGAATCGTCGGAACGGGCGCCCTCGGAGGATGGTACGCCGCCCTGCTCGCCGAAGCCGGGCACGAGGTGCATTGCCTAGCCCGCAGCGACTTTCAAGTTATCCGGACGCACGGCCTGACGATCAGGAACAAAGGCACCCAACGCGTGATCCGTGTGGCCTCGGCCACACCCGACGCCACGACCATCGGCCCGTGCGATCTCGTCGTCGTCACGATTAAATCTACTTCCAACCACGCCCTCCCGGCACTCATCACGCCGCTCCTCGGCACGACCACCATCGTCGTGACACTCCAAAACGGCATGGGCAACGTCGAAGCCTTGGCCAAGCTGCTCCCGATCGAAAGAGTCGTCGCCGGACTGTGCTTCGTCTGCATCAACCGACTGGCTCCGGCCCTGATTGACACGACACTTGCCGGCTACGTCCGCATGGCCGCCGCCACTGGCCCCATCAACCCGGCCGTCGAAACCGCCGTGGCTACTTTTGCGGGAGCCGGCGTCGATTGCCAGGCCGAGACCTCCTTGGAATCAGTCCTCTGGAAGAAGCTGTGCTGGAACATCCCCTTCAACGGCCTCTCCATCGCCGGGGGCAGCATCACGACCGACCTCATCCTGGCCGATCCGGCGCTCAACGAGCGCGCCTTCCTCCTCATGAAAGAAGTGCAGGCTGCTGCCGTCGCACGTGGCCATGGCTTCGAAGACACTCACATCAAACGTCAGTTCGAAGTCACGGTCGGCATGGGCCCCTATCGTCCCTCAAGCCTCATCGATTTCGTCGAAGGACGCGACGTCGAGGTGGAAGGAATCTGGGGCGAACCGCTCCGCCGGGGACTCGCCGCAGGAGTGCAGATGCCAGAGACCGAAAAGCTGGTCGCCGAGATCAAGGCCCGCATCGCCGCACGCAAGTAAGGCTTCAACGCCCGAGCATGCCTAGCCCCTCACGAACGAGGTCGGCGATACGCTCCTTGGACAGCAAACTGGCTTGCGCATCCGAGATCACGATAAACGAGCCCAGCACCCTGCCACTCCGGTCCACCAAGGTCAGGCGAAGCGAAACCTTGCCGACGGGAATGCCGGCGCTCACCGGACGCGCGTACCAAGCGGCGTACAGGATCGCATCCGCTCCGGCCGGCTCCGTGGCCGCCACATATCCGCGGGACTGGAGCACCCGGACCGATGTGTCATGGATGACGTCGACGCAAAGGGCGAGGGATGGAGAGGGGGCGCCGATGGCTTCCTGGACATAGACGCTTCGCACCAGGACAGGCGGGGCGTCCGGACCGACGCAGCCGGCCAGACCGAGCGCAAGGCAGCCCAGTAAGCGGCGGGTCACCTGGCTGAATCGGTGCATAACTTGTTTATTACCCGTTCTCGCTCCGGGACAAGCAGGGACATGATAGGACGGGTTGACCTTCACGGTCCTCATCGCTCCCCTTCGCCTAATGGCCCGCGTCCAAGCCGTCACCTTCGACCTAGCAGGCACCCTGCTGTTCCCCCACCCCTCCGTGGGCGGCGTGTACGCGGCTTGCGCGAAACGACATGGCATCGACGTCGAAGCCGCCGTCCTTGAAGCCTCCTTCCCGCTGGCTTTCAAAGGCGGCCCGAAGAACGCTAAGCCCGAAGTATTCTGGAAGGAAGTCGTGCAACGTTGTTTCGGCCCGGCCCTCCCGTCCTCCAAGATCGATCTCGTCTTCAAGGAATGCTGGCAAGCCTTCGAGCGTCCGGAATCGTGGCGCCTCGCCCCTGGTTCACTGCAGGCAATCTCCGCCATCCGCTTCCTCGGCGTGAAGGTCGGCGTGCTATCCAATGCTGACGCCCGCATGCGCAAGGTCCTCGATGGTCATGGCCTGACGCGACACCTCGACGGCATCTTCCTATCCGAAGAAACCGGCAATTCGAAGCCCGACGCCAAAGCCTTTGCTCAGGCCGCGCGCGCCTTAGGCGGATCGGTCTCTGGCCTGGTGCATTTCGGAGACAGCCCGACGGAAGACGGCGAAGGCGCACGCGATGCCGGCGCCACCGGCGTGGTCGTCGGAGGTGCGCATGCACCTGACCGCTGCCTCCGCAACGAGAAGATCTCCGAGGCCCCCTACGCGATCCGCGCCCTGCTCACTGAAGGTAAACTCAAGGGGAAGTTCTCGCGGACCGTCCAGAACCTCCTAGCCAACCTCCGCGGCCTACCCGAAGACCGTGGCCGCTCCACCGACCGCGCGATGAAGACGATCGACGATGCCGTGCAGGACGCCTTTAAGAAACTCCGCCTCGATAAACCCGTACCAGAGACCTCCATCGTGGCGCACTGGCTCGAGCTGCTTCCGCTCAAGCTGGCCAAACGTTCCGCTCCGCTCCGCGTCCTCGAAGGCGGGAAGCTCGTCGTCCAGTGCGAGAACTCCGTCATTAAGTCGGAGATCCGCTTCCACGAGCGGGCGATGCTGGCGAAGATCAAGCTCCTGCGTGGCTGCCAGGAAGTCCGTTCAATCAGCTTCGTAAACGCCTAATCAGTTCGACTTCGGCTCGTAGGGCTTCTGGAACACGTCCTTGAAGTCATAGACGTCCTTGAAGTCCTCGAGGTTGTCTTCCGGCGAACGGCCGAAGAGGCCCGTGTCGATGATGTTGAAGACGATGTTGCCGACGTCGGCCGACTTCCTGAGGCCCCAGTTGTGCAGCAAGGGATACGACATGGGACCGTAGGTCTCTATTACGTGCTGACGAAAGCCTTCGAGCAGTTGCGGACCGCTGACGTGCCGGTTCGTAGTGCTCTTGCCTTTCTTCGGCTCGCCATGCGTGAGCTTCTGCGCGAGGTCAAGCCCGAGGCGGACCACGTCATAAGCCTGCGGCTGGTAACGGGGGTCCTTCAGACGGATAATGCGGACTGCTTCGTCGAAATCCATGATCAGAGTTTGGCGAGTTCGGAGAGCAGTCGGGCGTTCTGGGCTTCGGTCCCAACGGTCAGGCGGAGCCAGCCCATCATGCCATAACCGCGGAGAGGCCGCACGATGACACCGGCCTTCTGCAGGGTGGTGAAAGCCTCTTCTGCCTTCGGAATCTGCGCGGCAAGGAAGTTGGCTTTTCCGTCGATGTAAGGGAAGCCGAGCTCCTTCAGGCCGGCGGAAAGCTGGGCGACACCGGCGGCATTCACCTCACGCGTGCGGCGGACGAACGCCTCGTCATCGAGGGCAGCTTCAGCGGCAGCGAGCGCAGGGAGATTCACGTTGAACGGCTGACGGACGCGATTGAGAAGGCCGCAGACCTCGGTCGAGCCCATCAGGTAACCGACACGCAAGCCGGCAAGGCCGTAAGCCTTCGAGAAGGTGCGGGAAAGCACGACCTTGCGTCCGGACTTCATCAGCGGACGGAGATCCGCTGAGGCTTCGAGGTATTCGGTGTAAGCTTCGTCGAGGCAGAAGATCACGTCGTCCGGCAGAGAGGCGGCAAAGGCTAGGATCTCGGCAGGATCATCGGTGCCACCAGTGGGATTATTCGGGCTGGCCAGGAAGACGATGCGGGTCTTCGGGGTGACCGCGACCCGCATGGCCTTGAGATCATGGCGATAACCTGGCATCGGAACTTCGACCGGGGTCGCGCCGAAGAGCATCGTGGCGAGCTTGTAGACAATGAACGCTTGGGAACCAAAGACCACCTCGTCGCCGGGACGAAGGAAGGCCTGCGCGAGCAAGATCATCACCTCGTTCGAGCCGTTACCGATGACGAAGTTAGTCGGCTCAAGGGACCATTTCTTAGCGAGCTTCTCACGGAGGAAGGTGCAACCGCCGTCTGGGTAAAGATGGCAGGTATCGAGGGCCTTGCGGGCGGCGGCCAGACCGAGAGGCGAAGGCCCCAGCGGGTTCTCATTGGACGCGAGCTTGATGACGGCCGCGGGATCGAGGCCGAACTCACGTGCGACCACTTCGATGGGGCGGCCAGCCTCGTAGATGGGCTGGGTGAGGACGGGCCGATTGGCTAGGTCTGAATAGGAAGCCATGAATGAACCAATCAATGTGAGTGTTTGCACGATTGGCAAGCGTGAGCGACCACCCTCCCCGCTTGCCACTGGCACCACCGACGCTTAAGCGTGCACCATGAAACTCGTCGTCACCGGCGCCTCCGGATTCCTTGGTCGCGAGGTCTGCCTCGCAGCCCTGCGACGCGGACACGAAGTCCTTGCGCTGGGCGGGTCCCGTGCACCGACGACTCCGGGCGTGGCACAGGCGCGGGCGTTCGACCTCTGCTCCGAGGCAGCCCTCGAAGCCCTCCTGCTCGAGGAGTTCCCGCAGGCCGTGGTGCATTGCGCCGCCCTGCCCACGATCGAAACCTGCTTGGCCGATCCCGCACTTGCCAAAGCGCTCAACTCGGAGGTCCCGAAGAAGCTCGCCCAACTATGCTTCCACCTCGGCGCCAAGCTCGTGCACCTCTCGACCGACACCGTCTTCGACGGAGTCGCGGGCAACTACCAGCCAACCGATCAACCCTCGCCGTTGAATCTCTACGGCGAAACCAAAGCTGCCGCCGAAGTCGAAGTCCTTCGCTATGGCCGTGAGCATGCCGCCGTCCTCCGCACGTCACCCATCATCGGCAATTCAGCCGGGGGAGATCGAGGATTACATGAACGACTGTTCGCCTCGTGGAAGGAAGGCAAGCCGACCGTTTTGTTCACCGATGAGATCCGTCAGCCTGTCGAGGTGTCCAATCTCGCGGACGTGACCATCGAGCTATGCGAGCGCAGTAATCTCTCTGGGCTCTTCCACTGGGCAGGCACCGAAGCCATGAGTCGATATGAAATCGGCATCCGGATCGCCCGTCACTTCGGGCTCAATACCGACGCCCTTGTGCGACCGATTAGCCGCGCCGAAGTCCCCTCGGCGGCCGCCCGTCCACGCGACCTCAGCCTGCGCCTGCACCCGTTGGCCGGAAAGCTGCGCACCCAGGCCCAATCGTTCGAGGATCAACTCGCGCAACTACGCGTTCCGCGAGGCTGTGAAGACTGGTATGAGAAAGAGACCGGCCGAAAGGTCGTGCGTCGTCTGGAAAAAGGCATAGACTTCTGAGTATGGACGTTCTTCCGCGCCAAGCCGCCGACGCCGTTGCCAACATGGCGACGGATCTCCTGCTCTTGGAGTCCTATCCTTCGCCTAAGAACATCCGCTTCCGTGCGTATGCTTGGTCGGAACCTGCGTTTACTTTCGGCGTGTCTCAGTCCTGGACTAAGTACCGCGAAATCGTCCCCGCCCGCTACCCCCTCGTCCGACGTAGCACCGGCGGCGGTCTTGTTTCGCACCTAGATGACTGGACCTTCGCCTTGGTCATTCCGGACGGACACCCCCTCTTCAAGGCCGATGCGATGGCTAGTTATGCTGCCGTGCATGAAGCCCTGCTGCAGGCACTCCAACTTCAAGGCCAGCCGGTAAAGCTCGCACCGATGCCTGCGGGTACCCGTGACTTCCAGTCGCCCGACGATTGTGCCCGGCGCGCCGAACCGAACGACCTCGTTCGCAGCGATGACGGCCGCAAGGTGGCCGGTGCGGCCCAGAAGCGTACCCGGAGCGGCCTGCTGATTGAAGGCTACATCTGGCGCCCCTTCCTGCCTGACTGCGATTGGGGCCGTTTTGAGAAGGACTTCATCCAGACGCTTAGCGCTGTCCTGAAGAGCCCGGCAGTGTCCGTGGTCGAACCGACCTACCATCAGTTCGACCACGAAGGGACCTGGGCCAAGTTCGCCTCCCGGGACTGGAACGAGCGAATCTAAGCGAAGAGATCGAGTTCTGGACCTGCTTCCTGAGCCTTTGGCTTGGGCACTACGGCCTTCTTAGGCTCCGGTTTGGGCGAAGGCACGCCTGCCATCGGTAAGGCCTTAGCGGGCAAGCCTGAGCCTGTCTCGAGCCCACCTAGGATCTCACGGGCTCGTTGCACGACCGCCGGGGGCATACCGGCCAAGCGGGCCACCTGGATACCATAGGAGCGGTCGGCGGCGCCAGGCACCACGCGTCTAACGAAGACGATCTCATCCTTCCACTCTTTGACGGCGACAGACCAGTTGCGCAGGCGCTGCATGGAGTCGGCGAGTTTAGTCAGTTCATGATAATGGGTGGCGAAAAGCGTGCGCGGTCCGGCTTCGGCTCCGCCATGCAGGTGTTCGGCAACCGCCCAAGCGATACTGATGCCATCGTAGGTGCTCGTGCCACGACCGATCTCGTCCAGCACCACCAAGGAACGAGTCGTGGCATTGTTGAGGATATTGGCGGTCTCGTTCATCTCGACCATGAAGGTCGAGTTGCCACGCGAAAGCTCATCAGAAGCGCCGACCCGACAGAAAATACGATCGACGAGACCAATGCGGGCCGATGCGGCCGGCACCCAGCAACCGAGATGGGCGAGCATGGCGATGAGCGCGACTTGGCGGATGTAGGTCGACTTACCAGCCATGTTTGGTCCGGTGAGTAAGGCGATCTGCTCGCCGGTGCTACTGAGACGCGTGTCGTTAGGCACGAACGAACCCGCGCCGGGACGGGCCTGCAACATACGCTCCACGACGGGATGGCGGCCTTGCTCGATCTCCAGCACATCAGTGTCGTCGACGACTGGCTTGGTCCAGTTCGCCTCACGGGCGAGTTCGGCCCAGCCACGGACGATGTCCACTTCGGCGACGGCCTGGGCCGTGGCCAACAAGGATTCTGTCCGGACGATGACCTCGGCAAGGAGGGCCTGGAAAAGTTCGGTCTCGCGGGCGAGAGCCTGTTCATCGGCGCGCAGGACTTCGCGTTCCTTGGTCCTCAGTTCTTCGGTGGTGAAGCGCTCAGCGTTCACCATGGTCTGCTTCCGGATATAATCGGCCGGCACTGCCGCGAGATTAGCTTTGGTAATCTCGATGGCATAGCCAAAGGCGCCGTTATAACGGACCTTCAGGGACTTGATACCGGTGCGACTCTGCTCATTGCGTTCGAACTCGGCAATCCAGCCCTTGCTGTCGGAGGCGAGCGAACGAAGTCGGTCGAGTTCAGCGTCGAAACCAGCTCGCAGCGCCCCGCCCTCGCTCAGGTCCACAGGCAGTTCGTCGCCCAAGGCGGATTCAAGTCGTGCAAGGAGCTCCGGCTCGGGATTGATTCGTCCTGCCTGTTCGGCGAGTGCGCCGCCCGGAAGAGCCAGCAGCTCCTCGCGGATCGGAGGAAGGGAGCGCAACGTGTCGCGCACGCCACCGAGTTCGCGCGGATTCCGGAGGTGGTTCTGGAGGCGGGCGAGGATGCGCGCGATGTCGCGGACACCACGCAGTGACTCGCCCACGCGGGAAGATGCGCCAGGGTGCTTGAAGAATTCGCCGACGGCGTTCTGGCGCTGGGCGATCGTGGCGAGGTCCGTCGAGGGTTCGGCCAGCCAAAGTGCCAGCAGGCGGGCTCCCGAGGGGGTCTCCGTCCGATCGATGGTCTCAAGCAATGAACCTTCGCGGGAACCGTTGGACGAAGCGAAGAGTTCGAGGTTACGAGAGGAGGCCGCATCCAGCAGTACCGAGGAGCCAAGCTTGGTCTCGATGAGGCGGAATAGGTTCTTCGGCCGGTCGCAGAGCGAATCGGTGACATAACCCAGGACGGCACCGGCGACGCCTAAGGCGGGATGCTCCTCCGTCAGGCCGAAACCGGCGAGGCCGTGGACCGAAAGCGTCTGGGCCACGAGCCGGGCGCCCGCGGCGCCATCAAAGTTCCAGCCAGGGAGACGGGAGGTCGCCCGGCCCTGCAGAAAGACCTCGAGGGCTTCGCGGTGCTCGGCCGTAGGTTCAAGGCCTTCGGGCAGGATGACCTCACGGGGAGAGACCGAGTGTAGCAACGGTAGCAGGCGAGCCGGGGAAGTGTCGGTCGCCAGACGAAAATCCGCCGTTGAGACATCGAGCCAAGAAGCATGCCAGCCCTGTTTGTCCCAAGAGATTGCTGCCAAGTAGTTGCCGCGACGCGAATCGAGCTGCGAATCTTCGAGCGCTGTACCGGGAGTGAGGATGCGGGTCAAACCGCGGCGCACCAGTTTGCCGGCGACGGGGGCTTCGAGCTGATCGCAAATCGCGACCTTCCAGCCGGCGGCGAGCAGACGGTTCACGTACGCCGGGGCGGCATGATGCGGCAGACCAGCCATCGGGGTCTCGTGGCGCTTTGTGAGCGTCAGACCGAGGACCTTGGCGGCGACGACGGCATCTTCGCCGAAGACCTCATAGAAGTCGCCTAGGCGAAAAAGTAAGACCGTGCCCGGGGCGAGTTTCTCACGAAACTCGCGGTACTGGCGCTGCATCGGGGTTTCTTTTTCCACTGCGAGCAGGGAAACTCCCCGCAAACGCGTGCGCAAGAACGGACTACCCTCCCCCACCCCCTAGGGGTAGGAAGTTGCTCACATCAGCTGGGCGGCAAGCTCGGACAGGGCGCTGCGGACACCACTAATCAGTCGAACGTTGGCGATGATAGCATGGCCCTTCATGCGCTCATGGGTATGAATCAGCCCGTTGGACTTGCCGTCGAGGTAAGGGGTGTCGACCTGATCCAAGTCGCCGATGAGGACGACCTTAGAACCTTCACCGATACGAGTGATGACCGTCTTGGCTTCATGCGGGGTCATGTTCTGCGCCTCGTCGACGATCATGAAGGCATGTCCGATCGAGCGTCCGCGGATGAAGGTCATCGCCTCGATCTCAATGAGACCGGAATCGATGAGCCACTGGTAGGGTTTACGCGGTTGGTTGACGGCCTGGAACTGGGAACCGAAGATTGGCTGCGGGGTCTTCATCGCCTGAGCCTTCTTCTGGCGGCGTTGGGAATCGGTGGCGACGGTCTCCTTGGCGGTTGGCATCGGAGCAGCGTTGCCATTCTTCGAGAACAAGACCTCGAGATTATCGAAGTAAGGCTGGATGTAGGGAGAGAGCTTTTCCTCCTTGGAGCCAGGGAGCGCACCGATGTCCTTTCCGATCTGCACGACCGGACGGGAGACGTAGAGCTTCTTGTAGGGGGAGAAATCGCTGAGTACCTGCGAGAGAGCGGCGGCGATGGAAAGGAAGGTCTTGCCGGTACCGGCGCGACCGAAGCAGGTCACGAGACGGATTTCCGGATTAAGGAGCGCGTCCAAGAAGATCCACTGCTCGAAGTTCTTCGGGATGACGCGCATGCCGCGGGGCATCTGGAGCCCCTTCCGGGCGCCGCTATCAGAGGACATGAACTCGCGATAGAGTCCAAGGGGGACGAAAGCGCCTTCGCCGACATGTCGGGCCGGCTCGGTCCACGAATCGGACGTGAACATCACGTACTCGTTCATGATGAGCGGGGGCTCTTCCTTCACCTTCACCTGTACCTGACCGAGCTCACGGAAATCGCGCATCGCTGCGGCAGTCACCTTGATGGTGCGGTATTCGCCCTCGTCGCTGGTCTCGACGCGATCGTTACGGTAATCCTGGACGTCCATCCCGAGGGCTTGGGCCTTGAGTGCCATGCAGGCGTCCTTGGTGACGAGGATCACCGGACCCTTGGAGGTGTCGCGCAGGTAGAGCGCGGAGGCGATGATGCGATGGTCAGGGGCATCCACCTGCATGAAGACAGCCCGGACGCGTTCGGCCTTGGCTCCATTGAAGTGGTCGCGGATGAGCGACTCGTTGATGACGATACGGAGTTCGCCGCCATCACGGAGTTTCGCATGGAGAGCGCCGGGCTTCGTCGGATCGCCTTCGGCGATTTCCTTAAGGGGACGGTTCTCGAAAAGACTCCGGATGGAGCGGTTCACGCGGCGCGCGCTGGCGCCGAGCTGACCTTGTTGCGTCTTGAGACGATCGAGTTCGGACAAGACCTCGACAGGCACAGCGACGATGTGCTCATCGAACTTGAACAGGGACTCGGGATCGTGAATCAGTACGTTGGTGTCCAGGACGTAAGTCTTTTTCACGTCTTCAATTGAGACCGAAAGCGGAAGCGGGGCAATCCGTAAAAGATTATTTCGTCTCTTCAATCGCGCGCAGGTATTCCCAACTGTAGATACCGGTCCGATGTCCGTCGCTGAACTCGAAGGTGACAGCATAGTTGCCGACACGGCTCATTCCGGTGACGATGACCCCGGGGAAACGACGAGGTCCGTCACCGCCCCAGCGCTGTCCGAGGATATCAACCTCACCCATGTTCTCGGCGCTCGGCGAAACCTCGCGGAGGAGTTCGGCGCGAAGGCATTGCTCACGGCCGTCATCCCAAGTGATGGCGACGAAATCGCCGATAATCTGAAGGTCTCGCGGCGGCCGCATGGCCCCAACCTGCGTTCTACCGCCCTAGTGGCAAGCAGGGAGCGAACGGCGGGACGACCTTGACTCCCCCGCCCAGCTCGGGAGTCTGGACAGACTATGGCAGGCGTAGGCAAACTCCTCAAACAGGCCCAGAAGATGCAGCGTGGCATCACTGAGGCCCAACAGCAGCTCACCACGGAGAGACTTGAGGTCTCCCATGGCGGGGGCGCAATCAAGATCACGGTGAACGGCCATGGACTGGTCCTCGCCCTGACGATCGACCCCGAATTCATCAAGGAGGATAAGATGATGGTCGAGCAGGCCCTCGTCGCCGCCCTGCAGGAGGCTTCGGCCAAGGCTCGCGAGCTCCACGAGGCCACGATGTCAAAGGCCACGGCCGGTTTCTCCCTGCCCGGGATGTGATCGCCCGTGACTCCCTCTTTCGACAAGGTTCGCCAAATCCTCAAGATGCTTCCGGGCATGGGGCATCGCTCCGCCGAACGCATCGCCTTGCACCTGCTGGTCGAACGTCCGGGCAAACTCGCACCGTTGCTTGAATCCCTAGAGGCCGCCGCCGCCGCGGTCCGTCGCTGCGCCCGTTGCGGAAGCCTAGCCGAGGCCGAACTCTGCCCCATCTGCCTCGACGTCAAACGTGAGCCCTCCTCGATCTGCGTCGTCGAACAAGTCCCTGACCTGATGGCGATCGAGCGCTCCGCCGCCTATCGTGGTACTTATCACGTCCTGCATGGTCGCCTCTCGCCGATCAACGGCGTCGGCCCCGACCAGCTCAATCTCGCCAGCTTCGAGCAGCGCTTGAAGGACGAACCCATCACGGAAGTTGTCCTGGCCCTCGGCAACGACATCGAAGGCGAAGCGACCTGCCACTACATCAGCGAAGCCATCCAGGCCGTGCGCCCGTCCATCAAGATCTCGCGCATCGGCTTCGGCCTGCCCAGCGGCAGCGGACTGACCTTCGCCGATCCGGCCACGCTACGCAGCGCGCTGGAGGGACGTCGAGATGTCGCCAACTGATTCGCCCATCGCCTACCCCGCCGAAGCAGAGGCATTCTGGGTGGGGCAGGCTGAGCTAGCGTCTGAGAAAATCGGGGACGAAGCCCTTGAAAGGATGACTCCCGCCGTGGCGCACCTTTCGGATCTCTTCACGACCGATCGCCCCGGTAAGAAATTCCCTGACTATTTCGCCGACCCACGCCTACTGGCCGGCTATGGCGTCTTCTTCCTGCCTCAAAGCTTTACGAGGACATCCATCGCCCTAGCCCAGACCTGCGGCTTACGCGGATGGAAGCCTTCGAGTGAAGTGCCTGCGATCCTCGACCTGGGTTCTGGTCCTGGCTCTTGCGGCGTCGCCGCCGCCTATCGACTTCGCCAGGCCGGCTTCGCCAAGCTCTCACTGCATGGTGTGGACAAGTCGCCGAGCGCCTTGGCATCGATGGAATCCTTCGCTCAAGCCGTCTTAGGAAAGGACGTCGAGACGAAGACCCGTATCGGAGATGCATCGCGGCCGGAAACTTGGCCTGAAGGCCCGTTCGATCTCATCGTCGCCGGCTTCGTGATGAACGAGATGCCCCAACTCGATCACGATGCCCTGCTCCGCTGGTTCGGTGAACTCAAGGCCAAGCTCGCTCCGGGCGGCCTCATTCTGATTCTTGAACCGGCATTGAAAATCACCGCGGAGCGCCTACAGCGGCTTAGCGACACGGTGGCCTCGGGAGTGATGACTCGCATCGCCCCAGAACTCGACGCCCTGCCCGACCCACAACTGGGACCGAGTGAACACTGGAGTCACGAGACCCGCGCCTGGGAAGCTCCCGCCTCCACTGAATTCGTCAACCGACACCTCCATCGCGATCTTCGCGAGGTCCGCTTCTCGTTCGCCGCGTTTTGTGATGCATCCTTGGCTCCGCTTCCCGCTGGATTGAGCCGGCTCATTTCCGACGTCCAGATCATCAAGGGCCTCATCCGTTTCATCACGATCCGCGAAGGTAGCATCGAGTCGGTCGAAGTTCCGACCCGCGGCCTCTCCAAGCATGAGGTCAAAAAACTGGCGGCGACCTTTGGACGGGGGGATATTGTCCTGCATCCTCACCCGGCGTCGCCGAAGTTGCGCTTGACCAATCATGAGGAATTAAGGGTTTTTTGGACGCCCGAGGCTCCTCGGGAACCATAATGTCACAATGTCAGCAGGGCATTTGTTTGCCTGCCTACTCTGACCAGGATTTGCTTCAAGTAGTCCTTCTCTCCTGACACCCTTCCCTCATCATCTCCATGTTTAATCGCGAACTCAGTTGGCTAAGTTTTGACCGTCGAGTCCTCGAGCTCGCCGAAGACGATTCCGTCCCCCTCTTGGAACGCGTCCGGTTCCTGTCCATCGTGAGCTCTAACCTCGACGAGTTCTTCGAGATACGCGTGGCCGGCATCATGCAGCAGCAGGAATCTGCCAGCCATCCTGCGACCAAGGAATTCCTGACGGACGTGCTTAATCGTGCCCGCGAACTGGTCGAAGCCCAGCAGGCTTGCTGGAAACAGAAACTGCTCCCGGCCCTTTCCAGCCACGGGATCGAAGTCTTGGCTAGGGAGCAACTTGGTGACGGAGCTAGGACCGAGCTTTCCCCTCGATTCGATCGCGATATCCTACCAGCGCTGACCCCCCTGGCCATCGACCCATCGCACCCCTTCCCGGTCCTGACCAACAAAGGACTATACCTACTCGCCTTACTTCGTGATCCGGCTTCGGGCGAACTTCGTCGCGCGGTCGTCCCGGTCCCGCGCATCCTTCCGCGCATTCTCGGTCTTTCCGATCGCAAGAGCTTCACCTTCCTCAGCCAAGTCATCCAACTCTTCATCCACCGGCTTTTCCCGGGGCTCGAGCTGCAGGGTTCCTGGGCTTTCCGCATCACGCGCAACAGCGACCTTTACGTCGACGAAGAAGAAGCCGGTAATCTCCTTGAAGCCATCGAAGACGAGATCCGCAACCTACGTAAAGGCGCTCCTGTTCGCTTGGAAATCGAAGCCGACGTTCCGGAAGGCGAGATGCAGTGGCTGCTCGGCTCCATCGGACTGACCTCAGACAACGCGTTCCGCATCCCAGGCCCAGTCAACATGCTTCGCCTAGGCAGCCTGATCGACATGATTGGTCGCCCAGAGCTACTCTACCCTAGTTTCGTCTCGGTTGTCCCTCCCGAGTGCGCCGACCCGTCCAAGCTGTACGAGCGCATCGCCGAGCAAGACATCATCCTGCACCACCCTTACGAGTCTTTCGGACCAGTCGTTGATTTCATCCGCCAGGCCGCCAAGGATGAGAACGTCGTTGCGATCAAGCTCACGCTCTACCGTACCAGCGGTGATTCGCCCGTCGTCGAAGCCCTCAAGGAAGCGGCCCGGAACGGCAAACAGGTCACGGCCTTGGTCGAACTTCGTGCGCGCTTCGACGAACTGAACAACATCGAATGGGCCCGCCAGCTGGAGGAAGCCGGCGCCCACGTCGTCTACGGACTCGGAGGATTGAAGACGCATTGCAAAGCCTGTCTCGTAGTCCGTCAGGAAAAAGAGGGTCTCCGGCGCTACGCCCACCTCGGCACGGGTAACTACAATCCCAAGACCGCACGCATCTACACCGATTTTTCGCTACTCACATGCAACGAAGAGATCACCGCCGATGTCGGTCTTCTCTTTAATGTCCTGACCGGCAATCTTGCTGGCCCCAAATTCAAGCACCTCCTGATCGCACCCTTCGACCTAGCACGACGTATCGTGGAACTGATCAAGACTGAAACCGCCAACGCCAAATCCGGCAAGCCCGCCACGATTTTCGCCAAGGTCAATAGCCTCGTCGACCCCGACGTTATCAACGCCCTCTACGAGGCGTCCCAGGCGGGAGTCCGCATCGAGCTCGTGGTCCGGGGTATCTGCTGCCTCAAGCCTGGCATCTCCGGGAAGAGTGATAATATCCGTGTCCGCAGCTTCCTAGGCCGTTTCCTCGAGCACAGCCGACTATTCCGTTTCGAAAATGCCGACGCGCAGCCGATCCTCCTCATGGGCAGTGCCGACTGGATGCCTCGTAATTTCCAACGCCGCATCGAATGCGTTTTTCCGCTTCGCGCCCCTCACGTTCGTCGTCGCATCGAAGAAGAGATCCTCATGGTGTACCGCGATCGCCAAGGAGACGCCAAGGCTCTGGCTTCCGATGGAACCTACTTGGCCTGCGAACCGATGGGTCGGCTGGCACCCGGTGCCCAAGACACCTTTCTGCAATTAGCGGCCAAGGCTACTCAGGCCCGCCTCACCGAGCAGACTGAGAAATAGAAGGTCCCAAGCAGATTCGCTCGACGGCCGCGTTAAAACCCTCTGCATCGCCGAGGATTTCTACTTCGAGCCGGACGAACATCAGCGGGATTGGCGGGCGGAAACGCGCCTGAAGTCGCACCGCGTCCTTCTCGGTCGTGATGATCATCTCGGCCTTGGCCTGCATGGCCTGATCGAGCACCTCGTCGAGGTCTTCGTCCGCGAAGGCGTGGTGATCCAGGAAGCGACGGTTGGCGACGATCTTGGCGCCCTGATTCGTCAAGATCTCCTCGAAGCGCTCAGGGGTCGCAATACCGGAGAAAGCGGCGACACGTCGTCCCTTGAGGTCCGACATCGGCAGGCGCTTCGGGCCATCTACCTCGACGAGTTCGCGGGCGCTGTGCGAGCAGGCGATGATCTCGGCTTTAGCGTTATGTCGGCGGATGAGGCTTACGAGCGCCGGATCGGGCGGTCCGACGGACTTCGTCACGAAGACGTACGAAGCGCGGCTCAGATTGGAGATCGGCTCGCGCAGCACGCCGCGAGGCAGAAGCGAACCATTGCCGAAAGGATCACGACTATCGACCAGGAGCAGGTTGATCTGGCCGCGCAGCGGAAGATACTGGAGGCCATCGTCCAGCAGGATCGTGTCCACGCCGAAACGTCGGAGAGCGAAGCGACCTCCCTCCACGCGATCACGGTCGACGATGACGATCACGCCTTCACCGCAGAGATTCTGGGCGAGCATGTAAGGTTCGTCGCCCGCTTCATCGGGACCGACTAGGACCGACTTGCCGTCAGAAACCACGAGCGGATCAGGGCGGCTACCTTGCGTCAGCCAGCGCCAGAAACGCTTCAACATCGAATCGGAAGCTCCCTTATAACCGCGCGAAAGGATGGCCACCTTGCGGCCGCGGGCTGTCAGCACGCGGGCCATCTTCAGCACGATGGGGGTCTTCCCGGTGCCGCCGACGGTGAGATTACCTACGACTACGACCTTACAGCCAAGCGGAGTGTCACGAAACAGACGATTACGATAGAGCCACAGGCGCAAGCGGACCAAGACCTCGAAAATCCACGAAAGGACCTTCAGGAAGGCCCCGAGCAAGGTAGCCCCAGGCCCTTTCCGACGCTCGTAGACTACGTCTACGGCATAACCAGCCACAGCCTCTCCAAGGGAGGAAAAGAACCCTCGATGCTTGGCGGCCATGGACGAATTGATGCAAAGTTGTTTGACGAAGGCAACCATCCCGATTGAGAAGGACGACCCAGCGCCATGCTCGTACACCTGTTGCGCACCAAACTTCTCCGAGCCGAGGTCACCGCGGCCCGGCTCGATTACGAGGGCTCCTTGGCCATCGATCGGGAGCTCATGGCCCTCGTCGGCATGCTTCCTTATGAGAAGATCCTCATCGGCAACCTGGCCAACGGGGAGCGCTTTGAGACCTACGCCATCCCCGCCCCTGCCGGCACCCGCGAAGTCTGCCTGAACGGCGCCACGGCCCACCTAGGCAAGCCCGGCGACCTGCTGGTCATCATGTCCTTCACCCAGGTCGAAGAATCTGCCGCCTCGTCCTGGAAACCCCGGACCGCCACCCTCGCCGAGGGTAACCGTCGCATTGTCCGCCTCGACAACCCCGAAGTCCCGACCTCCCTCCTGACCACCTTCCAACGATGAGCTATCGTCTATATATACCCGGACCCCTAACTGTCTCCGATTCGATCGTCCAAGCCATGGCCAAACCCATGGTCGGGCACCGCTCGGGCGACTTCGTCAAACTGTACAATGACATGCAGCCTCGTCTGCAGGCCATGTTCTACACCCAAGACCCGGTCTACCTCGCCACCAGTTCGGCTTGGGGCGTGATGGAAGGCGCCCTCCGCAACGTTTGCCGCAAGGGCGTGCTCAACTGCATGAACGGCGCGTTCTCCGACAAGTGGAACGATGTCGCCAAGCGCTGCGGTAAGTACGCCGAAGCCCTGCAGTTCGACTGGGGTAAGCCCATCGACCCGGAGGCCGTCCGCAAGGCCCTCGCCACCGGCAAGTTCGACTGCATCACCTTCATCCACTCCGAGACTTCGACCGGTACCCTCTCCCCCATCGCCGACATCATGGCCGTGGTCCGCGAGTTCCCCGACGTGATCTCGATCGCCGACACCGTCAGCTCCTTCTCGACCATCCCGATCAAGAAGGACGAACTGGGCATCGATATCTTCCTCACCGGTTCGCAGAAGGCCCTCGCCCTGCCCCCCGGCCTGGCAATCTTCGCCGTCAGCGAGCGCGCCCGGGAACGTGCCAAGCAGTCGCCTGACCGCGGCTACTACTTCGACCTGATCGAGTTCCACGACAACCACGTCAAGGGCATGACCCCTTCGACTCCCTGCATCTCCCTCTTCTACGGACTCCAGCAGCGCCTGCTCGAAGTCGAAGCCGAAGGCCTCGACAATCGTCACGCCCGCCACATCCGCCTCAACGAACGCATGCGCGCTTGGGGCCTCGCCAAGGGCTTCTCGCTCCTCCCAGAAGTCCAGTTCGGCACCCGTGGCCTCAACTGCTTCAAGAACGACCGTAACGCTGACCTCGAGCGCCTCAACAAGACCCTCAAGTCCCGCCACAAGCTCGTTATCGACGGCGGCTACGGTAAGCTGAAGGGCAAGACCTTCCGTATCTCCAATATGGGAGATGAGACCGACGCCACGATTGCCACATTGATTGCCGCCCTTGACGATTCCTTCGCCGAGCAGGGAATGTAACCGGAATTGACCATCGGTTATCATCCTACGCATGCGCAAGAAATCATCCAAGTCGTCCGACGAAGTTTCCGCCCCCGCCGGTTCCAAGATCCTAGTCATTGCCGAGAAGCCCTCGGTGGCGACCGATCTGGCCAAGGTCCTCAAGGTACCTAAAGCCACCAGCGATTACTTCGAGAACGACAAGTGGGTGATCAGTTCTTCCATCGGCCACGTGGTACGCCTCGTGGATCCGGATGACATCGATCCGAAGTTCAAGCGGTGGACGCTCAAGGATCTCCCGATCGATCCGGTCAAGTTCGACGGCACTGCCAGCCCCGACATCCTCAAGGCTGTCATCAGCGAGCGTAATAACGGCGACCGCTATAAGCTGCTGAAGAAGCTCCTCAGCCGTCCCGACGTCGGTACGGTCGTCAACGCTTGCGACGCCGGCCGCGAAGGCGAACTCATCTTCCACTACGTCTACCAGCTCGCGAAGTGCAAACTGCCCTGCCAGCGCCTCTGGCTGGCGAGCATGACCAATACGGCCATCGCCGAAGCTTTCGACCACCTGCTACCCGCCTCCGCCAAGCAAGGCCTGCTCGACGCGGCAATCTGCCGCTCCCAAGCCGACTGGCTCGTGGGTATGACGGCCAGCCGCTTCTCGACCATCATCATCGGTGGCGCGAAACGCGAAGTCTTCTCCGTCGGCCGCGTCCAGACCCCCACGCTCATGCTCATCGTGAAGCGCGAGCTGGAGATCCGTAATTTCGTCCCGAAGACCTTCTGGAAGATCGAAGGCGACTTCGGCATCTCCAATGGCGGCTACCGCGGCGCCGCCCAAGTCCCCGGCGTCACCGACCGTAAGGAAGCCGAACGCTTCTACGACGAAGCCCAGGCCCGCAAACTAGCCGAGGAGTCGATCAAGATCGGCACCGGCATCGTCACCGACGAACGCAAGCCGAAGAAGGAAAGCGCCCCCCGTCTCTTCGATCTCACGACCCTCCAGCGCGAAGGTAATCGTCGCTTTGGCTTCTCGGCCAAGACCACCCTAGGCGTCGCCCAGGCCCTCTACGAAAAGCACAAGGCTCTCACCTATCCTCGCACCGATTCCCAGTACCTGCCCGAGGATTACCTCCCGAACGCCAAGGCCGCCCTCCAGTCCCTCGAAGGCGCCCATCCGGCCGGAGTCTTCGCCAAGGAAGCGCTCCGCAGTGGCTGGGTCGATTCCGCCGGTCGCCGGGTCTTCGACAACAAGAAGGTCAGTGACCACTTCGCCATCATCCCGACCGGGACCGTCCCGCACGGCCTGACCGACGTAGAACAGAAAATCTACGACCTCGTCGTCCGTCGCTTCGTCGCCGTCTTCTTCCCGATGGCCGAGTTTGAAGAGACCGTCCGCACGACCCTCGTCGGTGAACATAATTTCCGCACGACGGGCAAGGTGCTCGTCGTCGCTGGTTGGCGCGCCGTCTGGGGCCAAGAAGCCGAAGCCGAAGAAGACAAGGACAAGGAAGGCTCCGCGAGCCTCCCCGCCCTCGCTTCCGCCGATGGTTCTCCCGCCAAGGCCAAAGTTAACGCCGTCGACGTCAAAGAAGACGCGACCAAGCCGCCCGCCCGCTACAACGAAGCCTCGCTCCTCGGTGCGATGGAAAACGCTGGCAAGCTCGTCGATGACGAAGCCCTCGCCGAAGCGATGAAGGAACGCGGTCTCGGTACTCCCGCGACCCGCGCTGCCACGATCGAAGAACTCCTCTCAAAGACCTACATCGAACGTCAGGGCAAGGAACTTGTCCCTCTCGCCAAGGCCTTCCAACTCCACCAGTTCCTGCACGCCAAGGAAATGGGCGTCTTCACGGAACCGCAGATGACCGGCGAGTGGGAATACAAGCTCAAGCAGATCGAGCACGGCAAGATGGGCCCGCGCGAATTCATGAAGGAGATCAAGGCACTCCTTGAGATCATCGTGAAGAAGGGCGCCGTGAAACCGCCCTCGCTCGAACTGGCCCCGCAGGTCCTCTCCCCGACCGACGGCAAACCGCTGCAGACTGACGGAGAGAAATATTTCTCCCAAGACATGGTCGGGACGACCGACCGCCCCAAGCTGACGATCTATGTCGGCATGAACGGCCACACGATCACCCCGGCCGAAGTCGCGGAACTGATCGAGAAGCGCCGCATCGGTCCCTTCTCCGACTTCCGCTCGATGAAGTCGGGCAAGAACTTCACGGGTTACATCGACCTCGTCGACCCGGACACGATTAAACCTCGCGGCACCGAAGAGAAGACCGAGACCGCCCCAGCCCCTGCCGCCGAAGGTGAAGAAGCCAAGCCGGTCAAAGCCCCCCGCAAGACCAAGCCCAAGGCCCCGAGCGGTAAGCTCAAGGCCGTGCTCTACTTCCCGCCTCGCGAGGGCGCAGACGGCAATCCTGATGCCTTTGACGTCGAATGGCCGGTCCTCGGCCCCTGCCCCGTCAGCGGCCTCGCCGTCCAGCACACCCCGACCGCGGGTTATCGGGTCTGCCCGCACAAGGCTCAGGAAGCCG
>Ga0209296_1000961_pt1 | contig 23556 bp, 25 predicted proteins | sample S_130206_EF_Meta_FD_187319 | JGI IMG/M metagenome (GOLD analysis project Ga0209296, IMG submission 187319) | Freshwater microbial communities from Lake Simoncouche, Canada to study carbon cycling - S_130206_EF_MetaG (SPAdes) (version 2) | ecosystem: Environmental > Aquatic > Freshwater > Lake ...
CTATTAAAAACATTATATATCCTAACATATTTATTAATAAAATGTATATTACAAGATATAAAGATGGATTGCTAATAAGCCCAATAGAGGCTGCAAAAAAAAATAAGATTATCAGGTATAACAACGAATTGTTAATAAAAAATTTTGATAAAGGTAATGCTGGAGATGCTGATGCTGGAGATGCTGATGCTGGAGATGCTGGAGATGGTGATGCTGGAGATGGTGATGCTGCTGATGCTGGAGATGCTGTAGGGGCTGCGAATGCTACTGCTAAGAAAGCACTGCAAAAAGTAATTGATAAATTAGATATTGATTATAAGGATATAAATAAAAGCATAATATCTCTATATTTAAAAATAACTGCAGAGGATTTCAAAATATTAATAGATTATATTTTAAGATATTATCCTTTGTCATCCCCTGTAGCAGCAGCAACAAATGCGACCGATGATATATTTGATAGGAATATTCAGTTTATATGCGATTGTTTATATAAACAGGGTATTTTAATAAAAAGCAATGATATACCTTCATATCGCGATAATGACAATGAATATATTGGGTATATTAATATGTATAACGATAATGCCGAAGATGACAATACATATATTCAATATAAGGAGGATGACAAGAAGGTTATTAAAAATTACAAAAATTATACTGAATATTTAAAACATATTGACGAGATGCAAGTAATAAAGCTTAAAAAGAATATCAAACTTTATAATACGACAACAAATAATGAGCAAAATGTAGGACCTGCTTCAGTATATATTAAAGAGTTTTTTAGCAATCGCATTAATAATAATATATATGTTCCTAATGATATGACTAATGAAAAAACTGCGTGGGGTATTATAGTTCGTGCTAAGAATAAATATATATTAAAATTATTTTCACCAGGAGATGGCAAGAAAACAGGGAGAGTTTGCGATACATATACTGACGAAGATCATAATACATTTTTAAGTCAGCTATTGCAAGTATCAAATGCTAACATAAAGATGAAAAATAAGAGATTACTATGTAGTCATATTGCTAATTTATTACTTAATAAAAATAAACTTATATTATATCCTCTATATAAACCCAAACCTGGAAAGTAAATACAATAAATTCAAACTATATTTTTTGTAATAGTAATCCTTCCTTTATTTTTCTCCTTATTATAAATTAAAACCTTGTCATTATAATACACTTCTTTATCAAGCAAGAAAGATATAAATAATGCAGTAGATTTATTCCACCTATTATTTACAATACCAGACATTATTTCAGCACACTTTGTTAGCCCAAATACCTTTGTAAATTCCTCCTTAGATATCATTGTAATTAGCGCTTCTTTTATGTATTCAGTTGAATTATGAAATGAAGTAGTTTCGCTAATAATAATATTAAGCGGTTTATTAGCGGTATCCTTGGTATCCTTCTTGGTATCTTTCACATCTCTCCTTTTATTTTTAGCCAATATTGTAGGCAACTGTTGTGGCTGAGATAAAGGCTCTTCTGTTATTTCCGGTATAACATTTATTACTTCTTTAGGCTTATCTGGTATAATGGGTTTTACATGTTTATTATGCGAATACTGCGAATGCTGCGAATGCTGCGAATGCTGCGAATGCTGCGAATGCTGCGAATGCTGCGAATGCCTATTAAATATGTCTGGGAGAACATCTTTCCATTCTGCAACAGATGTGTCATTAGAAGCCCCTAATTTATTATAGAGTATGTCTATCATTTTCGTATTATATATAATAATTATATATATCATTTTTTTATGTAATTAAATAATCTTCGTATGTTAAATCGTTGTCTAAGCATGCATTGCATATATTACTTTGCTTCATAAACTTCTTTTTTAATAAATAAAATTTCATACTTGAAGAAAACTTTTGCTTTTGATTTGTTGTATTTATAGCAACACCCGAAGTGCCTACTTGCACCTCTGCATTTGCTACATTATTATCAGCTCCAATAGTAGGGTCTTCTTCGCCATTATTTTCCTTGATATTAATGCTGTCGTTCAGTAATGTTTTCATTAACTCATATTTAGATATTTCATTCTGCGATTTAATGCAAAATGAAATATAAGTATTTATTTTATGAAGCAATTCCTCGTCAATCCAATTGAGATTTAAAAAAATGCCATTATTATTCTTAGTATAATTAGCATTCGTATCTAATATTATCTTGAATAGTTCTAAGTTTTCGCTTTCCGTCAATTTAGATACATTCGCTTGTATTGTTTTACATAAATCAATTTTATTCATTATTAAATAACATTAGGTTATATTTTTTTATATAATATTATTCTATAGATATCTATTGCTATCTATTCGTATTCATCTCCGCCGTATAAGTCTCCGTCATCTACATCTTCATCTAAATCGTCATCTAAATCGTCGTCTAAATCATCTAATTCTTCTTCATCCTCCTCTTCTTCCTCGTCATTTTCAAATAAGCTAAACTCTCCTCCCTTAAGCTTATCATTCTCTTCGTCTATTGTAATGATTTTCCTTACATTATCAACATCGTCGTCTTCTTCTTCCTCGTATACTTCGTTGTCGTCTCCAAGTTCATCGTCCATATATGACAATATATCCTCTTCTTCGTCGTCAATTGAAGGACTGTCATCTTCGTCTTCTTCAATAACGCTAATATCATCATCAAACTTATCTTTTATAATTTTACCAATAATAGATATCATTTTATCATATAGGGTAAATTTCTTACCACAAACAATAACATTGATTTCATCGCCTATATTAATATTGTCAATATTAACATCTGATTGTATTCCTGAACTTATCTTGGGAATTATTACTTCTAAAATAGCCATATCCTCGTATTTGCCTATAGCGAGCAAACCGAGATTGTTTTTTGCCTTAACAACGCATTTTACCATAGAGTCTTGCGCCGGATTACAAATTTCTGCAATGCAATTTAAATCATACGCAATATTACCATTAAAATGCGATTCCTTGATATACCCGGGCGTCCTTTTAATTATTTTAATGCTGTCCTTTTTAATATACCCGTGCTTGCTGCAACTATTTTCAAGCGTCGCTCTAATTTTTGTCAAAATAGTAGTTTCAAAATTCTTATTTAATTCATTGGGTGTCAATATTATAGTAGTATTAAATTTGATAGGCATAAACATTTTTGACATTTTATTAATGTAATTTATCTATATGAATATATCATTTTTTTTATTTATATAAAAAATGATATATAAATCTATAATATCTATATTTATTAGATAATAATAGATAATATGGAAATATCAAAAGACGATCCTATCTTCACAATTATAGATAATATATCAATGAACGGAGAGGAAAATATGGAAAATATTATTAAAGTAGAGGGAACTGATTTATGGTCTGAAGATAACTATTATAACTTTGTAAGTATAATGAAAACAGAGGGCTACAAAGAAGATAGTGAGCAACAAGTATTGTATGTGTATTCCAATGATATACTATTAACTATTAAAAGTCCCAAGAGAATACTATATTATTGTAATAATAATAATTATAAACACGACGACAATTATATTTCTTGGTATAATCACCGTTTAATTTCTAAAAATGTTGTTAATACACTTTTTGATTCAAGCCTAACCTTTTTAAATATTAGGAAGTCCAAATTTGATGCCGAAATAAATCCCGTAATTAACTGGGATAATATGAGGAAATACTTTAAAATCAATAAATTTATTAGTTATACCGATGAAAAGACTAATATTAAATACATCGTGAATATATGCAAAGGACACGACCGTGATCATTATGAAGCGACCGATAATGAGTATCATACAGCACTTAATAAATCAAAAATCATTAATAAAACACAGCAATATGAGTTTTACATTGATATAACAAATACTGATACAGATAATATAATACCCGCGATTATTAAAATGGAGCAAGCGTTGCATTTAAATAGCTTTATAATTTCCAAAAATCAGCAGCTTGATGTCATAAAAGATTACGGGCTTCTTATTAAAAACGATATTTACACAAGGAGATATGATGAAAAGAAGCCGCCGCTATTAACGCCTAAACCTTTTACGCTTGAGCGGATGAATATGCTAAATCCAAGCGATTACGAGCACGGATATGGAATCACAAGCATCTTAACAGAATATACAGTAACCGAGAAGGCTGATGGTGAGCGTCTTTTAATGTATATAAATAGCACTGGCGGCGTTTATTTAATTAATAATACTCATCAAGTTATTGACACTGGTCTTAAAAGCACAAGCGATTTATATAATACTCTTATAGACGGTGAATATATAACCTGTAATAAGCGGATAGACAATTCTTCTGTAGGGCTATATGCATCATTTGACATTTATTATTATAATGGTAAGAAAATAACGCAACTCCCTTTAATCGCAAGTAATACTGATAAACCGGATAGCTCGGGTTCGGGTTCGGGTTCTGGTTCTCAATGTAGATATGATTACTTAGTAAAAACCGAGCAGCTATTAAAAAGCAAGAGCGAATTTGCTATTGATTATATTGTTAAAAAGCACCTATATTCAAAAGATATCTTAAATGACTGCAAAGACATACTAACTAACAATGCATATCCCTATGAAATTGATGGGCTAATATTTACACCGGCTAAACTCGCAGTATATTCTAATTATGCCAATAAACCTGAGCCGCTTACTGAAAAACCTGGATGGAACAAAGTATTAAAATGGAAACCTCCCGAGCAAAATAGCATTGACTTTTTAGTGAAGAAAGGCGATATTATAACAATTGATACTATTAGTTATGTTGAATTTAAATTATATGTTGGGTATAATGCATCACAGATAGAAAACTATAATATGACAGATGTATTTAATTATATTTATAACTTTTATAAGTATAAAGATAAAATAAAGGAGCGAGAAAAATATGTGTGCCAATTGTTTAAGCCTGAATATTATTATCAAAAAGGTATTGAGCGTTCGCTAATTAAATTACAAGCAAACAAAGAGATTAGATGTGATAACGGCGATAAAATAGATGACGAGATTATTGTGGAATTTAATTATGATAGTAGCGAAGCAAATCCTTCAATGCGCTGGAAACCGATGAGAGTAAGGGAAGACAAAACGCGTATATACAGACAAGGTGTTTTGTCAAAGACACTAAATGATTTTAGTGTAGCTTGCAATATCTGGCGATCAATACATAACCCAATCTCTCAAAGTAATATTATAGGGAATGAGCGTATTGTTAATAATATGGATGTAGCTGAGCTAAGCACCAATGATATCTATTATTCGCGAACTATCCAAAATGAAGCGCGGTTATCGCATCAAATGTTGGTGTTTCACAATCACGGAATAAAAGAGCTGCTTTATTCTAAACCGCCGAGGAAAGGATCTATTGTAGAATTGGCGTGCGGCCAGGGCGGAGACCTTAATCGCTGGATTAAGAATGAGTATCGGTTTGTATTAGGTGTTGATTTAGTAAAAAATAATATATATAGCCCAAATCACGGTGCTTACTCGCGATTACTACGCGAGAGGAAGAGGTTCTTTACAAATATGCGTAATAAAAATATGCACTTCCCTGATATGGTATTTGCAGTAGGAGATTGCGCCAAGTCAATAATTACTGGCGAATGCGCTATTAATGATGATGCTGCTATAGATGACAAGGAAAGCTACAATGTATTAAAGATGGTATTTGGCAAAAAAAATAAAAAGAACGAAACTCAATTTAACAAAATTATTGGACGCGGAGCAAATGGGTTTGATGTATGTTCTTGTATGTTTGGTATCCACTATTTCTTTAAGAATGAGGATATGCTTGACGGGTTTTTGTTAAATGTTAGCCAACTATTAAATAGTGGTGGCGTATTCTTCTGCACTTTTATGGATGGCGAAAAGATTGAAACGGAGATTGAAAATAATGGCGGAGATAAGATAGAGGGATTTAAAAAATTATCAGGACGCAAAGAAGATAGGGGTGAGCCCATTTGGGCTATATTAAGAGCCTATGATAAGAATGAAACATCCGCGTTTAATAAGAAGATAAATGTGTTTCTTGAGACGACAAGCAAGCTAATTCCTGAATATGTTGTATCTTATAGATTTTTAATAGAGAAATGCAAGGATTTTGGCTTAATTGTTAAAGAAAGCGAGATGTTCACTGATACTTTTAATAAATTTAAAAGCAATATAGATGAATTAATGGAGACAAAAGAAAATCTTCACAAAGCCATTATAGAGCTTGATAAGGACGAAAACAAAGACCTAAAACGCTTTAGCTCATTCAATCGCTGGTGCATATTTGAAAAAGTAGAATGATAGAATTGTTATATAATTGATATAATGAGATATTATTATATAAAGAAAATTTATTTTTATAAATATATGTATAAATGATATTATTTTATAGTGTTTTTTGTAATCATTGTAAAATGTTATTGGAGCACATTAAAAGATATGACAAAGATAAATCAATAAAACTGGTTTCTATAGATGATTTGCGCAATAAAAATATGAATATTGAAAGTAAAATCCATTCAGTGCCAGCATTTATGATATTGCCGAGCAAAGAATTATTATTTGGCAAAGCGGTGTTTGACCATTTATTGCTTCCCGGTAGAGGTATTCTATGCAGTAGCCAAAATACCCGAATGGATAAGACGGGTATAGCCGGAGCATCAGGAGCAGGTATTGGTGGTGCTGGGGAAAATGAAGTAATTCCTTTAAATAACACGAATAGCGGAAATGAACTTGAACCGAGTGCGTTCACATTAAATACAGCATCATTTTCTGACAAATTCTCTATAATAGAAGATGAAACAAAGGAGTTGAGTGATAAAAATTATAATTGGGATTTTATAACAAATGATAATAATATAACTGATGGTATCAAGAATATTTCTGGCAATGGCCTTGGCAATGATATGCAATCAACACCTAAAAGTGAAAAAACAAATCAATCAATGGAAGACTTAATAAAATTTAGAGATTCTCAAAAGTTCTAAAATATATATAAGGAATTATCATAATATATTTTTATAACGGTATTAAAACGGAATGTCAAATCAATTTATATTTAATCAATATTATATTGATTTAATAAAGCGCATCAAGTCCTCTGCTAAAGCGCTGAGAGAGGGTGATAAAGGCAATGACGATCACGCATTTGGAAAGGGTATAATGAAAGTAATAAGGGATAATTATATTACTCTTGACAAATCGTCTGACGAATATGTCATCTATGTTAAATCTATCCCGGAAGATTTTTGGGCTTCTTATACTAATATAGATGATATCAATGGGTCTAATGATTGGTTTCTCGCAGACGATGTGAAGGATGTATGCATATACAAAAATATTTCAGTATCTGCTATTAGAAAACTTGTAAATGATGATTATTTATGTCATCATTTTTTCTCCGTATTCTATCTGTTTATGGATGAATTGAGCGATGACGATGTTAAACTGTATTTATCTGTCCTACAAGATACTAAGAATGAAATCAGTCTTGATACTATATCTAATGAACTTCACCGCAAAGTAATTGCGCGATTGAACGAGCTAAAGACAAAGAAGAACAAGGAAACCGGCGGCATTGATATGTCGCAAATGGAAGGAACTATGCTTGGGAAACTTGCCAAGGAAATATTAGAAGATGTTGATGTTGAAAAGCTGCAAAAATCTATTGGGGAGAATGGCGATATTCTAAAGGCTATTGGCGATCCGGACAGTGGCTTTAGCGAACTTATTTCTAATGTTAGCAGAAAAATGGCTAATAAAATCTCAAGCGGCGAATTAAAGCAAGAGAACCTTCTTCAAGATGCTATTAAGTTTGCTTCAGCAATGCCAGGTGGTATATTTGGCAACCCCAATCAAGGACAGGGACAAGGTGCTGGACAGGGTGCTGCTACGAATGCGGGTGGCGGTAGTGGCGGTAGTGGTGGTAGTGGTGGTGGCCAACCTGATTTGTCATCTATGATGAATATGATGAGTTCTATGATGAATAATAAGGAAGGAATGGATATGTTCAAGAATATGATGGGTAATATGAATCAAGGACAGGGGCAGAAAGGAGGTTCTCGGCAGGCTGTAAATAAACCTGGTCTTAAAAAGCTGGCGACCGCAAATAGGCTTAAATCAAAGCTCGCTAAACGAAGAGAGGCTGATGAATAAATGATAAGATAGTAATTAAAAAATAATATAGATATTAGGATAAGAACAAAAAATAATGTTTTGGTTAGATAATTTAAATATATTAACAATACCGATATTAATTCCTGATATTAATATGTCTTTTGAAGATAAACTTAATGCAATAATAAGGGGATTGTTATTTTTAGGAATTATTTTAACCTTAGTTTTTAATGATTCAAAATACATTTTATTTGTATTAATTATTATGATAATTTCTATAATTATATATAATTATCAAACTGACAAAAATAAGCAAATAGAAAAGTATTTAAATGAAAATAATCTGGATATTATAGATAATAAAAAGTGTATTAAGCCGACAAAATCAAATCCGTTTATGAACCCTAATATATTAGATAGTAAATACGATGAAAATAACAATATGTTTTCATCGTGTTCTATTGAAAACTCTAAAATAAATAAAAGTATGAATGAGTATTTCAATGAGAATGTATTCCGCGAGACTGACGACTTATATAGTAAATCACTATTGCCACGCCAATTTTATACAATGCCCTCAACAACCATACCAAATGAGCGAGAAAAATTAGGCGATTGGCTTTATAATACTGGGCCTTCGTGTAAAGAGAATGGTCTAACATGCTATGATAACATATTTAATGACATTAGGAGTTCCGTGCATATATAATGATGTTCATTTATGAATATTTATGTTCATTTATGAATATTTATGTTCATTTATGAATATTTATGTTCATTTATGAATATTTATGTTCATTTATGAATATTTATGTTCATTTATGAATATTTATTTTTTCAAAAATGATATAAATATATATTATTTGTTATATTTATTATATATATAATATATTTATTCATTATATTCTAAAATGATATTTGTATCTATTGGGATTGATTGTGATGTAGCAAACTTTTTAAATAAATATAATTTGCGAAAAATGTCGCTCCCGTTTGATTGGAATGTTTCATATAATGGGGTATCTAAATGTATTGATTGTAATTTTGAGAGATTTACAGAGCCTTTGAGTAAGGAAAGAATTAATGAACATGACATTTATTTTCATCACGACTTTGAAAATATTGAAAATAGCAATGCAATTACTGCAGACAAAGAAAAGTATTTTAGGAGATGCGCGAGACTGACTAATATATTTGAAGAATGTGAGAAGACAGGAGAGAATATCCTCTTTATTAGAAAGGGGCATATGTGCTATCATCACGAAGAACAAAATGGTAAATATAGTAATATTACAGATGATCACGAAGATGCCAAAAGTTTAGATAGCGTATTACTGAGTAAATATCCGCTCCTTAAATACAAAATTATAGTAATATTAGGATGCACTAAGTGTTTTAATAAGGATACTATTGTTGATACGAGCAATTCAAATTTGAAATCAAAAAATATTGAAGTATATAATAATGTTTGCAATGAAGATGAAGATAGGAATGCATTATTTGATAAGTGTTTATTAAAAGTTTGTAGAGATTTGCAATAAAATATTTTATATTTTATATTTTATATCTGTATAGCAACTTTCTTTGAGGATGTATGTCCATTTCTATATTTTTGCTTCGCTTTATTTGCTAATATAAAGGCCTTCTTCTTATGATCGCATCCTTCGCTTATTATTTTATAATCAACCGCTGCCGCTTTTCCAGATGTTAGAGCACTCGCTAATCTTGCGAGTCCCCAAGATTGTGCAGTTTGGTTAGGTCGCGAGCCAGATGAAAAGTAAGCACCTTCGCCCTTCCTGAGAATTTTATTTAGTGTTTCTAAATTACAGCCGGTTTTTAATGCTAACTCTTTGGTAGGTGTAATGTTTTCAATATTGTATATTTTGCGCGCATTTGCTATATGGTTTGACTTCTTATTCTTAAATGACGCCACCTTCTCTCTCGTATAATATTGACCTTTCTTGTATTGTTCTTGAGATTTTCTAAGCATTTTTAATTGTTTTTCATTATCTTTTTTATTAAGCATCTTTGGCAAATATCTCATAGGAAACTTGATTATATTAGATGCCTCCTTTAATTCTTTAGGTTTCATATCTAATAATATATAAAAATAAAAATTGATAGTATAGTATTTATTAAAATATATCATATTGACATTTGACAAATTGACAAAATAATGCTCACAGGTAAATGTATGTGTCCTTGTGGTGGTGGACAGTCTTGTATTGTTGACAGACGCGAGTTAAATGATTGGGTTCACGAGGATACATTGTTCTTAGAAAATAAACTACCCTTGAGGAAACATTGCTTTCAGCAATATACCAAGCAGCAACAGAAAGTATTGGATAATTTTAATACAAATAATAGTTTATGCTAAGGAAATAAGTGAACTAATTCCTTTTCAACACTATTACACCTATCTTTTATAAACTTAACATTATTATCAAGGTGGAATTTAATATGATTTGATCCTATTTCTTTAAATTTTAACTTAGTTCTTCGTCCTCTTAAATAGGATGCAATATAATCTTCATTATGTTGTTTCATTTCAGTAAATGTTGGTAATTTCTTTAATTTATATTCATTATATCTTTTCTTTCTATCTGGTTTTTTATCAAAGTTTTTAAATTCTTCATCAATCTTTTCTTTATATGTTTTTTCAAATTCGTCCTCATCTTTTTTTGTCAGCAGAGCTTGCCCTTGTTTCCTTTCATTTATTCGTATCCACTCTCTGTTATCTTTATACTCTGGATCTTTTGCAAGTATCATCTTTTTTTCCTTATATAAATGAATGTATTCTTTTGCATCATCTCTTATTAAATTATTATTATACCTTTTAATCATTTTATCATTTACTTCAATTAAATAAGATTTGAGCAGAGAGATAAAATCAAGTATATTTTGGAAGTTAATAATATATACGCGCCTATACATATGTAGTTGTAGCACTTGCTCGGGTAAAACGCGATTTGTTCGGGGTCGTATGCTGTTATATAATTTAATGATTTGCTGGCTTCTTCCAGTTTTTGCACGCATATTCATAGGTGCTACTTGATCTGATTCTGGTAAAACACGATTTGACCGTAAAAAACTTAGCATTCCACCACTCTGTATACCTGATGTTTTTTGTGTTTTTAAAATAAATTTTATAAACTCTTCTTTAGTTTTCTCATCATCCCATATATCATTAAGAATATTTATTAATTCTTCTATCATTTTAAATTGAGATTTTAATTTATTATTAACAATTTCTATATTTATATTATCAAACCAGCTTATAATTTTTGAGCGTATTTTTGGTGTAAAGATATTTCTATCTATATAACTTTGTAATTTGTCATCTCTATGTATATTCCTGAGGCTTTTCCAGGTTCTATCTGTAGTATCTTTTATTCTTTTTGGGTCATACTTCAATTCTCTTAGGTAAACTCGTAAATAATCGTAAAGGTCGCCTTCAGTGTCAATAGTTATTTTTTTAACTAACATTTTTATAAGTGCATATTTGTCATCAATATGAATTATAGAACCGTCCAATGCCTTATATTTATATTGCTCCTCTAATATAAATTTTTTTAAAGTAATTAACCTTTCTATCGCAGTTTTTTTAAATAGCGGAGGTTGTAGATAGTCTACATCATTTATCCTTTCTAATATATTTTTAATATTATTACAAAAACTATAAATAATAGTATATATAAGGTAAATATAATTTATTGCTATTAATTTTACAGGAACTGTATATGTTTGTAATAATAAAGCATCATATTGTAATAAATCAACAGGAAGAATTACATTTATTTTAGCAGATGGTTGCGGAGAACGCATAGGACTATTTGTAGATTGCGAAGATTGCGAAGATTGCGAAGATTCTTTAGATTTAGCTGGCGAATATATTAGAGAAGGTGTTATTGGTTTAGGTGTTGAAAGGGGTTGCTTTGAAATTACAGGAAGACTTTGTCGCTGTATAGATGAAGGCAGAGAACTTCTTGAAATTGCAGGGAGACTTTTAGGTCGCTGTCTATTTATTTTCATCCTTTAATAATTATTTATATTATTTACTTTTATTCACTCAATTATAATATATAAATAATAAATAATAAATATTATATATAATGAAAAAGTCTACATCAATAACCTATAATATTGAAACTCACGAAGGTATTTCTACGCGCGAATTAGAATACAAGGACTATGTTAAAAATGAAAAGGGTGAAGAGAACTTATTGCATTACAAAGTAAAGAATGTAATGAATAGCGGAGAGATATGCGACACGAATGATGAGGATACTGTAGGTAATATTAAAGTAATAAGGGATATGAATGAAATGAATGAAATGAATGAATCATTTAACAAGATATATAAGGTTGATAATACTATAGATGAAACAGTCGGTATAAGTAGTAATAGCGATGATTGGAAAATTCACGAATATAAAAACCACAAGCTGGATAAAGAGTATATGCAGAGATATGATACTATAAAGTTTGATATAAAAAGCGATATGTTAGAAAAATGTGATAAGCAATATATTAAGGATAATTAATAAATTTTTTATTTATTATTTACAAATAGATAATGAATAATAATATGTTTGAATCATCAACAAGTATATGTTCTGACGATTGCTGGAAAACCGCTAAAGACTTGAATAACAATAAAATATCGGAGTATAATTTGCTCCCAAATAATTTCGTAGATTGCGAAAATCCCAATGTGCGAATGACGGACGGTTATTTGCTACATCCTAATTTACGCGGACGCCCAGGGTATGGTTTGGCGGATGATTGCCTTATAGATAATTATTCGGCGCTTCGCAATAATCCCGATGGTATGACAAATGACAAATGCAGGATACAATTAAACAACCGCATTTTCACTTCAGGGCCGAGTCTTAGATGCGGCGTTGGAAATATAGGAGAAGAGTTAAACCTTATTGAAGGAACAAACACTAACCCCTTTCAATGCAAAAAACTAATAATGGAAAAAGAGATGAATAACTTTATACCCTTATTAGATTTTATGAAAGACATCCAAGACCCTAAAAATATTGTGCCAGTTTGGACAAACGGAGGCGAAGATACGCGCTCCTATATACATCGCGCTGAATTTAATAAAAACTGCAATTGGGTTGGCCGCAATAAAAATGTTTCTATATAATTAAAAAAAATATTATATAATAGAAGATAATATGAGTTTTAATAGAACAACATACGATACCTGTTCTTACAAACAAGACTTGCAAGATAATGTTAGCACGCTAAGTTATCTTCTTTCGCCATATAGATACGAACATATAAATAAATGCCGACACCAATTAGGATTTGTCGGTGGAACTGCGGTTTCACATGTTCAAGGAAATTTAGTAGATTTAGACAGTGAATTAAGAGGACAGACCCGTATTATTTCTAAATGCGGGACAAATCAATATGTCCCCACCAATGATGGAATAATCAAAAATGACAAGACTGCTCCAATTGATACGACAATGCTTCATCTCCCCGCTTGTCAATCAATAATGTATCGCGAAGTTCCTTTACCCCCTCATATTAACTATAATAAATGCAGTTAAAATTAGGATAAGAATTAGAAGATTTGGATTTATCCGGGCAATAATTTATTTTTATGTTTTTAGCACATACTACCTAAATAATTCACGAAGAAATACCACAATAAATAAAAAGGCCCAAGCATAAATGCCGCAAACGCGAATAATAATCTCGCGACAATATTAGAAACAATCCCTTTCCAGGTGCAGGAATATGATAGATATGCCGCGAATACTGATATAATAAATGTTAAAATATATAGCAGAGCCACGCATATATAATCCATAATACCCCATCTATAGTAATAATTTGCGTTATATCCTCGCATTAGTAAGTATAGCGCGCTAATTATATCGTATTTTTCAACATTTAGTTCAACGAGGTTGCCATTCCGGTCATATTCATTGTTATATTCATTATGAAACCTCTCTGTCGCATATGGCTGGCTATTCATTGGCTGGCCATTTAATGTTTCTAAATAAGTAGCAAATAATGGTAATATAAGCATATCTATTTATTTATGTATAAAATAATATATTATTTTATTAGATATGAACCAATATATAGATACGAGGTTGAATTATGACAGTTGCAGTTATAAGGAGCAATTGAAAAGAGCCGTAGGGCCCGGTTTATACCAGCTTGAAACTCCCTATAACGATTGCGTTGAATGTTTCCAAGATGTGCCAAATGACCCCGCTCTAAGATACCAAGCTTACGGACAAAATACTTGCAGTATGAAAAAGGCTGTTGATGATTCGAGCGAACTCCTCGGTTTAAATTATAAGAATACCAAGTGTAATGCCGATGAATATTTACCAGGTAGATATGAACCAACCGGATGCAATATCAAGGGAGCTGATAAGCCGCGCTCCTGCATTATACCTCGCGAAGACACGCGTCTCTCAAACCCGCCGTGCACATTAAAGGAGACTGGAATTAATAGATGGGAATGGCTATGCTTTGACCCGCAAGCACGCGCAATTGAGGCATTTGACAGAATCCCCGTAAATTATAGAATGGTTGCTAAGGATAACCATGTGCCGTGCATTGAATTACCGGAAGACCAATCAGGATTTTTACCGCAGGATAATAGCACTAAATTAATAAAAAATTTAGATGAGTGGAAAAATAAATCAAAAGATAATTTATCATATGCTCCAGGATACCCTTATGGATCTATGTATCCCAGTGTAAAATGCTCTAACTAAATGCAAAAATAATAACTAACAATAGCTAAAATTAATAATTATTTTTGCCATACTTCGTAAAAAAACCCAAAGCACGGACCAAAACCACCAGATTTTGCATAAACACGCTTGAGACCGTATCTTCTAAACTCATTATCTACGAAATTTTTATGATCCATATCATTAAAGTCATTTTCAATTATAATTTTTTTAAAGTTTTCTAAAAATGTAGGCTCATCCCGTAGTATATAATAAAGCGCTCCTTCGCAATCGGCTACCAAAGTATCAAATTTATGTTTAAAGTATCTGCTTTTTATATCCGTCCAAGTAGCATTTTTAACCTTCAGCCAAGACCCTAATTCATAACTGTTTATTACATCGGCGCTTTTAGTAACCCAACCAGACTGATATAATTCTGCTTTGGATATCGCGCAATCCTCAATATGAAATTTGAAATCATTTAAATCCCGGTTCTCTGTTAGTTGCGGGACAATATTAGGGTCTGTTTCAAATACCACTAAGCTGGCGCTATCCGCTAAGAGAGACGCAATAATGCAAGAGTTCCTCCCAATATTACCTCCTAATTCTAAAACGACATCTTCCGGTTCAATAAACATAACCGCCATTTCTTGCTCAGGATATTCTTCACTAAAATTACCATTATTGAGTTTTAATTTGCTATGCAAATCATTTAATTTTAATGCAATACTTTCAATACTCATATTTAATTAATAGAGTAATAATTTCTTATATAACTTTGAGTGTTGAGTGATATAGATAATATATTTACTATTTTTTTTCCTTTATTCATTAGAGGTTAATAATGGATTTATATTCAAATGACAATGACATTCCATCAATGAACAACATCTATAGTTCAAGTTATTGGGATAAGGTTAAAGAAGACGAGCAGAAGCGAAGCAATAAATTATATGAAAAAGCAAAAACCCCATATGAAACAGGTATTGTAGCAAAACCTTCATATGCCGATATGTTCGCTCGCATTGATTCAGTGGATGACACTGACAACTTTGTTTCATCTTTAACAGGCGAACGGATAAACAAGGATAGTTTTTCACATAATAATATGAAGCCTTTTTTAAGAAAGAATGTAACGCAAAATACTAATGTAGAAAATATGTCATCAGTATTTGATACTAAAATGGGGAATAATCAGTTTTGGCAAAATAAGAAAGAAGTGCCGTGTTTATTCAAACCCGAAATGAACGCTGGGGGAAATGTATGTAGTATGAAAAATAACGATGATTTTCTTAAGTCCCGTATAAATAATTCTTCGCGTGTTAATAACTTTTTCCCAATAGAAAAGATAAGAGTTGGTCCTGGTATTAATAAAGGGTTTGACGCTGCTCCTACTGGCGGATTTCATCAAATGGATACAGCAGATTACGCTAAACCTCGCAGCTTAGATGAATTGCGGAGTAAAATTAATCAAAAGCAAACATATTTTGAATTACCTATTCAAGCACCGCCTAAAGGAACTACGCAGCGCAGCATTATAACACCATTTGACAAAAATAGACCGGACACAAATTTTGAAGTATCTCCTGATATGTGGCTAAAAACTACCGGAGCAATTACAAAAGAAGCAGAGAGACCAGCGCAAAATATAAGACCTACCGCCCGCCAAGAATTTCATGTGGATTATAGGGGTGCTGCAAAATATGGCGAAAACTCCCCTGGACAGGGTTTAGAAAATGATTACGGTAAAAGTAATATTATGGTTTATGATAATGAGCGTAATACCACAGAGACGCGAACAGTCGTATCAAATGTTAGCTCTCTTGTGAAGGCCATTGTAGCTCCTATAATGGATGCTCTTAAATATACGATGAAAGAATACACTGTTGAGGCTGAGCGGGCTGTAGGCAATCCAAGCATCCAAATACCAAGCAAAGCAACCACCTATGACCCTGATAATCATATTATGAAAACTACCGTGAAAGAAACCACCATACACGATAGCGAATTAATCAATTTATCGGGAAACAAGGAGACCTACAGTTCCTTAAATGATACTGCAAAAACCACCGTGAAAGAAACCACCATACACGATAGCGAATTAACCAATTTATCGGGGAACAAGGAGACTTACTCGTCCTTAAATGATACTGCAAAAACCACCGTGAAAGAAACCACAGTGCACGACAGTGAATTAATCAATTTATCGGGAAACAAGGAGACTTACTCGTCCTTAAATGATACTGCAAAAACCACCGTGAAAGAAACAACGGTGCACGATAGCGAATTAATGAATTTATCGGGAAACAAGGAGACCTACTCGGCTTTAAATGATACTGCGAAGACTACTGTGAAAGAAACGATGATACACGATATGAATATTGCGAATATTAAGGGAGATAAGGGGGTAGGATATATAATGTTTGACGACAATGATGCTAAGAAGACGCTGAGGCAAACATTACCCAAATTAGACAGCGTTCGCAATATTGGCGGCACGACTTATAGGGTAACTCTATATAACCCTGATTTAGTCGCCAAAACAACGACAAAAGAGACTTTGATTAAAGGTAAATCGGAGTATGGATTTTTAGGCGGGGTATTAGAAGGATTGTTTGGTGGATATATGAATGCAAATGTGGAACTCAAGAATACTCATAAGCAATTCCTGTCTGATACAAATGAATATGGAATAGCCGGTTCTGGAAGTGATTTTAGACAGATGGACAGAACTGCAGATGAAAATGCAGAGATTGATGGAACGCGCGAGGGTATTATGATGAGCGCCGGATATACACCAAATCCTGGAAATATTAATATTAATAATGATCCCTCTGAAATTGAAATGTCATCTAAGAAGGCCTTTGAGAATAGCATAGCAGCGCGAGATACAGGAAACATAGGTATGGTTTATCAATCAACGCCAGTATTTGATAATTGTAGTATTACAAAGATGCCTGATAAATCTAACGCATATTCCAACAGATTAGATAGCGACCTGTTAGAGCCTATGAGCACCAATGAATATGCCATCAAAATTAATCCAATTAAGAAGGGATGTAAAATATAATTATAAATAATTATAAATAATTACAAAATGATATAAAGATTAACTATATTATATAGTATGTAGTGGAATTGAGAACAATATCCATCTACCTTGTTCGCGTGGCCTAATCGGTTAGGGCGTCGCTCTTATGAAGCGAAGATTATGGGTTCAAGTCCCATCGTGAACATTTATTTTTACTATATAAATATATGAATCAATAATATATTTATGGAAGCTTTAGAATTTATATTTTTTAGGATATGAATAAAATCGCATTTCTCTTTTTAATATACGACATAATTAATCACGAAAGCATCTGGTTTAATTTCTTTAATGGAATAAGTAAAAATAAATACAGTATTTATATTCATTATAAGGTAAATGATAATTTAGAATTTTTCAATAATTACAAAGTAAATAAAACAATAGCTACTAAATACGCGGATATTTCTATAGTGAAGGCTCAAAACTTATTGATTAGGGAGGCATTAAAGGATACAAATAATAAACACTTTATATTTTTATCGGGCTCTTGCATTCCTTTAAAATCTTTTAATTATATATATAATCTGCTTGATACTAAACATTCCTATTTTCATATAGCACATCCAGACGATTGCTTTCCAGATTGCGAGGTTGCCTTAAAATATATTCCTAAAATACATATTAATAAAGCATCACAATGGTGTATTCTCAATAGACCGCATAGTGAATTACTATTAAAGGGCGCAGATGATTACTTATTATGGTTCAAAGATACCTATGCACCTGATGAACTTTGCTATATATCATATTTATCATATGTGTATGATAATAATATTAATAAATCATTATTATCTAATGAAATAATATCAACATCATATGAAGATCCACCTGAAATGGCAACAACATTTGCAAATTGGGAAGATATGAAGTATAAATATGTATCTACAAGAGAATTAAAAAATTATAAAAGTATTAGCGAGGAAGAATTGCATCATTTATTAAGAAGTAAAAGTTTATTTGGAAGAAAGTTTAAACCTTCTTGCTATTACTCTCTAAATAAACGCTTCTATTATGATATGATTATGGATAATAAGAATAAATAATATAACAATGAGTGCGTTTTTAGTAATTATTATAATATATAAATAATATGTAAATAATATATAAATAATATATAAATAATATGTCAAATACACTTGTTATTATTTTAAGCGAAACGCGTGCGAGCGAATTAACCTTTGATACTTTTAAAAAGAATGTTCTTGACGAATTAAATGCTGATTTATGTGTATGTATTGGTGTTAAACCAGACTATGATTATAATAACCCCTTTTATACGCACGCAAAATATAAGTTTACTTATGATGAACCAGATGATTTTGGGGATGCTTTTGAATATGCTTATAATATATTGTCTCAAACCAAACCAAAATATGAATGCATTGAAAATACTAATGCTCTCTATGGGAGATTACAAAAACCTAAACAATCTACAGATAACATTACTTTTTATGAGAATATGCCTAATTTAGCAGAGTGTGATGAAGATAAAATAGTAGTTCATACAGATAAATTTCCTGACACTTTATGGAAAAATCAAGTTTACGGAATAAAATCTTGTAATTTGCATAATCTTGTAACTCAGGAACATGTGCATACTTATAAAAAGCAGTTATATTGGCGAGAATTTTTAAAAATAAAAGATCAATTTTTAGGTGGTATAAAAGATAGCCAAAACGAGCATCCGGGGTCAGCAGGTATCTTGATATTCTTTAGATGGTTTTTATTAAAGAACTTAATAGACAATGATTTACTTAATACATATGATAGGTTTATTATTACGCGAAGCGATTATATTTATCAAATGCCTCATCCAAAAGTAAAACTTATGAGCGAGGATAAAATCTGGATACCAGATAGCGAGCAATGTTTAGGATATACAGATAGACATGTGGTTTTGTCAAAAAAAAATATTGAGCCGTATTTGAATATATTACATAATTTTGTGAATAGATCTAATGAATATTTTGATAATATGAAATACAAAGATAATTGGAACTTGGAGCAACTTATAAAATTACATTTAATACTTAATAAAGTAGATCATCTTGTAAAAGAATATCCATATATTATGTATACTGTTAGAAATATAAACGGAACTACGAGATGGACTTCCGGAAATTTTTCAAATGAACTTGGATATTATATTAAATATGAGTGTGAATATAATAAATCAAGTTATTATAAAGATATGTATGAAAAATCAGGGCTTACAATTAACGATTTTTATAAAAAATTAGAATGTTTTACCAATATTTAGCTATGTAAAAGATAATAATATTATAATGTATCTATGTGTATATATAATTATTTTTTTGATATTACTTCATCCATAAGTTTTTTTCGCATTTACTTTTACTTTACCATATAAAGACTTATAGTTGTATATATATTTAATCAATTATGCCAAATTTAACTAACGAATTTTATACTTTGACTAATAATAGAAAAACAAGCCATTATATAGAAACAGGAACTTATTTAGGCAATGGGATAAAAGATGTATTAAATAATTATGAAAATATACATTCTATAGAATTGGCTGACAAATGGTATCATTACAATGTAGAACAATTTAAAAATTACAGTAATGTCAAAATGTATCTTGGGGACTCTAAAAATATTCTTCCAGAATTACTTAATAATATTACTGAGCCTATTACTATATATTTAGATGCACATTATAGCGGTGGGACAACTGCATTTGGAGATGAAGAAGTCCCTTTGCTTTTTGAGCTTGAAATATTAAAAAAGAGGAACTATGATGATATTATTATTATTGACGATTGTAGATTACTTGGTAAAACAGGTATATGCGGTGCAGGTGATAATCACCCAATATATCCAACAATGACTTATGATTGGACAGGTATTACTGAAAATAGCATTATAAATTTAATGAAAAACGATTATATATTATTAGCAAATGACATTCATAAATATACAGATGGTGCAACAGATCAATTTATACTTGCTAAAAAGTATAATTTTTAATTATATCTTACAAAAATCCTTGCTAAATACTAAATAGATTAAATAAATAGATATAAAATTAGCCATCCAACACCACATAGACCCCCAAGTATTAGTTTCCTTATATAGTATTATTGATATAATTAGAAATATTGCTACAAATGCAAATAATATATATTGTTTATCTACAATCCAATATAATGATAGGAATGCAAACCATATTACTATTATAAATATATTGACATTTAACCATTTCCAAGCCAGATGCCCGTTTTTACTTGGAACTGTTGAAAATTCTACGGTATTTAATGGTATCACAATTGTATATAGTATTCCAATAAATACAAAATATGCCACTAATAAATATGGTATTACCTCCGGTTGTGATTCTATTTTCAAAATATTAAATATAGGTTGGCATATTATAATAAAAAATGCTATTTGAGATAGAAGTCTGTTAGAAAATGTTTTAGACCATATAAAATATTCTAACAACTGCATAATTATGAATGATTGATAGTTAAATTCATAATACCATTAAAGTATGCAAAAGATGAAGCAAATAACCCAAATATATAGGTGTTTAATGATACAGAAGCATTCCAGCACATAATGATAGTTTATATTATATAAAAATAAATAATATTAGAATATTAGAATATCCTAAAATATATATTTACCCCAACTCATACCCTGACCAGGTGCATATTCAACTCTATTCAACTCTGTAATCTTATTTTGCTCCAAGTGTTGCATCCAAGTTAGCGTCGGGCCGATAGTCCAGTGTTGAGTCCAATCTTGTCTATAAATTGTATCGTCAAGTGCAACAATAGTATCTTTGTGTGCCAAGTGAAAACAGTTTTCCAGATCAGCCTTAGCAGTTTCATAGTCGTGTCCTCCGTCAATAAATATAAAATCAAATTTCTTATATTCGTTATTTTTGTAAAAGTTTGCAACAGTCATTTTGCTATCACCAAGAATTAGCGTGTGTCTGTTAGGATATTTTGCATCTATATATGCTTTTCCATCTAAAAGATAAGTATGCACGCCAATATCAAAAGATATTAATTGTATATCATCATTGTTTTTCAAAAATAACTCTGCAGAATGTCCAGCATTAAAACCAATTTCCATTACATTAACAATGGGTTTCTTTGTTAATTCTATTAAATCTAAATATTCAGGCGGACATCCTCCTACATTTCCTTCTAACTCTTCAATCCCTTTGCTGTTTAAATATGCGCCCAGACCTGACATATTATATATTGTTATATTATATATTCCTTTATATTGTTTTTTGTATAAATATATAAATAATAAATGATATATATATAAATGAACGCAATATATCAAGACTGGAATCCTGTTGTAATTAGGAGTAAAAACTCTGTTAATGCACAAAAGAAGGACGCCCATCATACTGCAGCAAAACCGATGGGTAATAAGGAATTTCAGCGATTGAATAATGAGGAATTGCCTGCGTTAAACAAAATAACACACGCACAAGCGCAAGCAATTTCTACAGCGAGGAATGCCTTAAAGTGGAAGCAAGTAGATTTAGCACGCAAATTAGGAATTCAAGAAAAAATTATTAAAGAATATGAGAATTGTTCGGTTGCTAACTTTTCACCGATATTATATAAACGCATTTTGAAAGCTCTAAATGTAGACCCGACGGCATATATATAAATTTATAAATTATTCGCTATCAGCTGAGCAAACTGAAGATATTACTGAAGAAGTGTCAGAATCAGAAGAACTCTTTGAGCCTCCGCTATTATAGGGCTCAAATCCCATTTTCATAGGGTCTGTAGTATTTCTTAAAACACTCGGGTTAACATTAGTTTTTTTTATGTCATTTGAATTATTATCATTGTCAAATATTCCCAGCGAAGAGAATATATCGGGGTCTTCATTAAACCCCATATACATTATAAAGAATACTATTGATACTATTAAAATAAATATCATAATGTTATTAACTGTTAGAAGATCCTTAGTAATATCATAGGGTTGTGTAATTGCATCTCTATTTATACTATCAAAGTATTGATATGCGCCAAAAATCAATGCTGAAATAACTACTGAATATAATAATATATACATATCTATATATATTTTTCTATAATTCTTATATTAATTATAACGCACCACACATTCTTATATCTTAAAAGCTATATTGATCGTCATTCGCAACTTCCGCAACTTCCGCAACTACTGGAACTCCTTGAACTACTGGAACTCCTTGAACTACTGGAACTCCCTCAACTCCTGCAACTCCTTGAACTCCCTCAACTCCTGCAACTCCTGCAACGCCAGCAACTCCTGCAACGCCAGCAACGCCAGCAACGCCAGCAACTCCTGCAACTCCTGCAACTCCTGCAACTCCTGCAACTCCTTTTTTCTGTTTTATACAGCGTCCTGTCGCCTCATTTAATACTTTGCCTTCGGGGCAATTCTTGGGAGGCTTAGGAACGGCCGCTTTCGCAGCTTTCGCCGCTTTCGCAGCCTTGTTATCATCGCCAGCAACTCCATCAGCCCCAGCAGCGCCTTTTTTCTGTTTTATACAGCGTCCTGTCGCCTCATTTAATACTTTGCCTTCGGGGCAATCCTTGGGAGGCTTAGGAACGGCCGCTTTC